>SMEK01000648.1_pt1 | contig 18882 bp, 16 predicted proteins | sample 2456371 | NCBI WGS metagenome assembly SMEK01 (sample SAMN10132590, study PRJNA489261) | soil metagenome | isolation source: day1 antibiotic-loamy sand soil ammended with composted manure from dairy... | place: USA | collected 2015-04-01
TCAGCGTGATATGACCGGCCAGCATGTTGGCGAAGAGACGAACCGACAGGCTGACAGGACGCGAAACGAACGAAACCACCTCGATCGCCACCACAAGCGGCATCAGCACCAAGGGCACACCGCTGGGCACGAACAGCTTGAGGAAGCGCAGCCCGTGCTTGGCGAAGCCGTATATGATGACGATGCCGATCACCAGCATGGCAAGTGCAAAGGTGATGATGATGTGGCTCGTCGTGGTGAAGAAGTACGGGAACAGGCCAAGCAGGTTGGCCGTCAGCACGAACATGAACAGGGTGAACACGAAGGGGAAGAACTTCATGCCCTGATTGCCGGCGGCGTCGCGCAGCATGGAAGCGACGAACTCATAGGTGAGCTCCGCCATGGACTGTGCCCGACTCGGCACCAGAGCCCCTTTGGCCGTGGAGAAATAGAGGAAGGTCGCGGCCAGCAGGACCGCGACGACCATGAAAAGCGAGGAGTTGGTGAAAGAAAAGTCATACCCGCCGACCGGGATATCCACGATCGTGTTGATATGGAACTGGTGGATCGGATCGACCTTGTCGGCAGCCACGTCTTCGTCCTCGTCGAGCCGCAAGCGGCTTGTGTTGTCGGCGCCGGATGACGCCAGGTACTACTTTTTCGGACGAGGCTTTTCACCTTGTCCGAAGTCGGCAACCAGTCCTGCCGAACGCAGGACATTAAGTATGCCTGCGCCGAAGCCCAGAAGCAGGAAAACGATCAGGCCCCATGGCGAAGTTCCCGCCATCCGGTCGATGAACCAGCCAATGCCGATCCCGACCGCTATCCCGGCGATGAACTCGCTGGATAGCTTGAAAGCCTGGGCGTAGCCTGACGAGCGTCCGCCCTTGCCCCTTCCGTCTTCCCCCTCGGGCCCGTCCGGCAGTCTTGATGCAAGCGATGCCTCAAGGTCACGCCGGCGGCGCTCAAGATCGTCGTCACGAGCGGCTGCAAGCCTCCGTTCTTCCGGGCCCTGCCTTCCGGTTCCGCCTGGCCTTTCTTCTCCGGCCATCGCAACCTCCATGCCCGGGCCAGACGCCACTGGCCGCCCGCTCTCAAGTCGCGCGCAACATAGTTAGAGGGCATGTTTCCGTCAAGCCACGCCGCGGAAACATTGAGGAAGGATATTGATAATGAATATCAATATCTTATCCAGGTGCGACATCGTGCCCGGCAATCGTCGGCGCACGGTTCTGCGGCATCTTGCGCAGGCGGGGCCATTTGGACGCGCGCCGAAGACGGGAATCCGGCCGATCAGCTCCAGCCGCCGCCATAGGTACGGTAGAAGATGTGCAGTCCAATCTTGACCATTTTGTGCATCGAGCGAGCCCAGCCGGGGCGGACATAGGCTGCGTAGTAATGGGTGGAGGAGCCGACTTCGGGCAGGAAGATCTTGCCTGCGGTCACTGCCAGCGCAATTTCCTTGGCGATCTTGTAGTGGGAGGGCTCGGTAACGACATCCTTCTTGCCATCGCAGGCGAAGGAGAACTGGCATGCATTGCGCCAGTGGGAGTTCTGGTAGACGACGCCGCAGATGGTGTTCGGATAAGCGGGGTTGCGCACGCGGTTCAGCACCACCTGCGCCACCGCTGCCTGCCCGCGCAGCGACTCGCTACGCGCCTCGAAATAGATCGCATTGGCAAGGCATGCCTGTTCCTTCTCGGAGAAGACGCTGGGTGGGAGCGGGTTGCGCATCCAGCTGTGGTCTCCCTTTCCGACCGGCGGAATAAAACGGCCGTCATTAGGGTCGTCCTCCTGCAGCAAGGCTGTGAAGGGCGATATGGCTGCGTAGTCGGGTTCGGGCGGCAAATACGCCGTGGCCAGCACGTCGGCCCGTTCGTTGGTGACCAGCGAAGCCAGCATCGACGGCACGCCCCTGGCCTTCTTCTCCTCCTGGCGCAAATGAAAGGAAGAGGCGATCTCCACCTCCTTGCCCTTGATATCGGGCTTGGCGAAGGTGAGCTTCAGGCCGCTGTCCATTGCTGGCCGCAGCAGCGAGGATGTGCGCTGGAAAATCGAGCCGGCGGAAAAGTTCTTCGGAGGCGCGACGGGAGCGACCTGGAGAATGCGGTCCTGCTTGCCGGACCGCACGATGCGGTCCTCGTCCGGGATTTCATCGGCAATCCCGCTCTTGCTCTTGAAGGCGACCGCGCCCACGCCGGGCAGTTCAACACCCGAGCCGGAAAGCCTGGCGGCCACCGAACCGGTGACAGCGCTACTATCCGCAAACGGCATTTCCGCCACATGGACGGAGCCGGCGACGGACTTTTCGATAACGGCGTTCCAGCGGGTTCCGTCACGCTCCAGCCCCGAAACCAGGCTCGTCATGTCCTGATAGGCGGCTACGGTGGGGAAGCCGATCCAGATACCCAAACCCAGCAGACAGGGAGAGAGCAAGGCGCGCTTTTTCTCACCGGCGGCAGCGGCGAACCGCTTGAAAAGACGTCGATGCACCGAAGACTCTCCAGAACGCAGACTGATTTCACTGGAGAGCAACGATGCCGCGTTAACCTTGATGGAGCGTTAACCGGCCGGCGAAGAATGAAGCTTTGTCAGCTCGGATCCGCCGAAGGCTGAGTTACGAAAACACCATCCGTCCGGCCGGTTCGGGGTTTGCGAAGGGGTCAGGCCGGCATGCCGCCGCGGCCTGCTCGCTGTGCTGCTGCAGACGCCATCACCGGTGGGGCGTCCTCGAGTATTCGCGCGGATTTGGCGAAGCCGGCGAAAGCGTTGCGCGCAGCGCTGAGAGGATAGTCGCTATCGAATGCGCGCTGGCATGCGCGAAGCGCAGTATGGAAGATGGGACCGCGCCGTTGCTGGGGCCATTCGTACAGGAATTCCAGTGCGTCCTCCAAACAGAAGATTTCCCGCACGAGACGATTTCCGTCCTTGACGAAAACGGGACTGTCGAACGTTCGTTCGCTCATCAGGACCTCCAATGGATGAACGGGTTGGTGGTTTCTCGGCAACCGCCGTCCGCAGCGGGCGGTCGCAACCGATAATGTAAAATTGGGAAGTGCCCGTTCAAGGTTGGGCGGGGGAAGGGGCTCAGCCCTTCCTGCGCGCCCGACCAGCGAACGGGTTTTCGGAAGCGCGCAGCGCCACGCGGATCGGTACGCCGGGCATGTCGAAGGCGTCGCGCAAACTGTTGACCAGATAGCGCACATAGGACTGCGGCATGACCTCAGGTCGCGAGCAGGAGACGACGAAGCCGGGCGGCCGGGTCTTGACCTGCGTGATGTATTTGATCTTGAGCCGGCGGCCCGCCACTGCCGGAGGCGGATGGCGGACAAGGATGCCTTCCAGCCAGCGATTCAGCCGACCGGTCGAAATGCGGCTGTTCCAGACCTTGTGCGTGCGAAGAACGGCGTCCATGAGCTTGTCGAGCCCGCGACCCGTTTCAGCGGAAACAGGAACCGCCTGGACCCCGCGCACCTGTGGCAGCAGGCGCTCCGTCTTCTCGCGCAATTCGGCAAGTGCGGCCTGCGGGTCGTCGATCAGGTCCCATTTGTTGAAGGCAATGACCGGGGCGCGCCCCTCACGCACGACCAGGTCGGCGATCTGAAGATCCTGCTTCTCGAAGGGAATGGTGGAGTCGAGCACGACCACGACCACTTCCGCGAAACGTATGGCGCGCAGCCCATCCGCAACCGAAAGCTTTTCCAGCTTTTCCTGCACCTTGGCCTTGCGGCGCATGCCGGCCGTGTCGAACAGCCTGATGCGGCGGCCGCGCCAGGTCCAGTCGACCGAGATGGAGTCGCGCGTGATGCCGGCCTCCGGACCAGTCAGCAGCCGTTCCTCGCCGATCAGCGTATTGATCAGCGTCGATTTTCCGGCATTCGGCCGTCCCACGACGGCAATGCGAAGCGGCTTGCTCTCGTCATAGGCCAGGTCTTCTGAATCCGGGTCGGCAATATCCTCGCCAATCAGGGCGTCGCCTCCTCCGGCTTCATCGTCCGTATCGCCGTCTTCGCCCAGTGTCCGTTTCTCGCCCAGCGCGGCGATGATCGCCTCGCGCAGATCGGGCAGACCCTGGCCGTGTTCGGCTGAAATCGGCACAGGTTCGCCCAGGCCAAGCTCCCAGGACTCGAGAAATCCGGCTTCCGATCCTCGCGATTCCGCCTTGTTGGCGACCAGGATGACGGGCTTGCCCGAGCGCCGCACGATCTCCGCGAAGGCGCGGTCGTCTGGCATCAGGCCGGCCTTGGCATCGACCAGGAAGAAAATCAGATCCGCTTCGCCAATGGCGATTTCGGTTTGTGCGCGCATGCGCCCAGGCAATGAATCTGCCGGCGCATCCTCAAAGCCTGCCGTGTCGATGACGTCGAAGGAAAGGTCGTACAGCCGCGCCGCGTGCCTGCGCCTGTCGCGAGTGACGCCGGGCGTATCGTCGACAAGCGCCAGCTTCCTGCCGGCAAGCCGATTGAAAAGCGTCGATTTGCCGACATTGGGCCGGCCTATGATGGCGACGGTGAACGTCATCTGTGAAGGCGGCGGCCTATGATGCGCCGTCCGCCGGCGCGTCGCCGGAGCCGCGAATGAGCTCGGCCATCAGCGTCGCCCGCTGGCGAAGGTTCTGCGGCGCGGCCTGATCGGCCGCAATCTGGTCGAACAGCGCCAGGGCCTCTGCCGCCTTGCCTTCCTTCCAGGCGGACAGGCCAAGGGCCTCGCGCGCGCTGTGGCGCAGTTCGTTCGTGTCCGCAGTCAGCGGCTCGACCCGGGATGACACGTCCGCATAGGTGCCATGATCGACGAGAAGCAGCGCGGCGCGCAGACGCGCCATGTCGCGGATGGCGGTGGCAATGCCTTTATCGGCTGCCACGGCGTCGAACTCCTTGATGGCGCCTTCGAAGTCGCCCTCGTCGGCCTTTACGGTCGCCGCGCGCATCCTCGCCAGCACGGGATAGGCGCCATATCCTTCTTCCTCAAGCTTGCCGAAGGCAGCGATTGCCTCGTCGGTCTTCCCCTCATTGGCAAGTTGCAGGGCCGCCAGGAAAGCATCGCCTGAGGCGTTCGCTCTGCTTTCTACCCAGTAGCGGTATCCCACAAAGGCGGCAGTGCCGAGGACAATCGCGGTCGCGACGCCGATCACCAGAAAGCCATAACGCTCCCATAGCAGGCGGGCCCGTTCTTTCCGGTATTCCTCGTTTACCTCGCGGATAAAGCTGTCGTCCGACATTGATAACCGTTCCTGCCGCCGCGCCCCTGGTGAGCCCGCGTTTTAGCGGAAATTTGCGGACAGGGAAGGGGCGCGGTCAAAAAAGCCGGGAAGTCCCTCAGCCGGCCGGCAGGGTTTTGCCTTTCTGCTCCAGGTAGCGACGGTCGATTTCGGGCAGCGGTGCGCCCTCCAGTGTGGCCTCGAAGGCCCGCAGGCGCTTGTGGACCGATTGCAGCTCGACGATGGTCGACCACGAGTTCAGCAGGAATTGCAGCGAATTGGTTACCCGGCCGAAGGCATTGGAAATCTGATTGAGCGCGCCGAAGGTGATCTTGTGCGCCACCAGCGAAGGCCCAAGGATGATGAAGGAGAAGATATTGTCGGCCTGGAGGTAGGTGTAACGGACGACATTGAAATAGATGTAGTGGAAGTAGAGCCGAAAGTAGTTCTCGCGCACCTTGTCGAAAAGCTCGGCGGTCGTTTCCGGCTGGGCGCGGTCGTCATGGTCCTCGCCATAGACGAGTTCCTTGCGATATGCCGCTTCGACGCGCTGATTGCGGAATTGCAGGCCCGGCAGCTTGATGCCAGCCAGCATCACCGAAAGCGTGCCGAACAGGCACCAGGCCAGGGCGGCGATCACGAGAGGCTGTGGAACCGCGCCGATGATAGGCAGTTCGGTGATGTGCTGCTGTAGCTGGATCATGACCGGCAGGAAAGCGATCAACGTCATGATGGCCTGGACGAAGGAAGAGCCAAGGTCCTCCATGATCTGGGAGAACCGCATCGTGTCCTCCTGTACGCGCTGCGAGGCGCCTTCGATGTGGCGAAGGCGGGGCCAGTAGGCCATGAAATAGTCGTTCATCGCCGTGCGCCAGCGGAAGATCCAGTGACTGACGATGAAGGCATTGACCACCGAAACATTCATTCCGACCAGGGCAAGCCAGGCAAAGCTGGCAGCGCCGCGGTAGAATTCGCCGGCTGTCGATTCAGTCGTGCCCGCCATCAAGCCCTGCACATAGTCGAAGAAGGGCCCGTACCAGTTGTTTACCGCCACGCTGACCTGAACGTTGAAATAGATCAGGAAAAGGATAAGCGCGCTGACGAGGATCGACCAGTTCTGCCACGGATGCGGGGCGTACCAGCGCCAGAAGCCATAGAAGGTCGCCACACCCAAGACAAAATAGATATAGAACCACAGGAACGGCTTGGAGAGAAAGACCGTGATGCCGATGATCGGCGGCGTCCCGGGAGGGTCCTGAGGCAGGCCGATCAGGGCTCCGAATTCAGCGCCGCCGAAGAACCACAGCAGGATGAGCAGGAGCGACCAGCCGGCTGCGCTGAGGAAGAACAGCTTCGGCTTCGGAAAAAAGGAAACAAACACTCGGCAATTCCTTTGTCGCGGACGCGGCGATTCGCGCGCATAAAGTCACAGATTTTGCGGCAAAGAAATGGTCGGCACACAATCGACGTTACCAAAGGTGCTGCACTGCCGTTTTTCGCGCGCCTTGCGGTCAGCGGTCCATGCGTGCCGACCAGGCCAGGGCGCCTGAGGCCAGGAGCATCATTGCTGCCAGAATGGATGGGAGGAAGAAGGAGCCGGAGTGCTCCGCCATCACTCCGGCAACGATCGGTCCGACAATCTGGCCGACGCCGAAGGATGCGGTCATGAGTGCAAATACCCGCCGTGGCGCCAGCGGCGCCAGTTGCCTTCCCTTTTGCAGGCCGAGTGCGGTAACGGCGATGAAGGTGCCGCCGAGCAACACGCCGGCGACGAGCGGCCCGGCATGACCGCCCATCGCCACGCTGGCGGCGACGCCAAGGGCTTCGGTCAGGCAGCCGGCCGCATAGGCACCATATATGCCGATCTTGCCGGCGATCCATTGCCATAGCCACACTGACGGAAAGGCCGCCAGGCCGGCTGCCATCCAGACTGCCGTCTCGAACACGCGCCCGGCGCCACCCTGCCGCACGATCGCGACAAGGAATGTGGCTGTCACCACATAACCAAAGCCGAACAGCCCATAGGCGACGATCATCTTCATCAAGGCGCGGCTTCTCGGCAGGCGGGGTTCGCGTCCTGGCACGCCGTTGGGAAGCGGGCCTCGGTCGATCATTCGCGCCACGGCCGCCAGGGCGAGAGCCGACAGGGCAGCTGACCAGAACCAGCCCGCCTGCCATTCGGCGTTCATGCTCACCAGGATTGTCATCAACGCCGAGGAGATGGCGATGCCAAGGCCGACTCCGCCGAAATGGAGCGCCTGCAAGTCCTCCAGGGTGGCGGCGGTGAGATGGCTGAAGACGATCGAGGCGAGGAAAACCATGACGAAGGCGCTGGCCACGCCTGCCACGAAGCGGATGACGATGAAGGTGGCGAGATCGCTGGTCAATCCCATCGCGGCGCCAAGCACGGTGCTGATCGCAAGGGCGCCCAGCATCAGCTTCCGCTCGTGACCATGGGCCCAGCCCCCTGCGGCTACGAAAGCGCCTGCGAGGTAGCCCAGATAGTTGGCCGATGCGATCAGGCCCGCATCGGAGGCCGAGATATGCAGCGCTTCCATCATGCCGGGTAGTATGGGTGTATAGACGAAGCGGCCGATGCCCATGGCGGCAGCCATTGCGAGCATGCCGGCAAATGCGAAGCGGAGCGGATTGGCGGGAGCGTCCATCGCCGCGCACAATATGTATGCCGCACCTGCGAACAAACCGCTTTGCATTGGGCCAAGGATGGAAAGCGCAAGGGCGCGGGTTTATGTAAGCCTATCGGATTTGTTTCTCACGAGCACAAACAGGCACCTGCCAATGACAACTCATCAGCGCGATTTCTCCGCTCTCGTCGACCCTGTGAAGCTGGACCGTCTGGCCGAGATAGCGATCAAGGTCGGGCTTCAGTTGCAGCCCGGTCAGGACCTTGTGCTGACTTCCTCCATTGCCGCCCTGCCGCTTACCAGGAAGATCGTCGAACACGCCTACAGGGCGGGTGCAGGCCTGGTGACGCCGATCTTCACCGACGACGAGATCACGCTGGCTCGGTTCCGCCACGGCCAGGATGCCGGCTTCGACCGCGCCGCCGGCTGGTTGTATGAAGGCATGGCGAAAGCCTATTCCGAAGGCGCCGCGCGGCTGGCGGTCCGTGGCGAAGACCCCTCGCTCCTGTCTGGCCAGGACCCGGCACGGGTTGCCCGCGCCAACAAGGCTGTTTCCATCGCCTCCAAGCCGGCCATGGAGAAGATCACCGGTTTCGACATAAACTGGACGATCGTTGCCTATCCGGAGCTCGCATGGGCCAGGCAGGTGTTTCCAAACGAGAGCGACGACGTTGCGGTGGCGAAGCTGGCGGATGCGATCTTCGCGGCCAGCCGCGCCGATGGCGACGATCCGATCGGCGCGTGGAAGGCGCACAATGCGGCCCTGCGCGAGCGCACGCAATGGCTCAACGGGCACGGTTTCCATGCGCTGCGTTTCACCGGGCCGGGAACCGACCTCACCGTCGGGCTTGCGGACGGCCATGAATGGATGGGCGGAGCTTCTGTGGCCAGGAATGGCGTGACCTGCAATCCGAACATACCCACCGAGGAAGTTTTCACCACGCCTCATGCGCGTCGCGTCTCCGGGCATGTGCGCAGCACCAAGCCGCTTTCCTACCAGGGCACTCTGATCGACGATATTTCGGTGCGCTTCGAAGAGGGACGCATTGTGGAGGCCAGCGCATCCAAGGGAAGGGATGTGCTGGAAAAAGTGCTGGATACCGATGAGGGCGCACGCCGGCTGGGCGAGGTTGCGCTGGTGCCGAACTCCTCGCCGATCTCGCGCAGCGGTATTCTGTTCTACAATACTCTGTTCGACGAGAACGCCTCCTGCCACATCGCTCTCGGCCAGTGCTACGCCAAATGCTTTGTCGACGGCGCGAACTTGACCGAGGAAGAGATCACCGCGCGGGGCGGCAACAAGAGCTTCATCCACATCGACTGGATGATCGGCTCCGGCGAGGTGGACGTGGACGGCATCCGGAAGGACGGCTCCACGGTGCCGGTCATGCGCAAGGGCGAATGGGCCTGATCATGACGGACCTTCAGGTAAAGCGCGTGTACGATCCGCCGGATCCGTCGGACGGCGCGCGCGTCCTTGTCGACCGGCTTTGGCCGCGGGGCCTGACCAAGGAGAAGGCGAAGCTTGATCTCTGGCTGAGGGAGATCGCGCCGAGCGATGATCTGCGCAAGCGGTTCCGGCATGAACCGGAACTCTGGGAGGAATTCCAGCGGCACTACCATGACGAACTGAGGGGCAGGGCGGAGGCCGTCGGGCAGCTGAAACAGCTTGCGGCAAAGGGAAGGGTGACTCTTCTCTACGCTGCGCAGAACCAGACATACAATAACGCTGTTGCGCTGGCGAACTGGCTGCGGAAAAGGGGTTGAATGCCAGGCGTGCAGGACCGCCGCCATAGTGCCGGCCTGTCAGGGGCAGAAAAAATTCCTTCGAGGCCTTCCCAGTTTCTTTGAGTGTGGAACTATCCGCGGGCGGCGATGGTTTCCTCGGCATCGGCGCGAACCAGACCGGCCTGACGGCAAGCCTCGATGAATTGACGAATCAGTGCGGCGGCGAGCGGGAAACTTCGACGACTTCGGCCTTTGCCTTCATCATCGTGCCGCCGGTCTTCTTCTTCTCGTTGCAGGCATATTTATGCGCGGCCTGCTGGCCGGCTCGGCTAAAGGAGGGTGAATTATGGAGAGCGCCTTGCCAAAAGCCCAGGTTCCCATGCAGGCGCCCGACCGCGACTGGTGGCGCGGGGCGGTGATCTACCAGATCTATCCGCGCTCCTTCCAGGACACGAATGGCGATGGGATAGGCGACCTCAGGGGCATAACCGCTCGTCTGCCCTATGTCGCCGACCTCGGCGTGGACGCCATCTGGATTTCCCCCTTCTTCAACTCTCCGATGAAGGATTTTGGCTACGACGTCACCGACTATTGCGATGTCGACCCCATGTTCGGCACGCTGGCCGATTTCGACGCGCTGGTGGCCGAGGCGCATCGGCTCGGTCTCAAGGTCATGATCGACGAGGTTCTGTCGCACACATCGGACCAGCATCCCTGGTTCAAGGAAAGCCGCTCCAGCCACACAAATCCGAAAGCCGACTGGTATGTCTGGGCGGACCCGAAGCCGGACGGCACGCCGCCCAACAACTGGCTGTCGATCTTTGGCGGGCCGGCCTGGGAATGGGACACGACACGCCGGCAATATTATCTGCACAACTTCCTGGCCCAGCAGCCGGACCTCAATTTCCACAATCCGGAAGTCCAGGACGCATTGCTCGACGTCACGCGGTTCTGGCTCGACCGGGGCGTCGACGGTTTCAGGCTGGATACCATCAATTTCTATTTCCATAGCCAGGGACTGGAGGACAATCCGCCGCTGCCGCCTGAACTGCGCAACGACCAGACCGCGCCTGCCGTCAATCCCTACAACTATCAGGATCACCTCTACGACAAGAGCCGGCCGGAAAATCTTGCCTTCCTCGAACGGTTCCGTGCGCTGCTGGATGAATATCCGGCTGCCGCCGCAGTCGGCGAGGTGGGGGATTCCCAGCGCGGGCTTGAGATTGTCGCCTCCTATACGCAGGACAACAAGCGCGTGCAGATGTGCTACGCATTCGATTTCCTGGCCCCTGAGAAACTCAGCGCCGCCAAGGTTCGCCACGTCCTGCAGGAGTTTGGACAAGTGGCCAGGAGCGGCTGGTCGTGCTGGGCTTTTTCCAACCATGACGTGAAGCGCCATGCCTCGCGCTGGGCCGAGGGCGAGGCTGATCCCGGCGCCTACCTCAAGGTCGTTTCCGCTCTGCTGATGTCGTTGCGCGGTTCCGTCTGCCTCTATCAGGGCGAGGAACTGGGGCTGACCGAAGCCGATCTCGCCTTCGAGGATTTGCGAGACCCATATGGCATCCGCTTCTGGCCGCAGTTCAAGGGGCGTGACGGCTGCCGCACCCCTATGGTCTGGTCGGCAGGAGCGAGAAATGGAGGTTTCTCGCAAGAACGCCCATGGCTGCCGGTACCTGAGGAGCATCTGGGCAAGGCAGTCGATGTGCAGCGAGGTGACGAGGCTTCGTTGCTGGAGCACTATCGGAGGTTTCTTGCCTTTCGGCGTCTTCACCCGGCGCTGGTCAGGGGCGACATCAATTTCCTGCCGAGCGAGGGCGAGACGATCGCCTTCACGCGCGGCAACGGCACTGACAGATTGGTGTGCGTGTTCAATCTTGCCAGCCATCCCGCCTTGGTCGATCTGGGCTCGGATCTGCGCCTCCAGCCTGTTTCAGGACATGGTTTTGCTGGAGAAGCGGAGGCAGGCCGGGTGCGGCTTGGGCCCTATGGCGCGTGGTTCGGGCGCATGGTCTGAATGCCAGAGGTGGAATTCAAGCGAGGGCCGGAATTGCGCTTAGCGTGGCTCCGTCCGGCTCAGATAGGCACGGGCGATGGCATGCATGCGGGCCTCGTCGAAGCTCGGCCCGTGGCCGCCATGACCGATACGGATCGGCAGTTCGGCAAGCCGCTTCATCGTCTTGCGATAGGCGGTGCGGTCGGAATCGGGCAGGTCGTCGATCAACACGTCATCGTAGATGGCGTCGCCGCTGAACAGAACTCCATCGCGCTCATCATAAAGCGCAATGGAATCTGGCGAATGGCCGGGTAATTCCAGGACGCGGAAGCTGCGGTCGCCCAAATCGAGGACATCTCCTTCTGCAAGCATGCGGGTCAGCGGCGCCGGAGGGATGGCATAGTCTGAAGCCGACCAGCCGCTTGCGGGTGCTTGCGTCACTGGTTCCGGCAGGTCGCGAAACATATGCGCATAGGCGCATAGGTCGCGCTGTCGGGCATGGACAGGAAGGCTTCGGCGCTGGCGGCGGGCCCCGCCCGCAGGTCGAATTCATGCAGCGAGCCGACATGATCGAGATGGATATGGGTAACCACAACGATCAGGGGCTTGCCAGGCGGCGTGTCGATCTCGCCTGCAAGCAGCGAAAGGCCCATGCCGGTATCGACCAGAAGATCGGCGTCGCGCCCCTGCAAATGCCAGATATTGGCGCGGACATAGGTGTTGACGAAAGGCTCGGTCAACATTGTCGTTGTCGCGTCGACGGCGACCTTGCTGAACCAACCCTGTGTTGACATGTTCTCACACGAAAGGCTTGCCGAGCTTGTATTTGTTGGGCACAAGGCGCCTTAAATAGGCAAGCCCAGGCTCGGCAAGATCGTTTTCCTCGGCCTTCAGGAAATCCTCCGGCATCTGTCGCGTCTTGCCTGCCACCGCGTCAAGCGGCACTTTCCGGAACACCGTCTTTTGCCCGTCATATTGAAGCGCCGCCGAGCCGCCGCCTTCTTCGACAAGTTGCACCGCATAGGCACCGGCCTCGAACGCCTCTCGCGCGTCGGTGGCGCTGATGGCGCCAATATAGCCGCGGGGAATGTAGCCCAGCGCATCCACGCGTGCGCGCTGCCCAGGTAGCCGCTCGGCCAGCGCCTGCTCGAAGGCGCGGTTGAGATCGCTGCCGGAAAGCTTCACATTGCCATGCTGGTCGCGCTCGATCCTGTCGGGACCGACGATCGTTTCCACCAGCGAACGGCCATCCGCCGTCGCAACACCTTCGGAAACGGCGACGATGCAACGCTGGTGGCGCGCGAGCGTTGCCTTCACGTCTTCGATGAAGCGTTCCACTGAAAAGGCGCGCTCCGGCACATAGATCAGATGTGGTCCGCTATTCCTGTCCAGCCGCCAGGCGGCGGAAGCGGCGGTGAGGAAGCCGGCATGCCGGCCCATGACGATACCGACATAGATACCAGGCAGCGCCCGGAAATCCAGATCGACCGACAGAAACGCCCCGGCGACGAATTCGGCGGCCGACATGAACCCCGGCGTGTGGTCGTTTTCCACCAGGTCGTTGTCGATGGTCTTCGGCGCATGAACGAAGACTATCCTCCCGCCGGAGGCTTCGGTCAGAATCTGCTGTGTCCCTGACGTGTCGTTACCGCCTATGTAGATGAAGGCGTCGGCGCCGGCCCGCTGCAGGCCCTTGAGGACCTTTTCGCAATAGGCGGCATCCGGCTTGTCACGGGTGGAGCCGAGAGCGGCGCTGGGCGTGTTGCCGATCAGCCGCAACTCGCCCTCGGCCATGTCGGTCAGTTCGACATAGTCGCCGTCACGAATTCCGCGTACGCCATGCCGGGCGCCAAGCACGCGTGCGCCCGGATATCGCTTGCGGATTTCCAGCACGGCGCCCACGACGGTCTGGTTAATGACGGCAGTAGGCCCACCGCCTTGCGCGATCACGATGGTTTCGCTCATGGCGCCATTCCTCGTTCATTCAGGGCACATTCGCCTGTCTTTTTGTCAGGCGCAATGGTTCTGACTCGGCAGAAAGGTCGGCTTGCTTCTGCTGCTTTCTCAGATGACGACGACCGGATTGCGCTTGGTAACGCGGCTATAAAGGTCGATGATATCCTGATTGATGAGGCGCACGCAGCCGGACGACATGGCCTGGCCAATCGACCACCATTCGGGCGAACCGTGGATGCGATAGCCGGTGTCCTGGTTGTTCTGATAGATGTAGAGGGCGCGCGCGCCGAGCGGGTTTGTCAGGCCGCCGGGCTGACCGTGCTGCCATTTTACCAGTTCCGGCTTGCGTTGGATCATCTCGGGAGGCGGTGTCCAGCTCGGCCATTCCCGGCCGTACTGGATGTTGGCGCGGCCGGACCAGCGGAAGCCGTCCTTGCCTACTCCGACGCCATAGCGGATAGCCTCGCCGCCTGGCTGCACCAGGTAAAGCAGCCGCTCGTCAGTGTGAACGACGATGGTACCGGGAGCCTCGCCCGTCGGGTCGACAACAATCTGCCGGCGGAACTGCGGCTTGATCTTCTGGTATGGCACCGCCGGAACCGCGAAACCGCCATCGGTCAGCGAGGCATACATCAATTCCGGCGAAGTAATCCTGCTATCCACGCTGATGCGCGGAACGGGGCGTCGAGGCTGTATGGATCCGGTGGTGATCTCGTCGAGCCCCAGCGAGGGCATATCCATGGCGGTCCGCGAACATCCGGCGAGGCCGAACATGGTGGCTGCGCCAATCCCGGCAAGCATGGCTCGGCGGGAGATCATTTCTTCGGAGGGGGCGGACCCCGGCTCAGCGGTTGTCACTGGCACCTGCTGGAACGAGCGCATGAACTCCTTGACCCTGCGGCGGCCAACCTGCGGCCGAATGGCGCGTATTTTTCCCAATCATGGTTGAAAAAGGATGAAGGCCATCCCCAGGGGAAAGCCTGCTCGGGCGCCGCGCCGCGCGCGGTCATCCCGCATCGCAATTTTTCTTTGCGTCGAGCGCAGGCTTGGGCTTCATTCCTGCAATCGACGCAGGAGAGATCCATGTCTTTCGAAAACTGGGCGGCCTTTGTCGCCGCCTCGACCATAATGGTCATGATACCCGGACCCACGGTGCTGCTTGTCGTCTCCTATGCGCTGGGGCAGGGCTGGCGCACCGCCCTGCCCATGGCGATCGGCGTTGCCTTGGGTGACTTCACGGCCATGACCCTGTCCATGCTGGGCGTTGGGGCCCTTCTTGCGGCCTCGGCCACGGTCTTCACGACGCTCAAGTTTATCGGCGCGGCATACCTGATCTATTTGGGCGTGAAGCTGTTCCGGGCCGGCGGCGCGCTCAGGGTCGAGCCACGCAAAGATGCCTCATCGGCAGCGAAAATGATGATTCATGCCTGGCTGGTAACGGCGCTGAATCCGAAAAGCATAACCTTCTTCGTTGCCTTTCTGCCGCAATTCCTGGACCCGGATGCAGGGTTCTTCCAGCAGATGCTTGTCTTCGAAACCACATTCCTCGTGCTGGCTTTCGCCAATGCGCTGGGATACGCCGCCGCGGCGTCAAGGGCCCGTTCGCTGGTGCGCAACGAGCGCGCCATACGCATCTTCAACCGTGCGGGCGGCTCGCTGCTGGTCGGTGCCGGCGTTGCGACCGTGGCGATAAGGGCTAATGGGTGATGCGGTTTGATCAAATCGTCATACAATTGACGGACGCCCCTTCTTGCCCTAGTAATTTTTGCGAGCCTCGAAAAAATAGACTTGCGGCGGGAGGCGATCCGCTGCTTGAGCGGGCTGAGGAGGAAACATGTATCTCGGGCTCGATTTGGGCACGTCCGGCGTCAAGGCTCTTCTGATCGACGACAATCAGGCGGTCATCGGCTCGGGGCATGGCGCGCTGGAGGTGTCGCGCCCGCATCATGGTTGGGCCGAGCAGGACCCTGCGGACTGGATAAGGGCCTGCGACGAGGCCATTTCCGAACTGAGAGCAGCGCATCCGGGGGGACTGGCGGCTGTGCAGGGCATCGGCCTTTCAGGCCAAATGCATGGCGCAACGTTGCTCGATTCGGCCGACCGGGTCTTGCGGCCCTGCATCCTGTGGAACGATACGCGCAGCCATGCCGAAGCTGCCCGGCTCGACGCCGATCCGCGTTTCAGGACGATCACCGGCAATATCGTTTTTCCCGGGTTCACCGCACCGAAACTGGTCTGGGTGAAAAACAATGAGCCGGACCTCTTTGCCAGGGTGCGGAAGGTGCTCCTGCCCAAGGACTTCCTGCGATTGTGGCTGGCCGGGGAGCATGTTTCCGAAATGTCGGACTCGGCTGGCACGTCCTGGCTCGACGTGGCGCAGCGGCGCTGGTCTCCGGAGCTTCTGGCTGCAACCGATCTCTCCATCGACCACATGCCGGCGTTGGTGGAAGGTTCGCACAGGGCGGGCGCGCTACGTTCCGGACTGGCCGCGCAATGGGGCATGACGCCAGGCATTCCTATTGCGGGCGGTGCTGGTGACAATGCGGCCTCCGCCTGCGGCATGGGCATCGTGGGCAAGGGCCATGCCTTTGTTTCGCTCGGGACATCCGGTGTCCTGTTTGCGGCTAATGCTGCCTATCTGCCCAATCCGGAAAGCGCGGTACACACCTTCTGCCATGCGCTGCCGGATACGTGGCACCAGATGGGCGTCATCCTGTCGGCGACGGATTCGCTGAACTGGCTGGCGGGCATCACCGGCACAGCCGCGGCCCAACTGACGGACGAACTCGGCGATGTATTGAAGGCGCCGGGCGGCGTTACTTTCCTGCCCTATCTCTCCGGAGAACGCACGCCCTACAATGATGCAGCGATACGGGGGGCCTTCGTCGGTCTGGAACATGCGTCCGGACGTGAGGCGCTCACCCAGGCCGTGCTGGAGGGCGTCGCCTTCGCCTTCCGCGACAGCCTGGAGGCGCTCAAGTCCGCCGGAACAGTGCTTGACCGCGTCACCGCCATTGGCGGTGGCTCGCGCTCGCGCTATTGGCTGAAAGTCATCGCCACTGCGCTCGGCATACCGGTCGATATTCCCTCCGACGGTGATTTTGGAGCCGCCTTCGGCGCGGCGCGTCTTGGGCTGATCGCCGCAACTGGCGCTGATCCGCTCGCGGTCTGCACCGCCCCCGCAACCCAGGCCACGGTCGAACCGGATGCAGGTCTCGCCAGTGCCTTCGAAGATGCCTACCGGCGCTATCGCGCCCTCTATCCTGCAATCAAGGGAGTTCAAGCATGAGCACCGGTTTCTTTGGCGATATCGGTAAAATCCGCTACGAAGGGCCGGATTCGACCAATCCGCTCGCCTACCGCTTCTACGACAAGGACGAGGTGGTGCTGGGCAAGCGGATGGAAGATCATCTGCGCTTTTCCGTTGCCTACTGGCATTCCTTCGCCTGGCAGGGCGGCGATCCGTTCGGCGGCCAGACCTTCGAGAGACCCTGGTTCGGCGACGACATGGAGAAGGCGAGGCTGAAGGCGGACGTGGCCTTCGAGATGTTTTCCATCCTCGGCGTGCCCTTCTACTGCTTCCACGATGCCGATGTGCGGCCGGAAGGAAAGACATTCGCCGAAAGCGCGGCGCGGCTGGACGAGATGGCAGACATTTTCTCGGCCAAGCAGGAAGAAACCGGCGTGCGCCTGCTATGGGGCACGGCAAACCTTTTCTCGCACCGTCGCTTCATGGCGGGCGCGGCAACCAATCCGGACCCTGACGTCTTCGCCTACGCTGCCGCTACGGTGAAGAAATGCATCGATGTGACGATGAGGTTGGGCGGCGAGAATTATGTCCTGTGGGGCGGCCGCGAAGGCTATGAGACGCTGCTCAACACGGATCTGAAGCAGGAGCAGGAACAGGCCGGCCGTTTCCTTTCGCTTGTGGTGGACTATAAGCACCGCATAGGCTTCAAGGGAACCATCCTCATCGAGCCCAAGCCGCAGGAACCGACCAAGCACCAGTACGACTACGATGTGGCCACCGTCTATGGCTTCCTGAAGAAGTTCGGGCTGGAGAACGAGGTCAAGGTCAATATCGAGCAGGGCCACGCCATCCTGGCTGGCCATTCCTTCGAACATGAGCTGGCGATGGCCAATGCCTTGGGCATCTTCGGCTCCATCGACATGAACCGCAACGACTACCAGTCGGGCTGGGATACCGACCAGTTTCCCAACAATGTGCCCGAAATGGCGCTCGCCTATTACCAGGTGCTGCTGGCCGGCGGCTTCACCACGGGCGGCACCAATTTCGACGCAAAACTGCGCCGGCAGTCGATCGACCCGCAGGACCTTCTGATCGCCCATATAGGCGGCATGGACTGCTGCGCGCGCGGCCTGAAGGCAGCCGCCCGGATGATCGAGGACAAGGCGCTTAGCGCGCCGCTGGAGGAACGTTATGCCGGCTGGCGCTCGGCGGAAGCCCGGGCGATGCTTTCGGGGCAGCGTACGCTGGAGGAGATTGCCGAACGCGTCGTCAGGGAAACGATCGAGCCTGAGCCGCGCTCGGGCCGCCAGGAGTATCTGGAGAATATCGTCAACCGCTACGTCTGAGCGTACAGCAGCTCATCGAGGGTGCCGAGCGTCGGCAGGAAACAGCCTGATCCTATCGCCGGCGCAATCGCGTCGGCGCTTCCCTGAAAGCGCGTGAGAAGGCGCGCGAAAATGCGGCGGTTGAGGAAAATCCGGTTCGTTCGGCAATATCGGCCATGGATACCCGCGTATCCGTGACGAGCTTGCGCGCGGCATTGAGGCGAAGGCGAAGATAGTAGGCGCCCGGCGTTTCGCCGATCGAACGGCGGAAGATCATTTCCAGCGTGCGCGGCGTAACGCCTGCGCGCCTGGCGATGGCGGCAACGGTGAGTGGCTGGTCCACATGTGCTTCCATCAGGCGGATTGCCTGCGCCAGGCGCGGGTCGTAGCCCTGCAGCCTGCCGAGAGAGACCAGGGGCTGCGCGTCCGTGGCCGCCCGGGTCTGGTCATAAATGAAGACGCTTGCAACATCGAGGGCGACTGCCATGCCGAGCCGGGAGCGGACCAGATGGAGCATGAGGTCAAAAGTCGGTGCGGCTCCACCGGAGGTAAATATCGGACCGTCAATGACATACCGGTCCGGACGTACGTCCGTGCCTGGAAAGGCAGCGGAAAAATCCTCCATGTCCTCCCAGTGGGTCGTGGCGCTCCGTCCCTCGAGAAGCCCTGCGCGCGCGACCAGCCAGGTGCCGGCCTCGACACCCCCCGCGAGCATGATCTCGGCGTCGCCGCGGCGGATCGTCTCCCACGCCTCGCCGATCGCATGACCGCCGGTCGCGCAGGCGGACACGATCGCCCGGGTAGATCCA
>SMEK01000334.1_pt1 | contig 18830 bp, 14 predicted proteins | sample 2456371 | NCBI WGS metagenome assembly SMEK01 (sample SAMN10132590, study PRJNA489261) | soil metagenome | isolation source: day1 antibiotic-loamy sand soil ammended with composted manure from dairy... | place: USA | collected 2015-04-01
TGCTGCCGCGCTGCCGCCGGGTGCGGCGGCGATGGCGCCGACGGAGCCGCGCATCAGGCAGGTGATGCCGGCCAGCGAGGCGAGGAACACCCATTTGTTCCACATGTCCTGCAACACATGGTCGCTGGGGTGCGCTTCGAAACCGGCGTTGGAAAGGGTTTGCGTGATCCGTTGCATGCGTTCGGAGGCGGTGCCGTCACGCTCGCCGAAGGTGAGCCCGTGGAACGGGTTGAGATGCCTCACGCCGCCTTGTTCATCGAGCGTGGCGGCGATCACGCACTGGCCGCCGAGCACGTGCTGTGCGCCGAAGCGCGCGTCCAGCAGGTCCAGTTGGCGCATGCCGTTGAGCAGCGGCAGGATCGCTGTGTGCGGCCCCACTGCGGGTGCGACGTCGGCCATCGCCTGTTCCAGTCCATAGGCTTTGCAGCTCAGCAGGATCAGGTCGTAGGGCTCGCGCAGTTCGCTGGCCAACACGGTGGGCGGCGCCGGCAGGCTGGCGTCGCCGGCGCTGCTGTGGATCGACAGGCCGTGTTGCGCCAGTTGCGCCGCGCGTTTCTCGCGCACCAGGAACGTCACGTCGCGCCCGTGCTGCAACAGCCGACCGCCGAAATAGCCACCGGTGGCACCGGCGCCGACTACCAGAATGCGCATGATTCAGACTCCCGTGTTGTTGTCGCCTGCCGGCTCGCGCAAGCGTTCGATCTGCCGGTTCTTTTCGTTCCACAAGGCATTCACCCACGCCTGGAAGCGTTCGCGATAAGCCGGATCCTGTTCGTAATCCCCGCGTAGCTCATCGCCGATCGGCAACTCGCGCAGATGCACGCGGATGTCGCGCACGCGTCCGGCGATCAGGTCCATCAGCGTGCACGGTCCGCCGGGGTAAACGATGGTGACGTCGAGGATCGCGTGCAGCGCATCGCCCATCGCATCGAGCACGAAGGCGAGCCCGCCGGCCTTCGGTCGCAGCAGATGGCGATAGGGCGATGACTGCGCATCATGCTTGGCCGGCGTGAAACGGGTGCCCTCGGCGAAGTTCATCACCGACACCGGCATGTGCCGGAATTTTTCGCAGGCACGACGGGTGGCTTCACGATCCTTGCCCTGAAGTTCGGGATGCCTGGCCAGCGTCTCGCGGGAATAGCGTTTCATGAACGGGAAATCCAGCGCCCACCAGGCCGGCCCCAGCAACGGCACCCAGATCAACTGCTGTTTCAGGAAGAAACGCAGGAACGGAATGCGCCGGTTGAGTACCTTCTGCAGCACCGGAATATCCACCCAGCTCTGGTGATTGCACAGCACCAGGTAATTGCCGTCGCGGTTCAGGCCGGCCAGGCCCTCGACCTGCCAGCGCGTGCGGGTGAAAAGTTCGAACAGGCCGTTGTTGACCCCGATCCAGCTCTCGGCGATCACCACCAGCACGCGCGAGCATGCCAGCCGGATCGCCCGGATCGGCAACAGCAGCTTGATCAGCGTGAACGCGAACAGCGGCAGCACATGCAGCACGATGTTGATCACCAGCAGCAGTACGGCCAGGGGTATGCGGATCAATCGCGGCAGCGTGGCGAACATGGTGTCTCGTGGGCGGCATGGGTAAAGACAGGATAATGCCCTTCGCGTGACGACGCGGCCATGCGGCTTTCCGACGCTGCCTCACATCAGCAGTTTGCGCACCTTGAGCAGGGCCACCACGAACTCGTCGATTTCCTCGCGCGTGTTGTAGAACGCCAGCGAGGCACGCAGCGTGGCCGGCACGCCGAAGTGCTGCATCAGCGGGTGCGCGCAATGATGGCCGGAGCGCACCGCCACGCCCTGCAGATCAAGCAGGGTGGCCATGTCGGTGGCCTGCGCGCCCTCCAGCAGGAACGAGATCACAGGCTCTTTCTGTGCCGCTTCGCCGATGATGCGCAGGCCGGGGATTTCGCGCAGACGCTCGGTGGCGTAGGCGAGCAGGTTCTGCTCCCACGCATGGATCGCCTCGAAACCGACCGAGTCGTAATAGTCGATCGCCGCCGACAAACCGACGAAACCGGCGATGTTCGGCGTGCCCGCCTCGAACTTGTGCGGTGGTGCGGCGAAGGTGGTGCCATCGAAACGCACCTCGCGGATCATCTCGCCGCCGCCGAAGAACGGCGGCATCGCCTCCAGGTGTTCACGCCTTGCCCACAGCGCACCGGTGCCGGTGGGGCCGAGCATCTTGTGGCCGGTGATCGCGTAGAAATCGCAGCCCAGTGCCTGCACGTCGACCGGGCGGTGCGGCACCGCCTGCGAACCGTCGACCAGCAACGGAATGCCGCGCTTCCTGCACTCCTTCGCGATCTCGCGCACCGGGTTGACCGTGCCCAGTACGTTGGAAACGTGGGTGACGCAGGCCAGCTTCACCTCGGGCGTCAGCATCGCGATGTACTTTTCCACGATCAGCTCGCCACGATCGTCGATCGGCGCGGCCTTGACCGAGGCGCCGCTGCGCGCGGCCACCAGCTGCCACGGCACGATGTTGGCGTGGTGCTCCATCACCGTGGTGAGAATGCTGTCGCCCGCCTTCAACTGCGGCAGCGCATGACTGTAGGCCACCAGGTTGATCGCCTGGGTGGTGCCGGATGTGAGGATCACCTCGTTGCGCGATGGCGCGTTGATGAAACGCGCCAGCTTGTCGCGCGCGCCCTCGTAGGCAGCGGTGGCTTCCTCACCCAACTGATGCACCGCGCGCGCCACGTTGGCGTTGTGCTTGCGGTAATGCGCATCCACCGCCTCGATCACCGACTCGGGTTTCTGGCTGGTATTGGCGTTGTCGAAATACACCAGCGGCTTGTCGTGCACGGTGCGCGCCAGCAGCGGGAAGTCGGTGCGAATGCGCTGCACGTCGAAGACGGTGGGAGTGGTGGTTTGTACGTTCATCTTCGACGTTTCCGGTTTGGCTTCCTTCCCTACCGCTGGGAGAAGGAAGAGACATCAGGCGGAGTGGCACCTGCCAAGCCACCGTCATTCCCGCGAGAGCGGGAGAGGCTTTGCAACAGCCGAAGGCTGGCCATCCATTGGCTGGCATGGCGAAACACACTGGATCCCCGCTTTCGCGGGGAGGACGAAGTGGCGTTTCATGCTCAAGCCGTGGCCAAGCGCCGCTCATGTCAGGCAGGCAGTTGCGCGATCAACAAACCCGACAGATGCTCACGCAGATCCTTGTTCGGCAAATCGTCCAGCACCGCGCGACAGAACGCGGCCGTCAGCAGTGCGCGTGCTTCGGCCAGCGGAATGCCACGCGAACGCAGGTAGAACAGCGAGCGTTCGTCGAGCTGCCCGACCGTGGCGCCGTGCGCGGCCTGCACCTCGTCGGCGTAGATCTCGAGCTCCGGCTTGGTGTCGATCTCGGCGCTTGGCGACAGCAGCAGGTTCTTGTTGCTGAGGTTGGCATCGCTGCCATCGGCACCGGGCGCCACCACGATCGCGCCGCGAAACACGCCGCGCGCGCGGTCGTTGGCGACGCCACGCCAGTGCGAGGTGGAGGTGGTGTTCAACGCCTGGTGGCGGATCGCCAGCTGGGTGTCGATATGTTGCCGGCCATGCGGCATGAACACGCCGCGGGTATGCAGCTGCGCGTCGTTGCCGATCAGCTCGGCGCGCAGGTCATGGCGCACCAGCGCACCGCCCAGTTCCAGCACATGCAAGGTGGCCTGCGCGCGCGCGTGCAGGCGCAGGCTGCTGCGCCGAATCAGGTTGGTGCCGATGGCTGCATCCTGCAGCATGACGTGATGCAACTGCGCACCGTCGCGCAACTCGATGTCGCTGACCAGGGTGGCCAACTGGGCGGCATCACCACGGCTCGCATGTTGTTCGACCAGCGAAAGCTCGGCACCTTCACCGAGCTCGATCACGTTGCGCGCATGCCAGGCCAGCTCCGCCTCGGCACCGACAAACACCAGTTGCACCGGCTGCTCGATCCTTGCGTGGGCGGCCACCCGCAGCACCACGCCATCGCTGGCATTGGCGGCGTTGACCTGCGCGAATGCGTCACCGGCGTCGCGGTAATGCCGCGACAGCGCAAAACGCAGCGGCTCGGCGTCACCTTGCAGGGCCTGCGACAACGGTTGCAGGGAAAGCCCGGCCGGCAGTGAGTCCAGTGTCGAAAGATCAGCGCGGAATGCGCCATTGACGAAAACCAGTCGCACGCCCGCCACACCCGGCAACGCCAGTGCCGACGCGTCCACCGCGCGCGTTTGCGCGTCGGCGTCGCCGCTGGCAAAACGACGCTGGCCGAGGCCGCGCAACGCCGTGTATTTCCACGCTTCGACCCTGGTATCGGGCAGGCCGGCGGCGGCAAACGCTGCGCGGTTTTCCTGCCGTGCGGCATCCAGCCAGGCGATACCGCTGGGCGGCAGCGGGGCGTCCAGCAGCGAAGCGACCAACGGCAGCGATGCCGACTGGTTCATGCCTGCGCTCCCGCCCGGTGCGAGTCCGCCGGATGGCTTGCGCCGACGCCGGCGTAACCGTGTTCTTCCAGCCTCAGCGCCAGCGACTTGTCGCCGCTTTCGACGATGCGGCCATCGGCCAGCACGTGCACGAAATCCGGCACCACGTAATCGAGCAGGCGCTGGTAATGGGTGATCATCAGGAACGCGCGGTCGGGCGAACGCAGCGTGTTGACGCCCTGCGCCACCTGCTTCAGCGCATCGATGTCCAGGCCCGAATCGGTTTCGTCGAGGATTGCCAGCTGCGGCTCCAGCACGGCCATCTGGAAGATCTCGTTGCGCTTCTTCTCGCCGCCGGAGAAGCCTTCGTTGACCGCGCGGTGCAGCAACTCGTCGGAGATCTGCATCACCTTCAGCTTCTCGCGCACCAGCTTGAGGAACTGCATCGAATCCAGCTCCTTTTCGCCGCGCACCTTGCGCTGGGCGTTCAGCGCCGCACGCAGGAAATAGGTGTTGTTGACGCCGGGAATTTCCACCGGGTACTGGAACGCCAGGAACACGCCGGCCGCCGCGCGCGCTTCCGGCGCCAGGGTCAACAGGTCGACGCCGTTGTAGGTAACGGTGCCGGCGGTCACTTCATAACCGTCGCGACCGGACAGCACATTGCCCAGCGTGGACTTGCCGGCGCCGTTCGGCCCCATGATCGCGTGCACTTCGCCCGCGTTCACCTCGAGGCTGAGCCCCTTGAGAATTTCCCTGCCCTCGACGCGGGCGTGCAAGTTTTCGATCTTCAGCATGGTTTCGACTCGACACAAATTGTAGGAGCGCACCCTGTGCGCGATTGGGTTACCGGTGAGTTCGATCGCGCACAGGGTGCGCTCCTACCCGTCAACCGACAGCACCTTCCAGGCTCACCTCGAGCAATTTCTTCGCCTCCACCGCGAACTCCATCGGCAGTTCGCGGAAGACCTGCTTGCAGAAGCCGTCGACGATCATCGACACGGCGTCTTCTTCCGGGATGCCGCGCGCGCGGCAGTAGAACATCTGGTCGTCGGAGATCTTCGAGGTGGTGGCCTCGTGCTCGACGATCGCGCTGGGGTTCTTCACTTCCATGTACGGGAAGGTGTGCGCGCCACACTGCTTGCCGATCAGCAGGCTGTCGCACTGGGTGTAGTTGCGCGCGCCTTCGGCGCCCTTTTCCATCTTGACCAGGCCGCGGTAGCTGTTGGAACTCTTGCCGGCACTGATGCCCTTGGAGACGATCTTGGACTTGGTGTGCTTGCCCAGGTGGATCATCTTGGTGCCGGTGTCGGCCTGCTGGAAATGGTGGGTCAATGCCACCGAGTAGAACTCGCCGACCGAACGGTCGCCGCGCAACACCACGGAAGGGTATTTCCAGGTGATCGCCGAGCCGGTTTCCACCTGAGTCCAGCTGATCTTGGAATCGTCGCCGCGACAGTCGCCGCGCTTGGTGACGAAGTTGTAGATGCCGCCCACGCCGTTCTCGTCGCCCGGGTACCAGTTCTGCACGGTGGAGTACTTGATCTGCGCACCTTCCAGCGCCACCAGCTCGACCACCGCCGCGTGCAGCTGGTTCTCGTCGCGCTTGGGCGCGGTGCAGCCTTCGAGGTAGGACACGTGGGCGCCTTCCTCGGCCACGATCAAGGTGCGTTCGAACTGGCCGGTGTTTTGCGCGTTGATGCGGAAGTAGGTGGACAACTCCATCGGGCAACGCACGCCTTTCGGGATAAACACGAAGCTGCCGTCGGAAAACACCGCCGAGTTCAGCGCGGCGAAGAAATTATCGCCGGTGGGTACCACGCTGCCGAGGTATTTCTGCACGATCTCGGGGTATTCGCGGATCGCCTCGCTCATCGAGCAGAACAGCACGCCCGCGGCGGCCAGTTGCTTGCGGAAGGTGGTGCCGACCGAAACCGAGTCGAACACCGCATCCACCGCCACACCGGCCAGCGCGGCGCGTTCGTGCAGCGGGATACCAAGCTTTTCGTAGGTTTCCAGCAGGGCCGGATCGACTTCGTCCAGCGATTTCGGCGCCACCTTGGGCGCGGCGTAATAGCTGATCGCCTGGTAGTCGATCGGATCGATGTTGAGCTTGGCCCAATCGGGTTTCGGCATGGTCAACCAGTGGCGGTAAGCCTCCAGCCGCCACTCGGTCATCCATTCCGGCTCGTGCTTGATCGCGGACAGCGCACGGATGGTGCCCTCGTCCAGGCCCGGTGGCAGACCGGTCATCTCGATCTCGGTAATGAAACCGGCCGAATACGTACGGCCGAGCGCCTCGGCCACATCGGCGTTGTCGCGCAAGGCGGTGGCAGTGCTGCTTTCGTTGGTCATGCTTGCATTCATTTGGTGGTGGCCTCGCCGGCTTTCACGGTGACCTCGATCTTTTTGCCGCGCGGCAACGGCCGGAGCATCTCGGCCAGGCTGACGGCACGCAGCGCGTTGTCCAGCACGCTGTTGACGCGCTGCCAGCTGCCGCGCACGCCGCATTGCAATTCGCGATCGCACTGACCGTCGGCGATGCTGCATTCGGTCATGCCGATCGGGCCTTCCAGCGCCTCGACGATCTCCGCCAGCGAGATGTCGCTGGCCGAACGAGCCAGCCGATAACCGCCGTTGACGCCGCGGAATGACTCGACCAGCGCGGCATGACCGAGCGCCTTGAGCAGCTTGCTTACCGTCGGCAACTCCAGCCGCGTTTCGTCGGCGATCTGCACCGCGCTGAGCACCTCGTTCGGATGCGCAGCGATGCAGGTCATCACCACGGTGGCGTAATCGGTCAGTCGGCTGACGCGAAGCATGGGGCGCTCGGGCTGGGGGAAAGTTGAATCGGGACTAAAATGGTACTGATTTGGTGCGATGCGGTCAATCACGCCATGCACCGTGATCGGGCAAGAGTCGACGAGATTGCCCGAAAATCGTGCAGGCTCCGTCCTGGCAAGCCATGCCAGCGCCCGCGAACCGCGACAAAACGCATGGGGAAGCACTGGCATGCATCGTGCTGCGATGCCGTAGAACCCAGCCAGCGGAGCACGCCATGAAGTGGATCACAGCCATCATCAAGCCGTTCACGCTGGACGATGTGCGCGGGGCGCTGGCCGAAGCCGGCGTGCAGGGCATGACGGTGACCGAAGTGAAGGGCTTCGGCCGTCAGCACGGACACACCGAGCTGTATCGCGGTGCCGAGTACGTGGTCGATTTCCTGCCCAAGCTGAAGATCGAGATCGCCGTGGATGACGATCGCCTCGACCACGCAATCGAGGCGATCGGCAACGCCGCGCGCACCGGCAAGATCGGCGACGGCAAGATCTTCGTGAGCGAACTCGAGCAAGTCATTCGCATCCGCACGCAGGAGGTCGATGCCGATGCGCTTTGAAACGGGATTCCGGAATCGGGATTTGGGATTCGGCAAAGCTCGCGTGCGGCGGCGTTTGCGCCTGTTCTGCGGAATGCTTGCGTTTGCCGCGTCAACGCACGCATGGGGTTCGGCGGCGATCGACAGCGGCGACACCGCCTGGATGTTGACGGCGACCATGCTGGTTTTGCTGATGACGATTCCCGGGCTGGCGTTGTTTTACGGCGGCATGGTACGCGCCAAGAATCTGCTGTCGGTGTTGATGCAGTGCTTTGCGATCACCGCGCTGATCAGCGTGCTGTGGATGTTGTATGGCTACAGCGTGGCGTTCAGCACGGCCGGGATGCAGGCGGGCGTGACCAACCTGCATTCATTCGTGGGCGGGCTGGATCGCGCGTTGTTTGCCGGCATGACGCCGCACAGCCTGTACCAGCGCGTGCCGGAAAGCGTGTTCGCGATGTTCCAGCTGACCTTCGCCATCATCACGCCCGCACTGATCGTGGGCGCGGTGGCCGAGCGGATGAAGTTCTCCGCGTTGCTGGCGTTCACCGCCGCCTGGTTCACCGTCGTCTACCTGCCGATGGCGCACATGGTCTGGGGTGGCCCGGGGGCGTTCCTCGGCGACCTGGGCGTGCTCGACTTTGCCGGCGGCACGGTGGTGCACATCAACGCGGGCATCGCCGGGCTGGTGGCCTGCCTGATGCTTGGCCGGCGACGCGGTTACCCGCACGTGCCAATGCCGCCACACAACCTCGGCTACACCCTGATCGGGGCCAGCATGCTGTGGCTGGGCTGGTTCGGTTTCAACGCCGGCTCGGCGGTGGCCGCCAACGGCAGCGCCGGCATGGCGATGCTGGTGACCCAGGTCGCCACCGCCGCCGCGGCGCTCGGCTGGATGGCGATCGAGTGGATCATCCACCGTCGCGCCAGCGTGCTCGGCATCGCTTCCGGTGCGGTTGCCGGGCTGGTCGCGATCACGCCCGCAGCCGGCACCATCGGGCCCGGTGGCGCGCTGACGCTTGGCGTGATCGCCGGGGTCACCTGCTTTTTCGCCGCCACCCGGCTCAAGCACCGCTTCGGTTACGACGACAGCCTCGATGTATTCGGCGTGCACGCCATCGCGGGCATCGTCGGCGCGTTGCTGACCGGACCGTTCGCGGCGCCAGCCTTCGGCGGTTTCGGCGACGTCGCGCATCCGTTCGGCCAGTTGTGGATACAGGCCAAAGGCGTGGCATTCACCCTCGTGTGGAGCGCCGGACTGACCTGGATGATCTTGGCGTTGCTCAAGATCACGCTGGGCCTGCGCGTGGATGACGAGCAGGAGCAGATCGGGCTGGATCTCGCCTTGCATGAGGAGCGGGCATATAGCCTGAGCTGACCCTCTCGTTCATGAGCGACAACACCCGGTGGATGCTCTCAATCTGCCACGCGAATTCCAGCCTTTGCCGTGGTGTAGTTGAAGTCCATCACACCTTGCGGTGCCGCCGCGAAGTGCTTGGTTGCAAACCTGATCCGCATGGCCTCGTCCCATTCCAGATCGGCGAGGTTCAGCGTGGACTTGGTTTCGCGCACCAGATAAAGGTGTTCCTCGCCGTCGCGTTCGAACACGATGGCCCAGTCTGGCGAATATTCGCCCACCGGCGTTTTTACGCGGAAGCGACGCGGCAGTTTGGTAAATAGTTTTACCTCGCCACGATGGTTTTCCAGCAGCTCAGCGAAGGATTTTTCCACCAGACTGTCGTAGTCCACATAATCGTGCAGGTTCGTGCCGCCAACCGGTGCCTCCGCCACACCGGCGGACGGAACTGGTTGCCCCGCCACGACGAGTGGCTTGTTCTTGGTCTCGCTATCCACGAACACCACCTTCGCGTCCCACCAGTCGGCTTCGTCCACGGGTAGATACTCGATGTTCTGAACCATCTGTTCGATGATCGCGGTGCGGATCACGCGGGCGATGATACGTGCCCAGCATTCTGGATCATGGATGGCGCCAGACCGGTACTGTGCCGGAATCGCCGACAGGATCGCCACGATGGTTGGCCGTGTCAGCTGCAGCGGAAATTTGCCGTGCTGGAGTTGGTCCTCGACCATCTGGACCACGTTGGGTAGCCGTTGTCCTGCCATCACCACGTACTCACCGGCGGTTTCCGCAACGGTTTCGTCGGCAGTGATGACCTTGCCGCGGTCGTCGTACACCAGGTCAGCGCTCTGAATCACGTTGGCGCTCCGCTGGATGCCCCGCAGATTGTCCAGGTGCTCATCCGTGGCCACGGCCGCGACAAGCGCAGCTTCGTCCACGTGTTCAATACGGTATACGGCCCGGTAGCGAATACGACGCCACAGTTCGGCGAACTCGGGACCCTGGAATTTGTCTTGTCGCAAGCGAATGGTGACGCTGTGATCCTCGTTATCCACGTCGGGGCGCTCACTGGCACCGCCGTACTCGCTGTTCAGACCGTCGCGGAACTCGCCGAAGCTCTCGTCAACCACCAGAGTCAGGCGATTGACCGCCTCGTCTTGCACGCGGTTGCCGTTCTGGTCCACCGGCAAACGCAGGCCGCGCCCGATTTGTTGCCGGCGCTCGGTCTCGGACCGGGTATGTCGCAGGAATCCGATCTGGAAGACGTTTGGGTTGTCCCAGCCTTCGCGCAAAGCCGAGTGCGAAAAAATGAAAGCGCGAGGGTTGGCCAAATCCAGCAACTTTTCCTTGTTCGCAATGATCTCGTCGTAGGCCCGCGCCTCGAACCCTTCTTCGCTGGCCTTGCCGCTGGTGTCCTTGTAAACCCCGGCTTTCGTTGACGGGAAGTAGTGGACGCGCAATGTCGACGGATCGGGCATGGCATCGGCCGCCCGACCACTTCGTGCCCATTCCTCGCGGAACAGGGCATCGAACATCGCCGGCAAGGTTGCAGCGTTGCCGACGTAGTCGGCGACGCGCTCCACGAAGAACAGCGACAGCACTTTCAGGCCTTGATCGCGCCGCTCCACATCGGCCTGCTTTTGCAAATGTGCGCGGATGGTGTGACGTATCTGATCACGCCACACCGAAAGGCTATCCACGCCCAAAGTCTGACTGATGGCGAGCGTCACACCATTCTCGAACCTCAGTTCCGCCCGTGTCATGCTTTCGATGATGTAGCCGTGGTATTGGGCCAACCCACCGCTTTCGTCCTGCAAGTTGGCTCCGGGTGCCAACACGAACGATCGGCGATCACCGTCGGCCACGTCGATAGCCAGATCAGCCAGCCAGCGCATTGTGCCGCGCAGCGTTTTGGGTCGAATTTCCTTGAGGTGGAGATACGGCTGGCCGTTGGCGGCCGCCACCACGCCTTTCACGCTCACCCGTTTCACCAGACCCAGCTCCGCCGCGCGTTTGGCGGACAGACGATGGACCAGGTTGTACCGGTCACGGTGCGTGGCGCTGTAACGCAGGGCTACCAGCGGATTGAGGGTGGCAATGGTCTTCCTGCGCTTGGGCGTGACCATGTTTTGGGGTTCGTCGATCAGCACCACTGGCCGAAGCTGGGCCAACTGGGTGATCCCTGTGGCGCCTTCATTCCAGAGACTGGCCTGTTCCGGCGAGGCATACAAGGTATTCGTCGCCGGCTTGTCCAGCGAGCTGATGCCGGCCACCAGAAACTGCACGCCGGACGACGGGTCGACAAAATCCGACACGGCCTGACTGTCACCCAACATCCGCCATTGGTAGTCCAGATGAGGATATTTGGCTCGGAAATGTCCACGTGTCTGCTCGAAGGTCTTCACCACGCCGGCGCGAATCGCCACGGTGTGGACCAGGATCACGAACTTCCGCAAACCGTAGGTTTCGGCCAGACGCAGTGCCGTGGCGATATAGACGTAGGTTTTGCCGGTACCCGTTTCCATCTCCACCGAGAAATTGGGAAAGTCCCGGGGTTGCTCCTGAAGGTCGGTTTCTTCCATCAGGACCAGGGTGTCCTGGGCCTCGACGGCTTCCCGCGTGGTCACGGTCAGCAGGTTCCGGACCAGCGCCGCGCGATCAAGCTGAAATCCGACGTGACCGGCTGCGCCAGCCACCTGGCCGATCACGTACCGAGGAGGCACCAGGGCACCTCCCTCGAACAGATCCACGACAGCCTCGATGGCCTGCGCCTGATGCGGCTGATCGTCAAATCGAAACTTCACGCGCCATCCTCTCCAGCAAGATGAGCTTCGAGCGCAGCCGCGGAGCCAGCGTCAGAGTCAGGGCGTCATCAACCCTGTCCCCGCGCAGTATCAGGGTGTCGTCGCCGGTTTCTCGAAGTCCCACTGCCGCGGCAACGGCCGGGGTAAAGCGATCCGGACAAACCAGCAGGCGTTCCCCGGCGGCATTCTGGAACGCATACACGGCTACTCCGTCGACCTCCATGCGAGTCAGCGCTTCGTCCAGCCGGGTAGCGCTGGCCTTGAGGGCCACCTCCCACACCAAAGCTTCGGAACTCACGCCATCCTTTACCGGAGGCTGTCCGGCCTGGACCAGCATCAGGTTGTATTGGGCATCTGTGGCCTGCCCGGCACGGGCCACCATCGGCGCGTCTACGGCCAACCCAGTTTCCCGGGCGCGGAACACACGAAAACCGAGTTCGCCACCGAGGGTCTTCGCCGCGCGCCGCAACCGCTCGGCGGTAATTTCGAAGATGGTGGCATAACCGGCAGCCAATGCGTTCCTGCCGGTCTCAGTGGTCTCGTCGGGCTTCTCCGGACGCTGCACCAGCACCCAGTGCCGGGTCTTGCCGTCGCGTGGATTTTGCTCCCAAATCGCCTGACCTGTAGATCCGGAGCCGGCAAAGAAATCCAATATCAGATCACCGTCATCGGTGATGGCATGGATCAAACGGGCCAGCACGTCTGTGTTCTTGGGGTCGTCGAAAACCGCGGCACCCATCAAGGTATTGAGTGCCGATGATGCCCCGCTTCGATCGCGATAGAACGATGAAGCCGGTGCCCAGTATTCCTGTTCATGCAGATATTTTTTGATGCGAACTCGCGTGGCGCGTCCACTGGGATAAAGCAGCCGCCCAGCTTGATCGAGCCGTTCCATACGAGCCAATTCGTAACGCCAGCCATTTTTCGGTGGCTCGTAGCCTTTGAAGCTATAGATCAAATTTTCACGGTAGTTCGGACTGGAGCTGTTGTCCGATGTCCACACGCCATCTTGGTCGATATGGTTGTAGTGCCCATGTTGCTTGGCAGGATGCCCTTCGGGCAATTCCTTGAACCACGCGCGCAGCTCTTCTTTTGCCGCCTCGAAGCCGGTTTTGTGCTTTTCGAGCAGTTCCTTTTCCTTGGCATAAACTGCTTCCAGGCCAACCTTCCGCTCGCGCCAACGGACATCGTGATCCTTCAATTGCTGGCGATTTCTCGCATATACCAGAACATAATCCTGCCCACCTGCGGTCAGCTTGGCGTCGCCTTTTCGACCACCCTGCCAAGTCATCATGTCCACGAAGTTTTCCGCGCCGAATACCGCATCCAGCAACAGCCGCAGGTGATGAACTTCGTTGTTGTCGATGCTGGCCAGAAACACACCGTCCTTGCGCAACAGGTGACGTGCCGCCACCACTCGCGGGAACATCATGGTCAACCACGGCGCGTGCTTCCGGCCCTTGGTTTCCTTCTTGCTGGTGGTCGCTCCCTGATCGTCCACCTGCCCCGTCGCTCGCAAGTATTCGGCCTCGGGCGCCGAAAAATCGTCGTTGTAGGTAAACGTGTCGCCCGTGTTGTATGGCGGGTCGATATAGATCAGCTTGAAGGCACCGGCGTACCCGTTCTTGAGTAGCTTCAGCACCTGAAGGTTGTCGCCCTCGATCAGAACGTCGCGAGCATCATCCCATCGCACCGACGCCTGTCTATCCGGAACCAGAGTGGCTGTGGTCGGTGCGCGGGCATCGTGCCGCCCCTGCTCAATGCCCGGCCAGGAGAAAGCAAAAGTTGAATGGGTGTCTTCACCCAATCCAAGCGCATCAAGCAAGGCGACGCGGTCGAGGTTGCCATCAAGGAAGGCAGCAGGCAGCAACTCTCGCAATTGGGTCAGTAATTCTGCGTAACCATCGGGTGTCTCGGAGGGGACACGATGAACTTCGCCCGGATTGCTTTTACTCATCGTGGAATCGCTCCGCACCGAAGTGATTCCACGACACGACACACTTCAAATTCATACGTGTACGGCCACAGCTCGAGCCCGCACTGCCGATTGGTGAACGATTGTCTGACTTTCGAGCGAACGCGATTCTCCACCGGCAGTCTGGAAAACACCGGGCTTGCCCCGCACCCTTGCACTTCGCCTTTCGCCGGCGTGTCGCAGATGCCGTCGATCAAGTTTTTCTCTCGGGAGACCGCCTGTTCTGGATCCACGTTCTCAATGTCGGCCGCGCACGGTCTCCGCGTGGCCCAGCGTCGATCTTTCCTGCACCCCTGGAGCGCTTCCACCTGCCGTCCACCGCTGGCAATGATCGCAGGCCACTGTTCGAGCAAAGACTTGGCCACTTAACATCCCGAAATTCACGTGAAACGTTCATCGTAGTGAACGTGCAACGTGAGTTCCAGCCCATCACGCCGCGTACCGTGCCGTGACATGAGTGATCACCGAGCGGAATTCTCCAAGCGTCTTGCGGCAGCGATGCGGGCAAAGGGGCACGAGCCGCGACCCTCAGTGCTAGCGACGCGTTTCAACACGCGATTTCGTGGCCCTTCGGTCACCTTCCAGACCGCTTCGCGATGGTTGAACGGCCAGTCTATCCCGAAGCCGGACAAGCTGGCCGTGCTTGCCGACTGGCTGCGCGTCGATCGCGGATTCTTGGGTTTCGGTGAATCGGAGCCTCGCGGCACCGGCAAGCACGTCAAGGAAGGCACCGCTTCATACGATGTGGATGAACTCATCGACGCCATCCATGCACTACCGGCTGCGCACCGACAGTTGGTGGGCGACTTGGTTGCGGCGCTTGCCGGTGTAGCTCCGCGCAAACACTCCGCCTGACGGCTTACGGCTCGGCGCTGGTTCGGCCAGGCAAACCCGACTAAGTCTGCGGACTCGCGCGCCGGGAAGCACGCCGCTAAGCTGCATGTAGCTTTCGCCCTGCCAGGAACCATGACCAACAACGACCGCGCCAGCACCCGTCTCACTTGGGTCCGTAGGATCCTCGACACCCCCTCGCTAACACTCGAACCGGCTTCGGCGGATGCCAGTTTCCGCAGCTACTGGCGTACGCAACACGGCGGTCGCAGCTGGATCGCGATGGATTCACCGCCGGAGCTGGAGGATCCGCGACCGTGGCTGGAGATCGGTGCGCGCCTGTCCGCCGCCGGCCTGCATGTACCCGAGGTGCGCGCACACGACCTTGAACTGGGCTTCCTGCTGATCGAGGATCTCGGCTCGCAGCTCTACCTGCCGGCACTGAACGACGACAGCGCTGATGCGCTGTACGACGACGCCATGGAGGCTTTGCTGCGCATGCAGCGCGACGTCGACGCTACGGGCCTGCCGCCGTATGACCATGCCTTCCTGCAGCGCGAACTGGAAATCATGCCGGAGTGGTTCCTGCGCCGGCACCTGGGCTGCTCGCCCGAGTGCGAGGAATGGGACGTGCTGGAAATGGCCTTCACCACGCTGCTGCACAACGCGCTGGGACAGCCGCGCTGTTTCGTGCATCGCGATTACCACAGCCGCAACCTGCTGGTCACGGCGGACAACAATCCCGGGATCATCGATTTCCAGGGTGCGCTGCATGGCCCGATCACGTACGACCTCGCCTCGCTGCTGCGCGACTGCTACATCGTCTGGGATCGCCCGCGCGTCGAAGCCTGGGCCGAAAGCCATCGGCTGCGCCTGCTGGACGCGGGGTTGATTGCCGCGGATATCAGTGGCCAGCGCTTCCTGCGCTGGTTCGACCTGATCGGGCTGCAGCGCCACATCAAGGTGCTCGGCATCTTCTGCCGTTTGCATTATCGCGATGACAAACCGGGTTATCTCGACGACCTGCCACGCGTCTACGATTACGTGATCGAGGTGGCCAGCCGCTATCCCGAACTGGCGGATTTCGCGGTGCTGCTGCAGCGCTACGTGGGCGATCGCGACCTGCGCCAGCCGGTGGCCGCATGAGGCACGCGCTGATCTTCGCCGCCGGGTTGGGCGAGCGTATGCGGCCGCTGACCAACCGCACGCCCAAGCCCTTGCTGAGGGTGGGCGGCAAGCCGTTGATCGCGTGGCATTTGCAGAAACTCGCGGCGGCCGGAGTGCATTACGTGGTGATCAACACCTCGCATCTGGCCGAGCAGTTTCCGGACACGCTGGGCGACGGTTCGCGCTGGGGGTTGCGCATCCGCTATGCCTATGAAGGCACCGCGCCGCTGGAAACCGGCGGCGGCATGCTGCACGCGTTGCCGCTGCTCGGCAACGAGCCGTTCCTCGTGGTGAGTGGCGACGTATGGTGCGACGTTGATTTCGCCGCCTTGCCCACCGAACCACGCGGCCAAGCGCATCTGTTGATAACGGACAATCCCGCTCATCACCCCGACGGCGATTTCCGGCTGGACGCCGAGGGCAGATTGCACGGCGACGGCGAACCCCGGCTCACCTACAGCGGCATCGGTGTGTTTCGACGCGAATTTCTGGACGGTTGGAAGGAGGCTGTCGGCGATGCGCTCGACCCCGACGCGAAGCCGCCGCGCTTCAAGTTGCGGCCACTGATGGAAGCGGCGATGGCGCAGGGGAACGTCGACGGGTCGCATCATCGTGGCGCGTGGACCGACGTGGGTACGCCGGAACGGCTGGCTGAGCTGGAAGCGGCCTTGGGCAGGTAACTCCGCACGCTGCAAAGCCCGGGAGCGGCTTCAGCCGCGATGCCCGGAACGGCCGGAGAAACACCGCGGCTGAAGCCGCTCCCACATGAAAAACGGCCCGGGGGAACCGGGCCGTTTCGTTTCGCGGGGTGCTCCCATCTGCCCTTCGACATCTTGAACTGATGCCATCCACGACCAGCCCTTGGCGGGCATCGTCGCTGTTCAAGACGGCAGTCCTGCCGCCTTGTCCCGCGGGCGCGGGGAAGCAAGCATCATCATCGGCTCTGCCGACAATGATGCTCAGGGCCTTCTTGCGAGTTCCGGGTTTTCCTTGGTCACCGGCATCAGGTCCTTCTTCGACACGCCCAGCCACAGCAGGATCGGGCTGGCGACGAAGATCGAGGACAACGTGCCGACCACGATGCCGATCAGCATGGTGATGGCGAAGCCGTGCACCGCGGTGCCGCCGAAGAAGTACAGCGCGCCCATGGTGATGCCGGTGAACAACGAGGTGATGATGGTGCGCGAGAGCGTGTTGTTGATCGAGCGGTTGAGGATCTCTTCCGGTTCGGCCTTGCGCGCCAGGCGGAACAACTCGCGGATGCGGTCGAACACCACCACCTTGTCGTTGATCGAGTAGCCGATCACCGCCAGCACCGAGGCCAGCACGGTCATGTCGAATTCGCGCTGGACCAGCGCCAGCACACCCAGCGTCACCAGGGTGTCGTGGATTTCGGTGGCTACCGCGGCGATCGCGAAGCGTCGTTCGAATCGAATCCACAGGTAGGCCATGATGCCGAGGATCACGAAGACCGCGGCCACGGTACCGTCGCTGCGCAATTCCGCGCCCACTTCGGCGCTGACGTAATCGCGGCTTTTCAGCTTCGCGTCCGGCCGGGCCGTCTGCAGCACCTTGATCACGTCGGCGGCGATCTGGTCGAGGTTGAACTTGCCCTTGGCGTCGGTCGCCGCCGGATCATCCTTCGGCTGCAGGCGGATCGACACCTCGCGGGTGCCGCCCAGGCTCTGCACCATCGCATTCTCGAGCCCGCCCTTGTCCAGTGCCTCGCGCACGTCGGCGATCTCCACCGAGCGCTCATAGTCGACCACCATCGACACGCCGCCGTTGAACTGCATGCCGTAGTTGAGGCCCTTGACCGCGATCAGTCCGATCGAAGCCACCATCAGGAAGATGGCGATGGCAACGGTGTACTTGCGCATCCCCAGGAAGTGGATGTTGCTGTCGTGATTGAAAATTTCCATGGTGGTTCCTTAGACCGACAGCGTCTTGAGCTTGCGATGGCCGTGGATCGCCGCGGTGAATGCGTGGGTCAGCGTCACCGAGGTGAACAGCGACGTCAGGATGCCGATCATCAGCGTGACGCCGAAGCCCTTGATCGCGCCGGTACCCATCGTGGTCAGTGCCAACGCAGCGATGAGGTGGGTGACGTTGGCATCCAGAATGGTCGACCAGGCCTTCTCGTAACCGGCGCGGATCGAGGCGTGCGGGCTGGAGCCGTTGCGCAACTCCTCTCGCACGCGCTCGCAGATCAGCACGTTGGCATCGATCGCCATGCCCAGTGTCAGCACGATACCGGCCACGCCAGGCATGGTCAGGGTGACCCCGATCAGCGACATCACGGCGACCAGGATCACCAGGTTGAAGAACAGCGCGATATCCGCCACCAGGCCGAACAGCTTGTAGTAGATGGCCGCGGCCAGCAGCACCAGCGCCAGGCCGAGCAACACCGCCTTGAAGCCCTTGTTGATGTTGTCCTGGCCGAGGCTGGCACCGATCACGCCTTCTTCGACGATATCCATCGGCGCCGCCAGCGCGCCGCCCTTGAGCAACAGGGCCAGGTCGGAGGCTTCCTTCGCGCTGTCCAGGCCGGTGGTCTGGAACTGTCGGCTGAAAGCGCCCTGGATGGTGGCGTTGTTGATCACCGTCTCGGTCACCTTCGGAACGCGCACTTCCTTGCCGTTGACGGTTTTGGTCTCGTAGACCTGTTCGACGTACACCACGGCCATCGGCTTGCCGATGTTGGCGTTGGTGAAGTCGCCCATTTTCTTGGCGCCGGCGGCGTTCAGGGTGACGTCGACTTTCGGCGTGCCGCTCTGCTGGTCGATGCCCGAGGAAGCGTCCACCAGTTGGTTGCCGGTCACGATGATCTGCTTGCTGACCAGCACCGGCAGATTGCTGCCACGCATGTAATAGAGGTTGGCATCCGGCGGGATGTTGCCGGTGCGTGCCGCTT
>SMEK01000335.1_pt1 | contig 18816 bp, 16 predicted proteins | sample 2456371 | NCBI WGS metagenome assembly SMEK01 (sample SAMN10132590, study PRJNA489261) | soil metagenome | isolation source: day1 antibiotic-loamy sand soil ammended with composted manure from dairy... | place: USA | collected 2015-04-01
CCCGTCAAACCTGCCAGCAATGCCTCGCCACGTTCCGCCGTGCTGGCGGTTCCGCTGGGCATGGCCAGCCGGCTGTTGCTGGGTGCGCAGAGCGGCACGTTGTCGCTGGCGCTGCGTCATCCCGATGACGCCGGCCAGCCGGATAGCGCGCTGTTCCCGCAGCCACGCACGGCGCTGTCGCCGCTGGCCAGCCTGGATGCCGCGCAGAAGCAGCAGCTCGACACGCCGGAGAACCGCGCCTACGCCGGCATCGATGGTGCCGGCCTGGCCGGGCAGGCAAGCCGCACTGCTTCACCGCGGACCACGGCACACCGGTCGGCATCCACGCCGCGCCTGGAAATCATCCGCGGCGACACGCGCTCTGCCAGGAGGCCATCCCCGTGACAAACCGCTTCACAGCAAAACCGCGCTCCACCACGCAACCGAATGCCGTTGCGGCTTTTTGCGCCCGCCATGCGTCGTTCCTGTGCAGGCTCGCCATCGCCTGCCTGCTGGCGATGGTCATGGTTACGCCCGCCATCGCGGTCGATGCCGATCTCACCTTGCAAACGCATGAACAACGCCCCTGGCGCGCGCCTGCCGATCTTGAACGGGTCGCCATCGCCGACCCCGAGGTCGCCGACCTGGTGATGCTGAAGGGGCATCGCGGCAGCCGCGAAGGCCTGCTCGTCGGCAAGCAGGCTGGCCGTACCACCTTGTTGCTGTGGCATCGCGGCGAAGCCGTTCCGCAACGACTCACGGTGGAGGTACGCAGTGCCCTGCAGGCGGCCTTGCCCAGCGACAACGGCATGCGTGTCGCGGTGCACGACGGTGCCGCACTGCTGCACGGCAGTGCACCCAGCCTGCTTGACCACGAACAGGCACGTGCCGCGGCGGCGGATGCGGTCGGCAGCAAGGGCGCCGTTGCCGACATTTCCACGGTGGCCAGCGGCGGCGTGGTGCAGGTGGATGTGAAAGTGGTGGAGTTCAACAAGACGGCGATGCGCCGGATCGGCCTGAATTTCGACAAGAGCAATGGCGGCGGCGCGTTCAAGTACGGCATTGCCAGCCCCAGCGGTGGCGGCGCGCTGTCGTCGGCTTTCAGCCTGGTGGCAAGGTCGGCCACGCATGACTGGGGTGCCACGCTGAACCTGCTGACCGGCGACGGCATGGCCCGCGTGCTGGCCGAACCGACCCTGGTGGCGTTGTCCGGCCAGAGCGCCAGCTTTCTCGCCGGCGGCGAACTGCCGATACCCGAACCGCAGGGCCTGGGCACCACCACCATCAACTACAAGTCGTTCGGCATCGGGCTCACCGTGACGCCCACGGTGCTCGGGCCGGATCGCATCGCGCTGAAAGTGGCGCCCGAAGCCAGCGACCTCGACTACACCAACGCGCTCGTCATGGACGGCATTTCGGTGCCGGCGATCGTCACCCGTCGCGCCGATACCACGGTGGAGCTGGGCGACGGCGAAACCTTCGTGATCGGCGGCCTGGTCAGCCATACCCTGAGCAGCCAGGTCAGCAAGATCCCGCTGCTGGGCGACCTCCCGATCATCGGCGCGTTCTTCCGCGACCTCAACTACAAAAGCGAGGACAAGGAACTGGTGATCATGGTCACGCCGCACCTGGTGCGGCCGATAGCCCGCGGGGTGACGTTGCCGCTGCCGGGCCAGCGCGAGGCACAACCCAATCACCCGGTGTGGGGCGCGTGGTTGCTCGACCCCGCCGGCGCCGACCAACTGCCGGGATTCTCCCGCTGAGCGGGCGCACTCATGCTCACCACCGTCACCACGTTGCCAACCAGCAAGCCGGAGCCCGGAGTGGATCTGCTGTTCTTCTCGCCTGACGAAAAACGCGCGCAACGGGTTTCCCTGCGGCTGCGCCATCTCGCCACCGTGCACTGGGAAGACAGCCGCCATTTTTCGCCCGAGTGGTGGGCGCAACAACGCAACGGCTCCCGCCTGATCCTGCTCGATTACGCCTCCGGCAACGCCGACGTGTCGACCGTGCTGGCCCGGCAGTTGGGCGAACTGGCCCCGGATGCGCGGTTGCTCGGCATCGGTTCGACCGGCACCGACAAGGCCACTGGCGTGCTGGCGGCGTTGCGCGCCGGCGTACTCGATTTCATCGACATGGATGCCGACGACAACGAGATCCGGGTACTGCTCGATCACGCCTCACGCCGGTCGCCACCCGCACCGGCGCAAATGACGGCACCCCGCAAGCGGGGCCAGTTGGTGATACTGCTGGGTGCCCGTCCGGGCATCGGCACCAGCACGCTGGCTGCGCATCTTGGTGCACTGGCAATGCCGGGCGAACCCGCGCCTGCCGCCTCGCCGCAAGCGTTGTTGCTGGACCTGGGCAGCCCTGGTGGCGACGCCGCGCTCTACCTCGGTGTTGCCGGCGATTTTCATTACAACGATGCCGTGCGCCATGCCGGCCGCATCGATTCGACTTTCGCCCGCACGGCGCTGCCCCATCACGCCAGCCAGTTGGCGGTACTTTCACAACCGTCCGGCACCACCGAACCGCCGGCCAACGTGGCCGACGCCGATGTCCTGGTCGACCGGCTGCTCGGAATCTTCGATCTGCTGCTGTGCGATCTCGGCGGCCTGCCCTGCCGACACATTCCGCCGGGCCTGCTGCGGGCCGCCGACGACATCTGGCTGGTCGCCGACCAGAGCATCGGCTCGATGGTGTCGCTGGATGATTGCCTGCGCGAGCTGGAAAAGGCGCAGGCCCGGGATCATCGATTGTCGCTGGTGATCAACCGCCACGACGACGCCTGCGGCATCACCCCCAGGCAGATTGCCGAACGCTTTGCGCTACCCCTGCTGGCCAGCCTGCCGGAGCGCGCCCGCGCGTTGCGCGGCAGCGCCAACCAGGGCCTGTTGCTGCATCAGGTCACACCCCGCGATCCCTATATCCGCGCGCTCAAACCGCTGCTCGCGAAATTTCGCATCGCGCCCCGGACCACCACCGGATTCCGGTGGAAGGATCTACTGCTTTACGCCAGAGGCCGTCGATGAATCAGTCTTCCGATCCAGGCGATTCCGCCACGCTTGTGCACAATGGTTCGCAGGCCATCCCGTTCGAGCGAACCCGGCAGTTCCAGGACATGCTGGCTGCCGCACACGAGTTCCTGTTGAACCGTGTCGAGGACCAGAACCTCGACATTGCCTCGTGGTCGCAGGACACCATCGTCAAATACGTCGAGATCGAAACGGCGGCCTTCGTGCAGGAATGGCGCATTCCCGTCAACGAAACCGAAATGCGCAAGGTGTCGCGAGCACTGGTCAAGGAGCTGACCGGCTTCGGCCCGCTGGACGACCTGCTGCAGGATCCGGAAGTCGAGGACATCCTGATCAACGGCTGCGAAGACGTGTACGTCTCGCGCGGCGGCGTGCTGGAGCATGAGCCGGTCCGCTTCAGCGACAACCGGCACCTTATGCGGATCGTGCGCCGCATCCTTGCCCCGCTCGGTCGGCGGCTGGACGAATCCAGCCCGATGGTCGATGCCCGCCTGCCCAATGGCGGGCGCCTGAACGCGATCATCGAACCGCTGTCGGTGACCGGACCGATCGTCTCCATACGCAAGTTCCGCAAGGATCCCTTCACCCCCGACGAGTTGTTGTCCCGCGGCGCCTTCGATCGCCCGATCCATGCGTTGCTGCAGGCGGCCGTGCTGGGTCGCTGCAACATCATGATTTCCGGCGGCACCAGTTCGGGCAAGACCTCGCTGCTCAATGCGCTGGCCAGTTTCATCCCGCACAACGAGCGCGTCATCACCGTCGAGGACACCGCCGAGCTGTCGCTCAACCACCCGCACGTGGTGCGCCTGGAAAGCCGACTGGGCGGTTTCGACGGCGGTGGCGCGGTGAGTATCCGCGAACTGGTGCGCAACAGCCTGCGCATGCGCCCGGACCGCATCGTGGTCGGCGAGGTGCGCGGCTCCGAGGTGCTCGAAATGCTGCAGGCGATGAACACCGGCCACGACGGCTCGATGTCCACCATTCACGCCAACTCGCCGCGCGATGCACTGTACAGGCTGGAAATGCTGTCCGGCTTCGCCGGCTTCCAGGGCAGCGAAACCAGCCTGCGGCGGCAGATCGCCAGCGCGGTGGATTTCATCATCCAGATCGCCCGTCTCGGCAGTGGCCGCCGCGTCATCAGCTCGATCACCGAAGTCACCGGGGTCAGCGACAACATGGTCACCACGCAGGAGATGTACCGACACGAAAGCTACGTGGGTGACGACAACCGGGAACACGATCGCTGGCCGGGACTCGGCTTTCACCCGCATACCCACAAGCTGGCGGCCTTCCGGGAGTTCCTGCGCGACGCCGGCGGGGCCTTGCGATGATTCCGGTACTGGTGCTGCTGAGTCTCGTGCTGTTGCTGGTCGCTGCCGCCATCGAACTGTGGTGGGGCAGCGCCGCACGGCAGCGGCAACGCAACAGTCTCGTGCACATCGAGCAGAGCATCGGTGTTCCCGCCCACCCCTCGCCCGCCACCAGCCCGCAATCGTCGGCCACGTCGCGCAGGCACGCCGGGCACTGGGTCGACTCGCTCCTTCTGCGCGCGGGCCTGCCCACCGGCTGGCCCACATCGATCATGCTGGCAGGGCCCGGTGTGGCTCTGGCGATCGGTGCATGGCTGCGCCTGGGCAGCATCCTTGGCGTACCGCTGATGCTCGGCGTATACGCCGCCTTGCTGTGGCTGTGGCTGCGCACCCGGATCGAGAAGCAGCAAAAGCAGATGCTGCGGCAACTGCCTGATTTCCTCGACGGCATGGTGCGCCTGGCCAGCATCGGCAACAGCTTGCCGATGGCCTTCCAGGCAACTGCCGCCACCGTGCAGATGCCGCTGCGCGCCGTGCTCGATCGCACGCTGCAGTCGGTTCGCACCGGCCAGGATCTCGACCGGGCGCTGCAGATCGCCTCCCAGCCCTACCGGATGGACGCACTGGACCTGCTGCAGGTGGTGCTGGGCACCGGCATGCGCATGGGTGGCCGGGCCGATCAGATCCTGCAGCGCATGAGCGATTTCATGCGTGATCTCGGCCATGCCCAGCAGGAGCTGCGCGCCATCACCTCCGAAACCCGCATGTCCGCCTGGGTGCTCGGCCTGTTGCCGCTGGTGGTCGCGGTCTTCATGACGCTGGTCAATCCGGCGTTTTTCACCCCGATGTTTTCCGAGCCGCTGGGCCACCGGATCCTGTTGATTGCCCTGGGCATGGAGGCGCTGGGCGCCTTCCTGCTCTACCGCCTGGCCAAGTCGCTGTGAGCGCCGCGCTGCTGTTCGCCCTGGCCATGCTGGCGCTTGCCCTGGGCATCGCCTTGTATGCCGTCAACCTGCTGCAACACTCCCGGCAGCGCGACCGGCAGGAGCAGATGATGGACCGCGCGCTGCTGCGGCATGCCGTGGGTGCCGACAGCCCCGGCGTGGCCGAAAGCCATCGCGAACCCTGGCGCCGGGTGCTGGACTGGATCGAATCGCTCGGCCGCCATGTCGAGAAAGGCCGTCTCGGCGACATCCTGCTGGCCGCCGAAGACCGCCTGCTGCTGGACCAGGCCAACCAGAACACCCGCGCCGGTCGTGCCGTCTTCCTCGGCCTGCGGCTGGTGCTGGCCATGCTGCTGCCGGTGCTGGTGGCGGCATGGTTGCAGCCCACTGGGCTCATGGCGGTCATCGAATTGCTCGGCGCGCTGGCGCTGGGCGTGCTGCTGCCCAAGTTCGCGCTGAACGCATGGGCCGGCCGCCTACGCAAACAGGTCGAGGACGAATTGCCACTGCTGATCGACCTGCTGCGTCTGCTGCAAGGTGTCGGCTTCAGCATGGACCAGAGCCTGCAGACCATCGCCGAACGCTTCCAGCCGGTGCTGCCGATGCTTGGCGCGGAAATTCGTGACGCCAACACCGCCTACATGCACGGCCGCCTGCGCGAGGCCTCGCTGCGCCGCCTTGCCGAAACCTTCTGCAACGACGACCTGCAAAGCCTGGTGCAGATCATCGTGCAGGTGCACGAGCACGGCGGCGCGGTGCAGGAACCGCTGCGCCAGTTTGCCGATCGGCTGCGCGAACAACGCAAGATGGCCATGAAGGAAAAGACCGGGAAGCTCTCGGTCAAGATGACCGTGGTGATGATGCTCACGCTGTTGCCGGCGCTGATGCTGGTGCTGGCCGGACCGGCCGTGGTTTCCCTGGTCAGCACCATGACCACACTCAAGTGAGGCACGCCATGCGCATCCCCATTCGTCTTGTTTCAACCCGGCGCCGCGTGTGGCTGGCCGTATCAGCCTGCCTGCTGCTTGGCGGCTGCGCGACACGCGGCGGTTATCCCAACCACTTCACGGCGGAAAACCTCGTGCAGCCGGAAACCGCCTCGCACGACAGCCCGGCCATGTATCTGGACCTCATCCGGCAGATGCAGAAGCAGGGCGCGTACTACGCGTCGCTGGCGCATATCGATGCATTCCGGCAACGCAACGGCAACCCGCCCGAACTGCAGCGCCTGCGTGCCGACGCCCTGCGTGAAACCGGCCAGGCCGACGCCGCCAGCGAAGCCTACCGGGCCCTGCTCGACGGCGACCAGGCCGCCGCCGCATGGCACGGCCTCGGCCTGATCGCTGCCACCGCCGGGCAGTACGACATCGCCGCGAAAAACCTGCAGAAAGCCGTCGAACGCGAACCGATCAATGCCGCCTACCTGGGCGACCTCGGCTATGCACGCCTGAGCGCCGGACAACTGGCGTCGGCACGCGAGCCATTGGCAAAGGCGGCCGAACTGGAACCGACCAGTGTCAAGGCGATCTCCAACCTGGCTTTGTGGGCGATGCTGCAAGGCGATCGCGCGCAGGCCGACGCCATCATGCAGCGCGCGCAATTGCCACAACCTGCTCGCGATGCGGTGCAGAAGCTGGCCAGCCAGCTGCGCGCCGCCGCTCCGCCGCGTACAGCCGCACGCACCGACCCACGCAACCACACCGAGACCCCGGCGGTGGCAGCAAGCCGGTCCATGCCCAGGCGCGTATCGCCGCCACAGATCGCCGGCATCCCGGGCAACATGCTCGAACGCTTCGGCACACCATCGGCAAACGACGAGGCCCGCCCATGAACACGAACATCCTCTCCACACGAGGCGTCATCAACCTGACGCTCATCGCACTTGCCCTGACCGCGTTGCCGATGGCCACGCTGGCGCAGCAACAGCCGATCACCGGACAGATGATGGACGGACACGCGACGACGCGCGCAGCCGTCCCGCAAGCGCCTGCGCCGCCTGCGCAAGCGACCCACCAGTCAGCCACCGCGCCCCTGCCAGCAACCGACACATCATCGGCACCGATGGCCAGCGCGCCACTGGCAAGTCCACCGGCATCCATCGACTACGTGCCGGCCCCGATCTACTACGCAGCCCACGTCGGCGACACCACTCATCACCTGCTTCAGATGCAAGCCCGCGGCGACCACGCCGGGCCGCCGCGACCGATGCTGGGCGCCCAGGGCAGCGCCAGCTATCAGCGCTACCTGAAAAGCTTCGATCACCCGATCCCCGAGTTCTACGAAGGCACCGTCGGAAAGAACACCCACAACGGAAGGTGACCGGTCATGGCGCCACACTCGCCCCAGGGCATGCACGCCGCGACGCACAGCGCCGCGCGCACGGTAACCCGCCATCGGCAACGCGGCTCGATGGCCGTTCCCATGCTGCTGATGCTGCTCGGCCTGATCAGCATGCTCGGCCTGGTCGAAGTCGGTTACCTCTACTGGGCCAAGCGCGACGCGCAGAAAGTGGCCGATCTGGCGGCGCTGGCCGGGGCGCAGCGGCTCTCGACCTGCACCAGCGACAATGCCAACAATACTGCCGCCCAATCCAACGCCACTTCTGACAATGGTTTCACTGGCGACCTCAATATTACCTGCGGTTACTGGGATCCGTCAGTGGCCGACACCCAGCACTTCACCACCACGGTAGATGCTGATCATCCGCGCAATGCGGTACGTGTACAGGTCACCAAGTCGCTGACACCCTTTCTCGGCTTCGCTCACTTCTCCGGTGTGAAAGCCCAAGCTATCGCCGCCAATCGCGGGGAACCCATCGCTTCCTTTTCCGTCGGTTCCCGGCTGCTGGGACTCAGTAGCACCGGCCCATTGGATCAACTTCTCGACAGCGCCATCGGCACATCCCTTGGATTGAAGCTTCTGAGCTACGAAGGGATTGCGAACGGCAATCTTTCCCTGCTGGGACTGAAGGACGCCTTGGGTATCAATGCCGGCACAGTGGACGGTGTACTGGATGCTCAAGTCAGTCTGAGCGACTTCCTTGTCGCCACGATACAGGTGCTGCAGCAAAGCGGAAGTCTGGCTGGCGTCGATCTGAGCAATGCCCAGACTCAAATTGCCAACATCCCGATTGACGTCGGCAGCGTCCTGATCAATCTGGCCGACATACTGAACGTCACTGCAAACACAAACGACCCTGGCAAAGCGCTGGACGTCGACGTCAACGCCTCGGATATTCTCCGCGCCGCAATCGAAGCTGCCAACAGCAAGCATGCGGTGGCGCTCCAGGCTCTTGACATAGACATCGGCCTTGCTCAAGTCGATCTCAAGCTGGCCATCGTCGAGCCGCCCAAGATCGGCATTGGTCGTCCAGGCTATAACCCCGACGGCAGCCCCATAACGGTTGCACACACAGCGCAGGTCAGGTTGAAACTCAATGTCTCGTTGCTGTCTGCCGTAGGAAACAACGGCACTCTTCTGAACCTTCCATTGCTCTTGAATCTTTCGTTTCCGAGCGGTTCCCTGTCCAGCATCCCGCTGAATCTCGAACTGGTTCCCGCCGAAGCATGGCTCGACAAGCTGCAATGCCATGTGCCAAACGCCGCCACGAACACACCGGAAAACATCGTTTCACTGGGAGTCCAGCCCGGCGCCCTGAACCTCTTCCTTGGAAACTTGCCCGAAAGCACATATGGCAACGAACACCAGCGCTGGCAGGACATCGTCGATGCTGCCATCGCCGGCGACAGCGCCTATACCGATCTCGTGAGCCTTCGTCTGAAACTACTTTTGAGTCTCTTCCAGACTGACGTCACCTTGCAGGCATATGCCAGTGCCCCTGTCGTGCGCGACAACCCCGGATTCCACGACTTCCTGGTCGACCCTGACGTTCCGATTTTTCAGCAAACAGGCATGTCATGGACTCTAGATACCGGGCAAAACTTGCTGGGATCCGCTTTGACGGCCGTAGTCTCCCCCGACGTTCTTCACGCTAGGCTCAAGCTGGAGGGCCTTGGTTTGGCCGGAAATGTCGTTGGGGCACTCGTCAACAATCTCATCCCAATCGTGACCGGCGTCCTCGGCACTCTCGGACCAGTCCTGCTGCCCATGTTTGAAGCACTCGATACCGCGCTGATCGGCCCCCTGCTTCGGACGCTAGGGGCTGATGTCGGCGCCGCCGACGTCAACTTGATGTCCGTGAACTGCGATACCGGCGCCCACCTGGTTTATTGACGTGATCGCCACTGCGTCGCACGAATTCTTGACCCGCCGGCCGATGCCTCTAGACTGGGCGGCGGAATACGGCGGCCGCGGGATATCCGGCTACCGTGAAGCGATTGAATCAAGCGCATCTATCAGGGGATGGGAAGGATGAATCGAACGACTCGCAACATGGGCTCATGGCGTCACATGGCATGGATGATCGCGGCGGCCCTGGCTTGCGTAACCCTGTCGGCCTGCGCCTCCTCGCCGTTCCACACGCCAACACCTGCACCGGCAGCCGACAACGTGGCGGCAACCGCACCCTCGCCCCTGCCGACGGCCAGCGACAACGCGATGCCCGGCAGCGCCACGGTCGCGAACCTGCGCCGCCTGATCGACGACCATCAGCTGACCGAACTGCGCACCACCTACAACGGTGGCTATGGCGCCAGCCTGCTGTTCCAGACGGACAAGCTGACCTATTTCGTGTCGCTGTTCCACAACAAGGAGTTCTGGCGCGTCATCCAGACCGACTCGTACGACGAAGCGGAAAAGCTCTACCGCACCTTCGCGCAGCAGACAGAAACCCTGGCACAGGTGGACCTGGACGCCCTGCGCCTGCAGGCCGGCAACAAGTACGCCGAGCACATGGTGGCGCTGAACCAGCAACGCCTGCAGAGCCTGCAGCGCGACGTGAGCTATCAGCAACAGCAATCCCGCCAGGTCGCCGAACTGCAGCAACAGGCGCAACAGGATGCGGTATCGCTGACGGCGGAACTGCGCGCCACCAGCAGCCAGCTCGATACGGTCAAGCAGCAGATCCGCGAACTGGAAGCCCTGCAGGCCAATCCCGCACTGGTCCTGCCCTCGCCGCATGCCGAGACAGCTGCAACGCCACCGGCCTCCACTGCGACGCCTGCCACAACCGATTCACCGATGCCCTGAATTCGTACGGTTCGGCGGGTAGCTGAAGGCCCGCAAGCGCATCATCGAGGAATGCTTCCACGTTGGCACGGCCATGTAGGTTGGGGTGAGCGCAGCCGATAACGTGATGCCGGGGTTCGCTACGCTTACCCCAACCGACGATACCGCGCACCCGTCAGCCGTTCAGGCTGAGCGTAGCGTCGCAGACACGGAGTCGACGCCGCTCGCGCCCCTTCGACTCCGCTGCGCTACGCTCAGGGAGATCGCGGGGGAAACCCGTGTCCCAAACCGGGCTTCGACCCACGCCACTGGCGTTGAACAGGCAGGTTGGCGCGAGCACGGCCAATCCCAATGAATCAGCGCATCCCTAAATGTCGAAACGGTAGCTCAGCTTGACCAGCAGCTGTTCGTCATCGCGCAGCCTGAAGCTGTTGCCGAAGACGTCGGCGGCGTCGCGTGTCTCGTTGTCCAGTGCGTAGCCACCGCGACCGTAGACGACGTAGAGGTAGGACAGTGGCGCCAGTTCGTAGCGATAGCGGATCTGGAATCCGAGATTGCGTACGCTGAAGTCGTCGATCGTTTCGTCGCTGGCTTCGGCGCGACCGTTCATTCCGACCCGGTAGCCGCCGCGCAGGCGCGCGTCCAAGCCGATCGCCTGCAGCTTCACGCGCAGTTCCTGGCGGTTGCCGATGCTCCAGTCCATGCCGGCGTCGATCTGCAGCGTGCGCTGGTCGAAGCTGCCGATCAGGTTGTCGTGCTGCCATACCAGCCAGTCCGGCGTGCGCTCGTACTGCGGCCCGATGAACATGCTGAAGGCATCGCTGAAGAAATACGTCGGCACCACCGCCACGCCGTAGCCGAGTCGCCGGTTGCCGCTGAGGCCGCCGGTTTCGATTTCCGCGTCGATTTCGAGCGACCAGTTGCCACGCCGCGGGCTGCTGCGGCCATAGCTGAGGTCGAGCGACGGCGGCAGGAACAACGCGCCGTGGCCGCGGGTGAGCAGATCGTCCCAGCCGGCGCTGTTGACGTTCAGCTGCGCGTCCTCACGGCTGCCGTTACGCAGGTTACTGTTGCGGCTGACGCGGAACTGGCGACGCAGGCGCAGGCCGTGATCGTTGTCCAGCGCATCGATGCGGAATTGCCAGTCGTGCGAGTTGTAGGCGGAATCGGCCGGCAGGGCGGTGTTGCGCTTGCGTACTTCCCAGTGGACGTAGTTGAAATTGTTGCGCGCGAGATAGCCGAAATCGTTGATCTGCAACTGGTCGCCGAAATGCATGCCCAGCCATTGCTGGCGCCAGCCGTTGCCCATCTCGTAGTCGGCGACCACAGTGGCGCCGCTGTCGCGGGTGTGCACGCCCGATTGCGCGATGTCGCTGCCGACCAGGTTGGTCGCGATGGTCAGCTGCGGGGTCGGCTGCCAGTGATGATCGACGCCCAGCACCGTCGCCTGCCGGTCCAGCCACGGCCGGTCGACCCGGGTCAGCAGCATGCCCAGGCTTTGCTCGCCGAAATCGTGGGTCAGCCGCGCGGCGCCGAAGAAGCGACCGGCTTCGCCATCCTCGTCGGCCGCCATCACGCCGTAACTGGTGGTGCCCAAGCTGCCGTTGAGCTTGACCGCCGCATTGATGTCGGCCGCACCGTGACCGTCATCGGAGGGACCGCCAACCCGGCGGGTGTAGATGAGTTGGCTGTTGTCGTCGAGCAGGCCGAAATCGAAAATGCCCTGGTTTTCGGTGAAGAACGGCCGCTTGTCGCTGACATAGGTTTCGGTGGCATCAAAGTTGACCACCAGATCGTCGCTCTCGACCTGGCCGAAATCCGGATTGAGCGCCGCGGTCAGCTGAAACTGCCCATTCGGCTTCCACAGGATGTCGGCGCCTTCCTGAAAGTGGCTGCGGCCGCGCACGTTGTCGTACATGCCGGACATGTATGGCGTGATCGCCAGCAGCGTCTGGCTGTATTGCGGCACCTCGACATGGCTGAATTCGGAGAGGAAGCGCGGACGCATGAAACTGGCCACCGGCCACGCGTCGCGCTCGCCGGTGGAGCCGGTGACCCGATCCAGGTAGATGCCCAGCGTGCGTTTGCCATCCTGCGCGGTGTGCATCGGCGCGGTGTACCACGGGATCAGCATCTCGACGCTCCAGCCGGAGGCGTCCTCGCTCACGGCGTGCAGCCAGTCGCCGTCCCAGTCCTTGTTGAAGCGGCTTTCGTTGGTGATCACGGCGTCGTTGACGCCGCCGGTGGAACTGACCACGAAGTTGTAGCCGGTGCGGCCATTGCCGTCGAAATCGACCATCAGGTTGACCCGGTCGACCTGATCCTCGAAATCACGCTGCACCCTTTGCCGCGTACGCGGCACATCCGCCGGCTGGTCGCAGCGGAACGCCACCGCGAGGCCTTCGGGCGTGGCAAGAATCCAGGCCTCGGTGTGCAACGTGGAAGGTTTGCCGGTCAGCGGCTGGGTCTGGCGAAAGTCGGTGATGTGACGTGCGCCCTGCCACTCGGCCGGATCGACATGGCCGTCGATCTCGACCGCCCAGGCCGGTGCCGACAGGGCGGCGAAAGTCATAAGGAGCAGGCACGCAAAACGCATGTCGAGGGGATTTCCGAATGGATTGCGCGAAATTGCGCCAGCGGCGAAAACTACCGCGCAGATAGATGCGCAGAGTGCCAGCAGCGTTTACACGCCTGCGACCGCCATCAGTCACGCATGGCCTGCGCCACCTCAGCGGCGGCGCCACAGCACGTGACGCAGCAACATCGCCAGCAACAGTACCGCGGTGAAAGCGCCGTAGCCGTACAGCGCCGGCAAAACCTGCTGCCAGATCGCGCCACTGGCGCGGCCGAAGCCGTCGACGGTGGGCAACTCCACTTGATCAAACGCCAATACCGCGCATTGCACCGCCGTGATCAGCGCCAGCAGCATGGCAGCGATGTCGAAGCTGCGTCGCGTCGCACTGCGCGGCAGGCTTTTGGGATAGGCCCAGTAACCCCAGCACAGGATCAGCAACCATGGCAAAAGCAACAGGACGGCAAGGTAACGCATCGGTCGATCACTCTTCGGGTTTCAATGACATGCTCTGGGAGTCGCCCACTCCCACGAAAGCGGTAAGCGCCGTGGATACCTCGACTTCAAGCTCGTCATCCCGGCGAATGCCGGGATCCAGTGCCTTCCGGCCTTGAAAGCAGGGCACTGGATTCCAGCGTTCGCTGGAATGACGGGCCTTTTGGAATTCCTGGAAATTCCCATGGCGCATCACTCCTGCGCGGCGAGCTGATCCAGCGCCTCGCGCAGTTGCACCAACGCGGCATCGCGTGCCGGCTCGTCGCCGTAATCCGGCGTACTGGCAACCGCTTCGCCGTCAAGTTCCAGGCTCATGCCCCGCGGCAACACCTGCAGCACCGCCGCTGTGGCACCCAGTGTCTTGATCCGCCTCTGCAGCGCACCGGCCATCTTCGGATCGCTGAACGAGCGGGACAACAGCAGCTCCTCGCCATCGGCAGAGAACAGGCGAAAGCGGAAGTTACCATCGGCGTCGCGGAAACTGGCGAAGCGCGGCATTTTGCCCTGCTTCGGTGCGGCCTTCGACTGGATTCCCGGCACGGCCGCGGTAGACATGGTGCGCAGCCCCAACACCTCACGCAGTGCGGCGACCTTGGGCGTGGCAATCGCCCGTGCCTTGCGCGCGCCTTCCTGCAAAATCTCCTCGATCGCGCCCGGGTCGGCGATCAGCGCTTCGTAGCGCTCGCGCATCGGCGCCACGTCGGTTTCGATGCGCTCGTACAACACCTGCTTCGCCTCGCCCCAGCCGATGCCGTCCAACAACGCCTGGCGGAATGCGGCGGTGTCGGTTTCGCCGGCGAAAGCCTGGAAAATGGTGAACAGTGCGCAATGATCCGGATCCTTCGGTTCGCCCGGCGCCCGCGAGTCGGTGACGATGCGCATGATGGTTTCGCGCAACTGCTTCTTGCCGCCGGCAAACAGCGGAATCGTGTTGTCGTAACTCTTCGACATCTTGCGGCCATCCAGCCCGGGCAGCGTGGCGACCTGTTCCTCGATCAGCACTTCCGGCAACACGAAAAACTCGTGCCCGTGCAGATGGTTGAAACGCTGCGCAAGGTCACGCGCCATCTCGATGTGCTGGATCTGGTCGCGCCCCACCGGCACCTGGTTGGCGTCGAAGGCCAGGATGTCCGCCGCCATCAGTACCGGATACATGTACAGGCCGGCAGTCACGCCGGCGTCGGCGTCTTCACCCGCAGCGGTATTCTTGTCGACCGCCGCCTTGTAGGCATGCGCGCGGTTGAGCATGCCTTTCGAGGCGATGCAGGTGAGAAACCAGGTCAGCTCCGGGATTTCGGGGACGTCCGATTGCCGGTAGAAAGTGACCCGCTGCGGATCCAGCCCGGCGGCCAGCCAGGTGGCCGCGATCTCCAGCCGCGAGCGCTCGATCCGCGCCGCATCCCCGCTCTTGATCAGCGCGTGGTAGTCGGCCATGAAAAAAAACGCATCCACATCGGCACGCCGGCTGGCCTCGATGGCCGGGCGTATCGCACCCACGTAATTGCCCAGGTGCGGGGTGCCGGTGGTGGTGATGCCGGTCAGTACACGAGTCTGCATGATTTTCGCTTGGGGATTCTTCGAAGGGGGAAGTTCAGCGGATCAGCGTGGATTTGCCGAACAGCGACTCGACCAGGTCCACTGCCAGCTTGGCGGTGGCGTTGCGTTTGTCGAAGGCCGGGTTCAGTTCGACGATGTCGAGCGAGGCCATGCGGCCGGTGTCGGCGATCATTTCCATGCACAGCTGGGCTTCGCGGTAATCGGGGCCGCCGCGCACGGTGGTGCCGACGCCCGGTGCGATGCTTGGGTCCAGGAAGTCGACGTCGAAGCTCACGTGCAGGTGGGTGTTTTCGTCCACGCCGGCGAGCGCCTCTTCCAGCACGCGTTTCATGCCGACTTCGTCGATATGGCGCATATCGTGCACTTTCATGTTCGCGGCGCGCACCATTTTTTTCTCGCCCTCGTCGACCGAGCGGATGCCGATGTAGCGGAACACGTCCGGCGTGGTCGCCGGCGTCGTGCCGCCGATCCCGGTCAGTGCTTCAGGACCGGTGCCGCACAGGCAAGCCACCGGCATGCCATGGATGTTGCCGGTGGGCGTGGCGTCGGCCGTGTTGAAATCGGTATGCGCATCCAGCCACAGCACGCGCAACTGCTTGCCCTGCTCGCGGCAGTGTCGCGCCACTGCCGAGACCGAACCGATCGCCAGACAATGGTCGCCACCGAGCATGATCGGCAGGCGGCCGGCCTGGAGCTCCCGATGGATGGCGTCATGCACCGCCGCGTTCCACGCCACCACCTGGTCCAGGTGGCGATAGCCGTCCACGGGCGGCAGCCAAGGGTTGACCGGGCCGGGCAAATTGCCGCAATCGACCACCTGCAATCCGCGCCGCTCCAGCTTTGCGGCCAGATTGGCCACGCGCAACGCTTCCGGCCCCATCGCCGCGCCGCGATGGCCGGCGCCGATGTCGGTCGGCGCGCCGATCAATGAAATCGTCTGTTTGCTTGTCATCTGCATTCACCTTGTCTGCGCATTCCGGCAGACGCGGGCCAAGGCCATCGCACGTTGCCGCAGGCGATAGCCGATCGAGTGAACAGGGCATGTCGCCCTCAGCCACACTGACCGCTGCCGCCACTGTGAGAGAAAGACCGGGCGTGTATCGCCACGGATCCCTTCGGAGTTTACTGGATCGATCCTGCGCTCGCCGATCGGTTCCACGCCTGCACACATCACTTCGCCGGGCCATGCGACGAATGGCAGGTCGCGAACGCGGCGACACGGAGCCGGATGCAAGGACAATCCGCCGGTGGGGGTGTCGAAATCGCGACCCGCCTGCGGGGAAGCCCAATGCGTCGACAAGCCGGTCATGACGCCTGGCGCAAACGACCAGGCCTGTTGCAGCGCACGCGATCTCGCCCCCCCGCAGCGCGTGCAGGTTCCGGACAAAAGCAACGAATGGCCACCGTGCCGAAGCAGCGCAGCCCTACGTCCACGCGGTAGCGTGGGTTACGTCACGAGGTCACCAATCCGGAGCCGCCGATCAATTCGGCATTGCCCGACCGGTGCGTGCCATTTCGTCTTCGCGCCGCGACCGTGCGCCCGGACTCCAGGACACCAGATCACTGTCGTGATCGTGAACCTGTCCGCCCGGGATATCCCGCACGGACTTTCCCAACAGCATCCCTGCAAACATCGACACTCCACGCCAGAAGGCGGAATGTGCAAGTAGCGTTTGCATGTCATCACCCCGAGCTGCCCCTGTAGCAGCCGCTGCGTCGATCCTAACAAGCTTTCACACCACGTGCACGCGGCCTGTCCGCAGGAAAAACCCGACGGCGATCCCACACCAGATCCGTGTCCACGCACGCCGCACCGGCTCTCGGCCCAAACGACAAGGGCCGCCCAAAAGGACAGCCCCGGTGCATGGATTGCATGGTGCCGGCAGCAGGAGTCGAACCCGCGACCTACTGATTACAAATCAGTTGCTCTACCAACTGAGCTATGCCGGCGAAGGCGGGAGATTCTAGCAGGCACTTGCGGCATGCGCTCAAAAGCAGCCGGTGCTGTGCGAGTCGACGCCGCTGGCACGCACGTGGCTGCGCCAGTTGAAATCGCTACCGTCGGCCACGACCAGGTCCAGCCAGTATTCCGGCACGCTCTCGCTGCGCTCGGTCATGCGGGCGGGGAAGCCGGCCGCGACCACGTCGTCACGGCGCTTGCGTGCATTGGCCGGATCCTTGAACAGGCCCAGCGAGATCGCATTGGGCTGATCGCCGGAGCTGACCACGAAATAGTCGCCGATCTGGCGCGCACCGAGCTGCCGCGCTTGCTCCAGCGCCTGCGCGCGGCTGCCGGCCGCCGGCAGGTAGACCCACCAGCCGGTGGTTTGGCTGGTCTGTTCCTGGCGCGAGCGCAGGCGCACGGCGTGGCGCGACAGGGACTGCCGCGCATTGCGCAGGTCCTGCGGGGTGGCGAACGGCCCCAGCGCCAGACAGCTGTAGCTGCGACTGGCGGACACCGGGGCGGCAGGAGCCGTTGTCGAAGCGGGCGGATTCGACGCCGGCACCTCCGACAGCAGCCGCAACGCCGGCACGCCCGGATCAGTGGCCGGATAACTGCGGGCGTACGGTTGCCCCAGCACCAGCCAGGCACCCACCGCGATATTGAGCGCGCACAAAAGCACGAAAAGCAGACGCAGGAACATCAAACCCCCGGCACGAACCGCAATCGCCATTCTAGACGGCCGACGGCGCTGTCGGTGTATTTGCCCACACGGCCAGACCACGCAACACGCTGTCTTCGCTCAGCCGCGCCGGCAGCGACAGCAGCGGCTGCAGCGCCGGCGCATCGCCGCCGCCAAGGATCAGCGCGGGGGCCTCGCCCAGGTGCGGGGTCACTTGCGCGACAAAACGCTCGATCAGCGCCGCCGCCGCGTGCCAGCAACCGGAAACCACCGCATCGGCGGTGTTGTCGGCAAAGTCGCGGATATCGCCGGGACGTTCTGGTCGCACCTGGGCGGTGGCGCCGAGCAGCGATTGGCGCATCAACTGCGGCCCCGGCGCGATCAGCCCACCCAGGTGCCGGCCATCGGCGGCCAGCGCATCCAGGGTGAGCGCGGTGCCAACACCGGCCAGTACGCACGGCGAGCGCGAGTCGGCGTATGCCGCCACCATCGCCAGGAACCGGTCCACGCCGAGCCGCTGTGGCTCGGCATACGCGTTACGCACGCCGCATGCCTGCGCTGGCGTGCGCAACCACTCCGGCGCGACGGCATAAAGTTGCCCGATGGCGGCCGTCACCTGCGCTTCGCGCGCGGAGTCCACCACCGACGCCGCGATCACCCGATCCGGCCGCGGCAGTCCGTTCCAGGCAGAAACCAGCGCCTCGGCCAAGCCGTTTGCTTCCCAGTTCACCGCGCCGCGGGCCAGCCAGCCGGCGGGTTCGGTTTGCCATGCCCATTTCAGTCGTGTGTTGCCCAGGTCGAGCAGCAATTTCATGCGCGGCGCACCGTGACATCGGCACTGTCGAGATGGCGCACGGTGCCATCAGACGTGCGCACCTGCAGTGCGCCGCGGGCATCCACACCGGCACCGATGCCGTCGAAAGTACCCAGTGCGCCACTCAGTTGCAGCGGCTGGTCGCGCAACAGGTCATGTCGCGTGTAATCCGCCACGAAAGCGGCAAAACCGTCGCGCTCGAACTGGCGCAGGCCATCGACCAGCGCCGCAATCAACACGGCCGCAGCACGGTTGCGATCCGGCGGCGTGCCACCGGCCAAGGTGGCCAGGTCGCTGGCTGGCTGGCCGGCCTGCTTGTGCAGCGCCGGAGTCAGCCGCAGGTTGAGCCCGATTCCGAT
>SMEK01000336.1_pt1 | contig 18805 bp, 14 predicted proteins | sample 2456371 | NCBI WGS metagenome assembly SMEK01 (sample SAMN10132590, study PRJNA489261) | soil metagenome | isolation source: day1 antibiotic-loamy sand soil ammended with composted manure from dairy... | place: USA | collected 2015-04-01
AATATATCTAGGAAACAATGAGTTTATTTCAGCAACCAGTAGTGGAGGAGTTAAAATTGTTAGTTTAAATAATTCCTATTGGAGCCAGCACTTCGATAGTTATAAACGTTTTTATTAAAATTTATATGCAAGAAATTCATTTATAAAGATTCAGGTAGAGCAGAAATTAATTCTATCTTTGGGTATTTCTCTATAAAATAATTTGAAAGTATAGGGGGTTAAAAGAGTGAAATGGTCATTACGAGAAAAAAGAACAACTTCTATGGCAGAGGTTGAATAGAATTAACAAAATCTTATAAGACGTAAATACCCGAAGTGGGTGTCCGAATGATAGAGATGATTTGACTAATCATAATAATGGTAAGGTAAAAATAATAGTTATTAGCCCACTTATCCTTATTCTTAAAATTAACAATTGACCGTGTAAAACGGTCTTTTTTTGGGAGTATGTAAAATAACGACCTGATTTTGTTTTATTCTGGTGTGTGACATTACATTTAAAATGTTACTAAGCTTTTATGACTTGTCTTATTGCCAAACCACACTGGCAGGTCAGGTGTAAGCCCGGTATGATCCATTCATAAACCTAGTTTTTTTCACTTTATGGAAGTTTTTTATGAACTGTTTTAACAATATAAAAAACTAAGAATATTTCTCAGCGGTGGTTTTTTAAAGAAAAATATAATAAAATGCAAATTGTATGATGACAACGTGATATTGCCATCATAATAGGCCCAAAAAAGGTAAAAAAGGGGACAATCAAATGACAATTATTGTAGAGAATGAAAAAGAGTTTGTTAAGTTTTTAAAAGACGGTTATCAAACTGGTATTTTTAAATTAAAACTGAAAGAACTCCATAACTCCAATATAACAAAACGTAAAATGATTATTTATAAAAGAGGTAGTCAAAAGATCTCTTTATATACAAAAAATGGTGATGGTAATAAGAGAGAGTTTGCCATTTATTCCCCTGAAAAAGATACAGTTTACATTGAAAATGGGAATAAGTTCATTGGTTTAAGAACCAAATATGTTGAGAAAGAACAATACCAAACATCCACAAGGATTTCTCTGAAAGATAATCAAACCTCTTCACCATCATCAATTCAAAATAAAGAATCTATGAGAAAAGATAATTCTCAATCTATTTCTCCTCAGACTGTGAATACAATAAAATATCAGGATAATTCCTCAGATAAGATAATGAAAATCAAAAATCTACTACAACATGACTTAAAAGAAGCTAAAAAAGTTTGGGCCATATTAAAAGATGGAGAAGAGATCCAAATGAACAATTCCATATTTGAGGAATCAGGCATTCTTTATTTAGGAAGTAAAAGAAAAAATATTGAATTGGCCAATATCCAAACCATTAAATATAGAGGTAAAATATATTTAGATTAAGTGTATATAGTCTCCAGTTGACTTCGGAGACTCTTTTTTTGTAAATGTTTTTTACCTTATCTTACTTAATCTTGTAGTTAGAAATTTCTTCCTATATGACAATTGTCTGAATAACCATCAGAAGATTTCTCGTAATTACAATTCAATAAAATTTTTTGAAAAACTAGCACATTAAGGAAAGAAGGGCTGTCCAGAAAGTTTTTTGGGGATCATTGAAAGAGAAGTTGGCGGAGTGCATTCAGTGGTACGGCTTCTCCAACCACTTAATTCTGCTCGTGTATCTGACGCTATCGTTTTCGGCACAAAGTTTTGCTGATTCCGCTGGAGTTGCCTTCAAAAATCCGCTTGTTATGAATTATTGGACAGCCCTTCTTCCATCTTATTCTTGTTGCTTAACTTTTGTAACAAACAAATATTTATTTCTATGGACAATTGCACTTACTAATGCAAGTAATAGACCTGAGATTATGAATACTGCTCTTATTCCTAATAAGTCTGCCAATATTCCCATAAGTAGAGAACTAATACCAAAGATTCCAGTTACAATGGCACCTGATGTGGTATAAAGGGTAGCCAACTTTCCTTTTGTTACACTGGTTTGTATTATGGTTTGTTGTGGAATATTTTTTATTTGACCAAATAGTCCCACTACAAGCGATAAAAGTAACGCTATCATCGGAATTCTGTTAAGACTAAACAGTATTGTGGCTAAGGAAATTGCTAATGAGCCGATAAAAATAAAAGTACCTAATTTCTCCTCGATAAAAGAAGAACATTTAATACAATAAATACTTCCAAATATCAAACCTATAAAGTATGAACCATTAATAAAACCCCACCATTTTTCATCAACATTTAAAGCATCACTTACAAACACATATAAAATAGCAGCAATCCAAACAGTTCCTGCGATTGTTTCGAAACAGTCTATCAAAGCAATTTTTCTTAATACTGTAGTGTTAGATAAAGTGATCCATCCCTCTTTAATCTGCTCTAGTTTCCTTTTAGGTTCAGTTGTTTTGTGTTTTACATTTTCTAAAAGACAAAGTATAACACTTGCGATTACAAATAAACCTCCAACTAACCAAACAAGTTGTTGAGGACTCATAAAAATTAGAAATATACTTCCTACGAACCACATAACAGATTGTATGATCTGTGTAACAGTTTCTGCTATTCCGTTAGCTTGAATTAGAAATTCGTGTTTAACATAATGCGGAATCAATGTCTGTCTTATTGGATTTGCACATCCATCAAGAAGAGCAATCAATCCTATTAATATAAAGATTAAATAATAATTTGATTTTGTTAATCCATTAAACATAAATCCTAGAATAATAAGCAAAGTAGTTTTTCCAATTTGTGATCCAGCCAATAACCATTTTAGATTTACTTTTCCAACCAAAATAGGTGTTAACAGACTGGAGATAAACATTGAAGCAGTAATCGTAAATGGCACGAACGATGATACAGATACAGAACCAGTTAAAACAAATACTGTACTTATAACACTGACCGTATATAATACATCGCCAATATCAGCGAGAGATTGGCCTAGAAGTAGTAAAGAAAAATTTGTATTCAATTTCATTTTATATCCCCCAATTATGAATTGATTTTTATCTTAGGGGATTTTTAAATTAGACTGCTCATTAATTTTGCTCCTTTCGTATAAAGTGAAACCATCATTATGGGGGATATATTCAAAACATTTCTATCTCAATTTACTTAAAAATTCTATATTAAAGAACTACTTTTCTATTATAATGAAATATATAGTCTAAATAAACAGAATATTATATTTTAAGAAAAATGAACATCTAATACTTTAGAAAGATTAGAATTTATTAAAAACTGACGAGGTAGCTTTACTAAGTTAAGTACATCTTAATTTATAATAGGTGATGAGAAGTGAAATATCATCTGGGAATTTTCATAAAGTTTAACGAATAATTTTCTCGTTTTTACGTAAGAAAATGAAAGAATTTATTAATGAACAGTGATCTATCATAAAAAAGCACGGGAAAAAGGAGTTGTAAAGCCAATAAATATGATCTTGTCAGATGAAGGTGGTAATTAGATAGGTGAGTTGAGTACAGAAATTTATTGGAGATGGTTGGAAATTCATTACATTTTGATTTGTGAAGCATATTGAGGAATTGGTATAGGGGATGCCGAGCAGAAGATGTAGAAGATAAGTATAAATAAAGCTCTGCTTACTACTTTGAATTTCAATCCCGTTCTTTTTTTGAATGTAAAGGTTATTGAGTTGTAGGAGAAATTAAAGATTATCTTCCTGATAGTAGTTATTTTACAATGGTAAAAGTATTATAAAAATAGGAGAGGGGTAGTATGAAAATATTAAAAAAGTTATTAAACAAATATGTTATTTCTCATGCAAACAGTATTGACATTCCGGATTTTCCTTCAAGCAATTTAGTTCGAAAAAAAGTTGTTTTTATAGGAGAAGTACAAAATGTAGGGTTTCGGATGGAAATGTATACTCTTGCTCAAAGAGTAAATTTGACCGGTTGGGTTAAAAATCTACCTGATGGAAATGTGGAGGCAGAACTGCAAGGGGAAGAAGCAAAGGTAGATTTTGTTATCAAATCAATGAAATCTTTGAAACGTGCGAATGTAGAGGAATGTAAAATCTTAAACATACACATTAGTCCTCGTGAAAAAGAATTTACAATTTTATGGTAGAATATAATCACGAGTAGAAACTTATAGAAAGGACTCTACTTTGCATAATGAATGAATAATGTTCAGAAAAGGAAAAACAGGCGTTTTATGTAGATTCCTATGGTTTTTAATGGTTATATTTAAGAATTTCTTAAAATTATTTATGAAGGATTTTTAGGAGATCGTTTCATTGAAAGTAGTTTATATAAAAAATAATTGAAGCCCCGATATAGATATTGTTCAACTTGTCATCTATAAAGGGGCCGGTTTTGATTAATTAATCATCTTTTTTTCCAATTTTTTCTAATTTATATTTGCCATCCTCTGTTTTTTTAAACTGATATTCGTTTTTATGATCATAATGATAAGGATCTTCATCTTTATCTGTTAATGTAATATCAACTTTCGCAGTATATGTAAATCGGCTCATATCTTCGTTTGCTACAAAAAGTTCTTCAGATATGTCTATCTCCATATCTTTAAAATCCCTTGCTTTTGCTTCATGATACGTATCAATAATGGAGTCGTATACGTTATCAGCGTCAATCCATGTATTTTGAATGGATTTTCTTAATTCTTCTTCTGATTCAGCCATATATAATGAATAGTTAAATTCTTTTATGACTTCTTTAGCCTCTGCCATAAGTTTTTTCTCTTCTTCAGTGTATTCTTTTTCTGAGAACATAATGTTACAACCAGCTGTGAAAATTATTACAAACAGGAACAAAATTGCTATAATCCATTGTTTAATGGTAAACCCCTCCAATACTTTTTTGCTTTACACAATTTGTATGCATGTATTTATTATATCGTCAACTTATCCAATAAACAAAATGAAAATTGACAGATCTGTTACTAATGGTTTACGAATAATCAAGGAATATATTTGATTCATATTATTTTTGTATGCATGGTATTATGTTCTTTAAAAATAAAGCCATTGAATGAAGGATCAATGGCTCTAATTAAGGTTTTCGATAAGTTTTAAGCAGATTGACTTGTCATCTGTTTACGATTGGTTTCTTTTTCTTGAAAGTACATCCAAACAACGATAATTAAGCATGCAAGTGCGATTTCTGAAAGTGCCATAAACGCTATTGAATATTGTCCTGTTATGTTATGAACAAATGTCAGTACAAGTGGTGGGAAAAATCCCCCTAATCCCCCCATCGCAGATACGATTCCATTTACAACACCAGCTTGTCTTGAGAAATAGAGCGGAACAAGTTTAAATACAGTTCCATTACCAATACCAACAAATACTCCCACACAGAGTGCACCGATTGTAAACCATGTGATATTTGGTGAAAATGCTAAGATAATAGCTGATAATGTAACGGATCCAAATGTAAATATTAGAATAATAAAGGAATTAAATTTATCTCCTAACCAACCGCCAACAGGACGAAGGGCTGTCGCAATGACAATAAAGACGGCTGTTCGTATTCCCGCATCAACTGAGTCTAGATTAAAATGATTAACTAGAAAATTTGGTAAAAACATTGTAAAGGCAACAAAGGCACCAAAGGTGATAAAATAAAATAAACTTAATGCCCATAATGTAGAATTACGATATACCCCCTTGATTTGGTCACCCATAGAAACTTTGACTTTCTTCTCTTTTCTGTCTCCTAAAATCAGGTTTAAACCGATAAAAATAAGAATTAATAGTAAATAAAGACGTACTGCGCCCCTCCAACCAATTGCTTCTGCAATGATTGGTGCTCCGAAAGTAGTAATGGCTGTTCCTATATTCCCAACACCATAAATTCCGTTTATAAAACCATGTTTTTCCTTCGGATAGTATTTTGGGAGTGACGTAACACCAATGGAGAATACAGCACCACTAACACCAAGGATTAATCCACCAATGAGTAAGTCAATAAAGGAATTTGCAACACTAATGTAAAACACTGGAAAAAGAATAATGATAAAACTTGCAATAAATAAAGTTCTAGAACCAAAACGATCGGCGTAAAAACCGATTGGGATCCGTAAAAGAGATCCTAAAATAACGGGGATAGCTGTAATTAGCGATACTTGACTTTCCGTTAAAGTAATATCTGCCCGAATGTGAACCATAAGGGATGAAATGAGAACCCAAATCATAAAGCCAGTAATTAAGCTAGATGTTTGTAATCCCAATTGAACAGATGGTTTTTGCATATAATATCCTCCTTTATAAATGTCATACATTTTTCAAATTTTTAATCTTCAAAGCCTATGAACTTGTTGTTACTGATAGATTATCTGATAAAAATTCTTTACTGTGCGAAAAACATCACATAAATTTAGAACAATTCATGAACTTTTTAACAAAGTTTTGAACTTAAATCATTTTATGTAGTTTCAAACTTTCAAGGTGTGATGTAATTCACAACGGTAAAAATTTTGTGGTGCTTAAATGGGATTAGAAAGTGATAGTAAGTTGAATGGGAGGTTAAAAGATGAAAAAGAAATCATCTCCACTTTTGCAACGTTTTAAGTATTTAAAGCCTATAGAGAAATATTCAAACAATCATAGTCAATTACAACAAGGAAAACGTGAATGGGAAAATGTTTACCGAAGAAGATGGCAACATGATAAAGTTGTCCGTTCTACCCATGGAGTGAACTGTACTGGTTCATGTAGTTGGGATATTTACGTAAAAGAGGGAATTGTAACTTGGGAAGGACAGCAACTAAACTATCCAACAACCGGTCCAGATATGCCTGAATTTGAACCGAGAGGATGTGCAAGAGGGGCGAGCTTCTCTTGGTATATTTATAGTCCTTTGCGTGTGAAATATCCATATGTTCGGAAAAAACTCCTTGATATGTGGAAGGAAGCATTGGCAACGCATGATACTCCTCTAGATGCTTGGAAATCGATTGTGGAGGATCCAGAAAAAGCCAAACGTTATAAACAAGCACGAGGAAAAGGTGGACTCGTTCGTGCAAGCTGGGAAGAAGTCACACAATTAATTGCAGCAGCAATGCTTTATACAACGTTAAAATATGGACCAGACCGAAATGTTGGTTTTTCACCTATACCTGCAATGTCAATGATTAGTTATGCCTCTGGAAGTCGTTTTATGCACTTAATGGGTGGTCCGATGCTTAGTTTCTATGATTGGTATGCTGATTTACCACCTGCATCACCACAAATCTGGGGTGATCAAACTGATGTTCCAGAAAGCTCTGACTGGTTTAATTCTAGCTATATTATGACTTGGGGTTCTAATGTGCCACTAACTCGGACACCGGACGCTCACTTTTTAGTTGAAGCTCGTTATAGAGGAACGAAAGTTATTTCTATAAGTCCTGACTACGCAGAATCGACAAGATTTGCAGATGATTGGCTATCAGTTCGGCAAGGTACCGATGGTGCATTAGCAATGGCAATGGGTCATGTAATATTAAATGAATATTATCATCAAAGTAAAACGAAATACTTCGAAGAATATGCAAAGAAATATACCGATTTTCCATTTTCTGTTCTTATAAAAGAAGAAAACGGTACGTTAACCGCTGATCGTTTCCTTAATGCACAGGACCTTGGTATTGAATCTGAACATGCAGAATGGAAACCGGCGATGTTTAACAAACATATCAATGGATTTTCGATTCCTCAAGGAACCATGGGTTCACGCTGGGATAATAATGGAAAATGGAATTTACATTTAGTTGATGAAAATACCGAAGAAAAGATAGAACCTGTATTAAGTTTTCTAGGTATGGAAGATGAAATAATGACGGTGAATATGCCATATTTTGATGAAAATGGAAGCCGGATCCTAAAAAGAAATATCCCGGTAAAAAAGATTGAAATCAATGGAAAAATAAGATATGTGACAACAGTCTATGATTTAATGTTAGCAAACTATGGTATTAATCGTGGACTTGGTGGAGAAGCAGCCCATTCCTATGATGATAAAACTCCTTTCACTCCGGCATGGCAAGAAGATATTACGGGAGTTGATCGTAATCTTGTTATTAAAATTGCCCGTGAATTTGCCCAGAATGCCATCGATACAAAAGGGCGTTCGATGATTATTATCGGTGCTGGTGTAAACCATTGGTATAACTCTGATACGATTTATCGAGCAATTATAAATCTTGTACTGTTCGTCGGTGCCCAAGGAGTGAATGGAGGAGGCTGGGCTCATTATGTCGGACAAGAAAAACTTCGTCCTGTTGAAGGATGGAGTACAATTGCAATGGCAAAAGATTGGGGTGGTCCTCCAAAGTTACAAAATGGCACATCTTTTTTCTATTTTACAACAGACCAATGGCGTTTTGAAGAAACTGCGATCAATGATTTAGTTAGCCCTACAGTAGGTAAGGCAAGATACAATCACCCAGCCGATTACAATGTTTTAGCTGCAAGACTAGGCTGGTTACCATCCTATCCTACCTTTAACCGTAACGGCATTGAATTATATAAAGAGGCGGTTGCAAAAGGGTATGAAACAACAGAAGAAATTGGAAATTATATTGCCAAACAGTTGAAAGAAAAAGAATTGCAATTTGCAATTGAAGATCCAGATAATCCGGTTAATTTTCCTCGGACACTATTCGTATGGCGAGCAAATTTAATTTCAAGTTCTGGTAAAGGTCATGAGTATTTCTTGAAATATTTATTAGGAACAACGAATGGCCTATTGAACTCTGATAAAGATAGTCTTCGCCCTGAAGAAATTAAATGGCGGGAAAAAGCTCCGGAAGGAAAAATCGATTTATTAGTCGACTTAGATTTCCGAATGTCAGGAACAGCTTTATATTCTGATGTCATTTTACCGGCAGCGACTTGGTATGAGAAATATGATCTTTCAAGTACAGATATGCATCCTTTTGTCCATCCATTTAATCCAGCGATTGCCTCCCCATGGGAAGCAAAGTCAGATTGGGAAGTTTTTCAAAAGATTGCAAAAGGTGTTTCTAAACTTGCAACAGAACTTAATTTAGAACCTGTAAAAGAAGTTGTTGCAACTCCTTTGCAACATGATACAAAAGGTGAAATGGCACAACCATTAGGACTTGTGAAAGATTGGTCAAAAGGGGAATGTGAACCAATCCCTGGTAAGACAATGCCTCAAATCCATGTTGTCGAACGGGATTACAAACAAATTTACAATAAGATGATTGCGCTTGGACCGAATGTCGTGAAACAACCTTTAGGTGCACATGGAATTAATTGGATGGTTGAACAAGAATATGAATCATTAAAGAAAAGACTCGGTACGATTCAAAACGGAACAATGGTTGACGGTTGTCCAGATATTCGTGATGCAAGGAATGCATGTGAAGTAGTGCTCACATTATCATCAACAACGAATGGAAAAATAGCTGTTCGTGCTTGGAAATCGTTAGAAAAACAAACAAATCTAGAATTAAAAGACTTAGCGGAAGACCGTGAAGGCGATCTTATTACTTTTGATAAAATAACTGCTCAACCGCAAACAGTTATTACATCTCCAGTTTTCAGTGGATCTGAAAAAGATGGTAGAAGATATTCACCATTTACAACGAATGTTGAACGGATGGTCCCTTACCGTACAATTACCGGCAGACAATCCTTTTTCGTTGATCATGAAATGATGAAAGAATTTGGAGAGTCGCTAGCAATCTATAAACCAATTTTAAATCATAAGCCTTTCCGTTCTAACCGACCAGATGTAGAAGGAAAAGAAATTATATTAAACTATTTAACACCGCATAATAAATGGTCAATACATAGTATGTACTTTGATTCACAACCTATGTTAACGCTCTTCAGAGGCGGACCAACGATTTGGCTAAATAAAGATGATGCGGCTGAAATTGGTGTAAAGGATAACGATTGGATCGAATGTTTCAACAGAAATGGTGTTGTTGTGGCACGGGCTGTTGTTACCCATAGAATTCCTCGAAGTGTTGCTTTTATGCACCATGCACAGGACAGACATATTCATGTTCCAGGAACCAAATTAACGGAAAACCGTGGTGGTACACATAATAGTCCAACTCGAATTCATATTAAGCCGACCCATATGATTGGTGGTTATGCGCAATTAAGTTATGGATTTAATTATTATGGTCCAACTGGAAATCAACGGGATTTAAACGTTGTGATTCGAAAATTGAAGGAGGTAGACTGGCTTGAAGGTTAAAGCTCAAGTAGGTATGGTGATGAACCTTGATAAATGTATAGGGTGTCACACCTGTAGTGTAACATGTAAAAATACGTGGACAAACAGACCAGGCGCGGAATATATGTATTGGAATAACGTTGAAACTAAGCCGGGGATCGGTTATCCAAAACAATGGGAGGACCAAGAAAAATATAAAGGCGGTTGGGAATTAAAAGATGGTGAACTTGTGTTGAAATCCGGTTCCAAAGTTAACCGACTATTCAATTTATTTTACAATCCAAATCAACCTGAATTAGATGACTATTATGAGCCATGGACTTACGACTATGAAACATTAACAGAAAGTCCAGAAAAACAATATCAACCAGTTGCCCGAGCAAAATCGCAAATTACAGGTGAATTTATGGACCTTGAATGGGGACCAAACTGGGAAGATGACTTGGCGGGTGGACATATTACAGGGTTACGAGATCCAAATGTTGTACAGATGGAGGAATCGATCAAAACCGAATTTGAAGATGTGTTTATGATGTATTTACCACGGATTTGTGAACATTGTATCAATGCGCCATGTGTGTCTTCTTGTCCTTCTGGTGCGATGTATAAACGAGATGAAGATGGAATTGTTTTAGTTGACCAAAATGCTTGCCGGGCTTGGAGACATTGTGTAACAAGTTGCCCATATAAAAAGGTGTATTTTAACTGGAAAACAAATAAAGCGGAAAAATGCACACTTTGTTTCCCAAGAATCGAAAACGGACAACCTACAATTTGTTCTGAAACGTGTGTCGGTCGAATTCGTTACATCGGAATAATGTTGTATGATGCAGATAAAGTTATTGAAGCAGCGTCAGTTGAAAATGAAAAAGAACTTTATCATGCACAACTTGGTATCTTTTTAGATCCGAATGATCCAGAAGTAATGAAAGCAGCATTAGCTGACGGAATTCCAATGGATTGGATAGAAGCAGCACAAAAATCGCCAATATATAAAATGATTATCGATTGGAAAATTGCGCTACCGCTCCATCCTGAATATCGTACAATGCCGATGGTTTGGTATATTCCACCACTTTCTCCAATTATGAATACGATTGAGGGAAAAGGAAGTAATGCCGACTGGTATGATATTTTTCCTGCGATTGATGAGATGCGAATTCCGATCGAGTATTTGGCAAACCTTCTCACAGCAGGTGATACCAATCATATTCGAGCAGTTTTGAAAAAAATGGCAGTCATGAGAAGTTATATGCGTGCAGTAACAACAGGGCAATCCTTTGACAGAGAAATTATCGATGAACTTGGTTTAACAGAACAAAGTATAAAAGAAATGTATCGCTTACTTGCCATAGCTAAATATGAAGACCGCTTCGTTATTCCGAAAAGTCATAAAGAGGAAGTACATGACATGTACTCCGATCAAGGTGCATGTGGTTTAGACTTTGTCGGTGGTCCTGGTGGATGTGGTGTTCTTTCATAAATGATATGCACATGATAATTATATTACGGGACCTAAGTCAAATTCTTAGGTCCTAAATAAAGGGAGTGATAAGATGAGCAATGTTTTTGATCCGAGAATCTATCAGTTCATTTCAATTCTATTACAGTATCCAGATGATGAGTGGTTTAACATATTGCAAGAGATTAAAAGTGAAATATATACCATTCAAAATAAACAAGTTCAACAACTTTTCCATACATTTATTAATAGTATAGAGTCCATATCGAAAGACGACATAATAGAAAACTATATTGAGAACTTTGATTTTGGGAAAATAACAAATCTTTATGTAACACATTTAAAACTTCGTGAACAGCGGGAACGTGGTCTTGAATTATTAAAACTGAAACTGTTTTACAAAGATCATGGTTTTGAAATGACAGATGAAGAACTTCCGGACTATTTGCCACTGATGCTTGAATTTTGCGGGAATGTTTCCAAAGATGTTAGTAATGAACTTTTACAAATGCATTTTGCAGCAATAGAAGAAATTCAAAGTAGATTAAAAGAAAATGAAAGTATATATGCTGTTCTTCTGCAAGCTTTACTATTGACAATGGAACAAAACGGAATCGACAAGAGTGATTCGTTACAAGAAGTTCATGGGTAATAAAATTAGGAGGTGTATAAAATGAACGGATTTGAGTTATTTTTGTGGGGAATTTTACCTTATATCGTCTTTACTATATTTCTTGGTGGGCTTATTTATCGATACCAAAAAGATCAATTTGGCTGGACGACGAAATCAAGTGAATTTTTAGAAAAAAGAAAGTTGAGAATAGGCTCACTTTTATTCCATTGGGGGATCATTTTTGTTTTAGCTGGACATGTAGCCGGCATTCTCATTCCTGTTGATGTATATAATTTTTTAGGAATAACGGAACATACGTATCACATTATTGCTATTGCTCTTGGGTTTCCGGCAGGAATTGTGGCTACATTGGGACTTATCATACTTTGCCATCGTCGATTAACTGTCAAGCGGATTAAAGTGACTACATCACCTAGTGATTGGGTAGCACTTTTTGCAATTTTACTTGCTGTTGGAACAGGCTTTATTGCCACATCGTTCAATATTGATTCCCATGGTTTTGACTATCGAACCACGATTGCACCCTGGTTTAGAAGCATTTTTACTTTCCAAATCCAGCCTGAACTGATGGCCAAAGTACCAATTTGGTTTAAGATTCATATGCTAGCTACTTTTTTCTTATATATTGTGTGGCCATTTACAAGGTTGGTCCATGCCTTTAGTTTCCCAATTCGTTATTTAAGTCGAAGTTATGTCATATATAAAAAACGTGTGAAAGAGCATGCATAATAAGAGCTAGCGGAAACTCACAAAAAAGGCAGGTGAAATCGAAGATGAACCAAGAAAACTTGATAGCACTCATTCATCAGTTACGTAATCTTGATCAAGAGGATAGACAAAAAACTATTGTAAGAAAAATAGAACACTATGTATCTGATCGTAGCATAGATATAAATCTTAAGTTTCAAGCCCAGTCTGTTCTTGGCTCATATTTTAAATCAATCCGAAACTATGATCGTTCGGCAGGATATTTTCGTGAGGCGTTAAATTCTGTTTTTTTAATTGATGATGCTCATGCAAATGTGATTATTCAAACGTATTTAGAGTATATTGCCCTTGAAACTGAATATAAACAATACAAAAAGGCTCGCATATACTCTGCTAATCTATTAAATTGGCTTGATCGCCATAGCCCAGAGGATTTTATTGCATATGGCTTAACTTATAAAGCGTTAGGAAAGTTATTTTTTGAAGAGGAAAATTATCCAGGTGGCATTGCTCAATTAGAAAAAGCATTGGACTATTTTCGTAAGAAACTTCCAGAAGAGCATCCCATTTTTATTGAATTAATTCAGGTTATGTCAAATGCTTATATAGAGCTTGAAAAGTATGATCAGGCATTATCCCTTTATGAAAATATACTAAATAAGAAGATTGATGCAGAAGACAAATTTGGTGAAGCTTTGATCTTACTTCGAATTGGTGAGATTGATTATTATAAAGATTTAAAACAAGCACGAAGTAACATTATGAAAGCTTTAAACATCTTTCAAGAATTGGGTGAACAAGCCCAAAAGTATATTTTAAAAGCTTATTTAATGCTTGGCGAAATAGACGAAAATATAGCCAACTATCCACGCGCGATCAATTATTATAAAAAAGCATGTCAAGTAATTGAAAAACAAGATCGACATAATCAAGCGATGATTGTTTTTATTTACTCAAAAATTGGCATGATATCGATTAAAATGAATGAGCTAGATAAAGCTAAATTATATTTAGAAAAGGGGTTACCGATTTCTGAATCATTTGCGAATATTCGGATGCAATTTTTATACGGATTAGGTAAAATTTATTCTTTAGAAAAGAAATATGAACAAGCATTTCAAATGTATACAAAATTTTTACAAGGTTTAGAACAAACGGGACATAAAGTTTCAAAAAGCTATGCGGATACGTTGCAAGCATTAGCCTTTAACTTTTTACAGCAAAAACAGTTTGAAACGGCATTAAATTATTATGAGCAAGCCCGAATAATCTATAATCAACTCATGTCAACAAGTTGTCGAGAAGAAAAAGGGTTAACTTACATGCGAATAGGCTATTGCTATGAAAATCTAATGAGACCTGATCTGAAAAAGGCTGAGCAATTCTATGAGCAGGGATTTGAAATTCTATCCAAAGTAAAAAGTGTGGAACTTTTAGAAGAAGGGTTAGCAGCTTTAATTGATTTTTATCGTAGATATAAGAAGCGTAATAAACAAAAGATTTATGAAGATAAATTAGTAAAATTACAAAACATGCAAGTAAAGAAAATGTGATAAGCAGACTATTGGAAAACAGTCTATATTCATTTTTAGTGCTCATGTTTTTTTGGGTACAAGCTCAAGTTTGTGGTGTGCAAGATATTCGTTAAAGATTTTTACTGGATAGAGAGCCTCATGAATGGGGCTCTTTAAAAATATGAATATTTCATTTTTTGTTGGTCATATAACTATGCAAAGTTTTTAAAACAACATAATTTATAATAAATCTGTATTTGTAAAAATGAGGTGTATAACAATCTTGTATAAAAGAAGGAGAGGACCGCAAAGAAGGAGAGGGCCACGTTTTTGTATTTTTCCAGGGTATAATTGGTGTGGACCTGGGTGTAGTGGACCTGGTGCACCGATTAATGCCGTAGATGCTGCTTGTCGAGAACATGATCTTTGTTACCAGAGAACGGGGGATTATTGCTACTGTGATAGTCTCTTTATAGAACGGCTAAGTCGTTTGCAAAACCCATATACAGTTGAAGGAAGACATGCAAGATTAATGTTAAATTATATGCGAATTCAAAGGAGAATTAACTGTTTATTTCGCTAAGCAAACAGGTGGATGAATCTACCTGTTTTTTTATGGACTCATTATTTTTATCTTTGCTTATTTATTTAAGATAGGAAGAAGTAAATTAATAGTATAAACGATAAAATTTGTGTGAATAAATAGGAATAATTGTAAAAAAATTCAAGTGTTGGAGCTCCATGTCATAAAGGAGGTACTTGATATGTCTGGACCTGGATTAAAACACATAGATAGTCATGCTGCCATTCATGAAGCAGCCCTTAATGAAGCAAGGGAATTAAATCGTCTGGTTGCTAAACTCGCTCGTGCAAAAAGATTTGATAAAGCTATTGAAGTGGCATACATCATTGTTGAACATTGGGAAACGAGGACATTACAGCATGCAGCTGCTGAGGAGGAAGGGTTATATAAAGATCTATTGGATGAAAATCCAAATTTAAAGGATGAAATTACTGCCCTTATACGTGATCACAATATGATGCGTTTTCTAGTTAAGAAAATTAGACAAATATTAGAAACGGAAGGATTCACTGAAGAAATATTAGAACTTTTTTATACGCTCGTGCATGTTGATCACTTTCACAATCTACAAGAAGAAAAGTTATTACCAGATCATTAAGCTTAAGTGGTGAGAAAATTGAGTCAAGAAAAAATTCAATCATTACAAATCGTATATCCGAATCTTTATCGTTGGATCGTCGAAGAGTTGGAAGAAAAATTTTGTATTCATTCCTATGATATTCAAGCTGATGCGATACAGAAAGAAAACGGAGTCGAAGTAATTATCCGTTTTGGACAATATTTTCACCATCAAAAAAAGGAATTTCTGTCAAATCCTATTGAGCGATCGAGTGAAGAGTTTAACAAATTCATACATAAAATTGGAAAGGCTTGTCGTGAAGTATTAATCGATGACTATTTTAAAATGATGACACCATAATTTACCAAGCTGTAGACATTAATATCTACGGCTTTCTATGTTGGGATGGCTTTTTTGACTTATCCGAATTTCAGAGGAGGTTGCTTTCGTGTTTTTGTTTGAAAATGAAGCAGCACTGGTTCAAGACCGTGAAGATTTATTGTATGTCCTAAAGATCCGTTTTGGAGATATTGCTCCCGGTATTATTGAAGCCGTTTATAACATTAGTGAGTTGGAAAGATTAGAACGTTTAATTTTAGTCGCTGCGAATGCACCATCTTTAAAAGTTTTTCTTGAAGAATTGGAAGCTGATGAAAAAAGCTTCAAACTCGTGGGTGAACGTTTTAACCCCATTGATATGTTAAATGAAGGGAGCATTGAAAATGGCTAGAATGAAAAATAAGCTTTTCGAATCATTAAAGCATATAAAAAGAGGAAAGGTAATTAATCAAGGTTGGACAGAAGAAAGCAGACGGTCGCGAGATACAGAGGAGATTTATCGTAGACGATGGGCACATGATAAAATTGTTCGTTCTACCCATGGCGTCAACTGTACTGGTTCTTGTAGTTGGAAGATTTACGTTAAAGATGGAATTATCACTTCAGAAACTCAACAAACCGATTATCCGTCAACTGGTGATGATTTTCCAGAGTATGAGCCACGTGGCTGTCCAAGAGGGGCAAGCTTTTCTTGGTATACATACAGTCCAGCCCGAGTAAAGTTTCCATACATTCGTGGAGATTTATTTGAATTATGGGAAGCGGAAAGAAAACAAGGTCATAATCCCGTTCAAGCTTGGGAAAACATTGTTACAGATCCTGAGAAAAGAAAGCAATATGTAAAGTCAAGGGGAAAAGGTGGTTTTGTTCGAGTAGAGTGGAAAGACGTTTGTGAAATCATTGCTGCTTCTATTATTTTTACTATTAAACAATATGGGCCGGATCGGATTATTGGTTTTAGTCCAATTCCAGCCATGTCAATGGTTAGTTATTCTGCTGGATCAAGGTTTATTTCATTGCTTGGTGGAACAATTTTAAGTTTTTATGATTGGTATGCTGACTTACCACCTGCATCCCCACAAGTTTGGGGCGATCAGACCGATGTACCGGAAAGTGCGGATTGGTATAATGCAAAGTATTTTATCATTTGGGGAACGAACTTACCGCAAACAAGAACACCTGATGCTCATTTTATGGTAGAAGCGAGATATAACGGAACGAAAGTAGTTGGCGTCAGTCCGGACTATGCAGAATACGAGAAATTTGCTGATTTATGGCTGCCTGCTCGTGCAGGGACAGATGGTGCTTTAGCTATGGCAATGACCCATGTCATTTTAAAAGAATTTTATGTTAAACAACAAATTCCTTACTTCATTAATTATGTGAAACAATTTACCGACCTTCCTTTTCTGGTGGTTTTAAAAGAACAGAATAATGAAGTACGTAGTGATACGTTCTTAAGAGCAAATGATATTGATGATACTGTAAAACTTGGTGAATGGAAAACGGTAGTGTGGGATGAGAATACAAAATCGTTAGAAATCCCAAATGGCAGTGAAGGGTTTCGCTGGGATGATAGTGGGAAATGGAACTTAGACTTAACAAAAAATGATGGTTCACAAATTGATCCTCAGTTAAGTTTTCTTGATGAAGCAGATGAAGTTGTACAAGTGACATTCCCATATTTTGCAGAAGAAGATGGTGGCGTGATTAAGCGTGGTGTCCCTGTAAAATATATTAAAGATATACACGGAAATAAGTTAAAAGTAACAACCGTTTATGATTTAATGATGGCCCATGTCGGGATTGACCGTGGTCTACCAGGAGACTATCCAAAGGATTATGATGATCCAAAACCTTATACACCAGCTTGGCAAGAAAGCATTACCGGTGTTAATCGAAATCATGTGATTCAAGTAGCGAAGGAATTTGCCGATAATGCAGCTCGAACAAAAGGAAAATCCATGATTGCCCTAGGTGGTGGAACAAACCATTGGTATCATAGTGATCAGATTTACCGTTCCATTTTAAACTTAATACTTTTAACGGGATCACAAGGTGTAAATGGTGGAGGATGGGCCCATTATGTTGGTCAAGAAAAGGTTCGACCGTCAGAAGGTTGGAGTGTTATAGCCTTTGCCAATGATTGGGGCGTGCCGCCTCGCTTGCAAAATGGAACCTCCTTTTTTTACTTTGCGACAGAACAGTTTCGTTATGAAGGTGAAGTAAATAGGGATAACTCGCCTTGGGGTGGAAAGTATAGCAAGATGCATCCGGCAGATGTGAATGCTCTTTCTGCTCGACTTGGTTGGTTACCATCTTATCCGCAGTTTAGCCAAAATTCCATCGATATTGTAAAGGAAATTAAAGCAGCTGGTATTACTGATGAAAAGGAAATTATTAACGAAGTAGTAAAGAAAATGAAATCCGGTGAAATTGAATGGGCCATTGAGAACCCAGATGACTCGCGAAATTTTCCGAAGGTTCTTTTTGTATGGCGCTCCAATTTAATTGGTGATAGTGGAAAAGGACATGAATATTTTGCAAAGCACTTAGTTGGTGCTGATCATCAAGTTATGGCGGAAATGGAAAAGTCATGGCAGCCAGAGTCAATTAATATTTCAGAAGTCCCGCCAGAAGGAAAGCTCGATTTACTAGTTAACTTGGATTTTCGTATGACAAGTACTGGTTTATTTTCAGATATTGTATTACCGGCAGCGACATGGTATGAAAAACATGATTTATCAAGTACCGATATGCATCCGTTTATCCATCCATTCAATCCAGCAATCAGTCCACCATGGCA
>SMEK01000428.1_pt1 | contig 18773 bp, 14 predicted proteins | sample 2456371 | NCBI WGS metagenome assembly SMEK01 (sample SAMN10132590, study PRJNA489261) | soil metagenome | isolation source: day1 antibiotic-loamy sand soil ammended with composted manure from dairy... | place: USA | collected 2015-04-01
TTCATCGTCAAAATCCGTATCAATATCGGGCATGGATATACGTTCGGGATTTAGGAATCGCTCGAAAAGGAGGTTGTATTTAATCGGGTCGATATTGGTTATACCTGTACAATATGCTACTACCGATCCTGCGGCGGAGCCACGGCCTGGCCCGATCATTACACCAAGGTTTTTTCCTGCGTTGATGAGGTCAGCCGTTATGAGGAAATACCCGGCAAAACCCATCGTCTTGATGATATTCAGTTCATGATTGAGCCGCTCTTCTATTTCTGGAGTTAGTTCTTTATACCTTTTTCTTGCACCTTCATAGGTCAGATGCCTCAGATAGGCATCCGCATCAGCAAAATCTGAAGGCAAGGGGAAATTAGGCAATAAGATGTCGCGCTTGAGCTGAGGTGTGTGGATTTTATCAACTATCTCGTTGGTGTTGTCGAGAGCCTCAGGCAAGTCGTGAAAAAGGGCTGCCATTTCCTTTTGAGTCTTAAAATAGAATTGGTCATTGGGGAAACCAAAACGATATTCCTTCCCGCCAAATCCTTCGCCCTTCCAAACAGGCTTGCTTTTGTTTTCTCCTGTGTTTACGCACAAGAGGATGTCATGCGCATTGTAATCTTCTTGGTCCACATAATGTGAATCGTTAGAGGCAATGATTTTGACATTGTATTTTTTGGCGAACTTCAAGAGCACGGCATTCACCTGGTCTTGCTCCTTCATATCGTGCCGCTGTAGTTCAATGTAGTAGTCCTCCCCAAACAGGTCCAACCACCATTTGAATAGTTCCTCGGCCTTTCCCTCCCCCTCATTAAGGATAGCTTGAGGCACCTCGGCACCTATACAGCATGTGGTAGCGATAAGCCCCTCATGATATTTCAAAACCAGCTCTTTGTCAATCCTTGGCCATTTGCTGTACATTCCTTCTATATAGCCAAGAGAGCAAAGTTTTGATAAGTTTTTGTAGCCTTGCTCATTTTTTGCTAAAAACAACTGGTGATACCGATTGTCCTTATCTTCTTTGCTAAACTGTTTTTTGTGCCGGTCATCTACAAGATAAAACTCACACCCTACAATGGGTTTTACGTTAAACCTGCTAGCCTCTGCTACGAATTTAAAAGCCCCAAACATGTTCCCGTGATCTGTAAGCGCCACGGCAGGCATGCCGTCTTCTTGGGCTTTTTTCATCATGGAGGTGATGTTGGCTGCACCGTCCAACAGCGAAAATTGTGTATGACAATGTAAGTGGCTAAAAATAGGCATTGACAACTAATGGGGTTAAAAGGAATAGAAGGAAATAGTAGAAAATTATAGCGCTTGTGAGTCAGGTTATTATTCTATTACAATATTGACTCTATTCATTTTGCCTTCTGTAAGAGGAGTGGTCTGAATGCCAGCTCCGTAGTTGTTTCGCTCTCCATTTTCTGCATGTACAAAATATATGATAGGCTCCAGGTTTTTGAAATTCACCCTTCCTTTTTTGTCTGTCTCGCCTGTAGCAACAGCATTGGCTCCTTCTTCATAATCTTCCTCCGTCTTATATAAGACCACTGTGGCTCCTTCTTCTATGTTGCCAAGCTCATTGAGGACGGTAATCCTTAAGGAGGTCGATAGAAGTTGGTCTTCTGCGGCTATAAATGACATGCTGAAAAAAGAGAAAAAAGCGAGTATTATAAACATAGATTTCTTCATGGGTTCGTTGTATGTTTAAAGTTAGGTTTAAGTAATATACTGAGCTCTTACAAAGATATTAAATATACAGTTATTCAATAAGAATTTAAGCCCAGCCTTAAATCGGTGGCCAGATTATTATATTTCCGTAGAAACGCTTACTTTAGCTGTGCTTAATTATTGTACAATTCACTAATGACAAACTCATGAAACAAGGAAAAATAGTGTTTTTATATGCTTTGATATTTTCCTGCATTTTATATTCCTGTGGCTCTGAATCAGGAAATGAAAGGAAAACCGCAGAAAAAGGGAAAAGCGATAAAGATTTTGAAGTAAAGGTAGACCAGTTTGCTGATGTGCAAATACTGAGGTATGAGATTCCCGGTTTTGAGGATCTTACCCCTAAGCAAAAGGAACTGGTTTATTACTTATATCAAGCAGGACTATCTGGAAGAGATATTATTTATGACCAGAATTATAAACATAATTTGGTGATAAGGCGCACACTGGAAGCCATTGTAAACAACTATTCAGGTGATAAAACAACTGAAGCTCATGAGCAATTTATGACTTATGTGAAAAGAGTTTGGTTTTCCAATGGCATTCACCATCATTACTCCACTCAGAAGATAGCACCGGGCTTTTCATCAGCCTACTTTGCTGAGCTGTTCAATAGCGTTCCTGAAGATGAGTTGCCTCTTGTAGAAGGGGAAACTAAGCAAGCCCTTTTGCAGAAACTAACCCCGCTCATATTTGACATGTCGATCGATGCCAAAAGGGTGAACCAAGATGAGGATGTCGATATGGTGGCAGAGTCTGCTAATAATTTCTACGAAGGTGTGACAGAGCGTGAAGTAGAACGGTTCTATGCCAATATGATGAAAGGTGCAGGCGAAAGACCTGTGTCATATGGACTGAACTCCAAGGTAGTTAAAGAAAACGGAAGATTGGTTGAAAAGGTGTATAAAGTTGGAGGCATGTATTCTGAAGCCATTGAGAAAATAGTGTATTGGCTGGAAAAAGCTTCATCTGTAGCTGAAAATGATATGCAGAAAGCTGCTTTTGATAAACTCATCCAATATTACAAATCAGGTGATTTAAAAGATTTTGATACTTATAATGTAGCTTGGGTGGCCGATACAGCTTCCGTTGTTGACTTGATCAACGGTTTTATCGAAGTGTATGGAGATGCGATGGGCTATAAAGGAGCGTATGAATCCGTTGTCTCGATAAGAGATAAAGAAGCCAGTGAAAGAATGGCTGTGCTTGCTCATAACGCTCAATGGTTTGAGGAAAATTCTCCTATCATGGACGAGTATAAAAAGAAAGAGGTAACGGGCATTTCTTACAAAGTTGTGACTGTGGCAGCAGAAGCGGGCGATGCAGCGCCATCAACGCCTATTGGGATCAACCTGCCTAACTCCGCTTGGATCAGGAAGGACCATGGATCTAAGTCGGTATCTTTGGGCAACATCATTGATGCCTATTCAAAAGCATCAAGCGGAGGGGCCGCAGATGAGTTTGCTTACAGCGATGAAGAAAAGCAACGTGCAAGAGAGCATGGTGTATTGGCAGGAAAATTACATACTGCCTTGCATGAGGTAATTGGTCATGCTTCGGGCCAACTTAGTGAAGGGGTGAAAAATCCTACTGAGACCTTGAAGAATTACGCCTCGCCATTGGAAGAGGCACGTGCAGATTTGGTGGCACTTTATTTCATTATGGATCCTAAGATGCTGGAAATAGGCGTGATGCCTTCGGTGGAAGTGGCTAAAGCAGAATATGACACCTATATCAGAAATGGCCTCATGTTACAATTGAGAAGATTGAATGAAGGGGACAATATAGAACAAGCCCATATGCGTAACCGCCAAATGGTAGCTTCATGGGCTTATGAGAAAGGGCGTGCGGAGAATGTGATTGAGAAAAAAGTGGAAAATGGCAAGACTTATTTTGTGATCAATGATTACGATAAATTGAGGACACTTTTTGGACAACTTTTGAGAGAAATACAACGAATTAAGTCTGAAGGTGATTATGACGCAGGGAGAGCCTTGATTGAAACTTATGGCGTAAAAGTAGATCAGGATATCTTAAGGGAGGTGAAGGCAAGGTATGAAAATATGCATTCTGCACCTTATTCAGGCTTTATTCAACCTAAACTGATCCCTGTGATGACGGATGGGAAAATCACAGACGTAAAAGTGGAATACCCAATAGATTTTGTTGAGCAAATGCTAGAGTTCAGCAGGGAATATTCTTTCCTGCCTCATTATAATTAAGTACAACATCAAAGATGCCCTGCCCCAAATAGGCAGGGCATATTATATTATATGGCCTGCCTACATAAGTTTTTATTGCTGTTGTTTTTATTTTGCTATGCCTATAGCGGATTTGCGCAGAACAAACCAGTATATTCTACCAAAAAGAAGAAAGCCATTGCTGCTTTTGAGCAGTCTGAGATGTTTATGATGCGTGGGCAGATTCCTCATGCCATCGAACTTCTTCAAAATGCAATTGAACGTGATAAGGATTTTGCCGAAGCGCATCTAAGAATAGGATCGCTTTATAAAGACATTGGTAATGTAAATAGGGCGCATTATCATTTTAATCGAGCTTTGGAGATTTTGCCAGAAGATAGAAGAACATCTGGCGCTTATTATGCCTTGGCAGACATGCATTTCAAGGAACGAAAGTATGCAGAGGCCCAAACACTTTTAGAGACGTTTAAGCGGATAGGCGAACCAGATAAAAGGTTGGTGCCAGAAATTGATAAGCTTATGCGGAACATCGAGTTTGCTCAGGTCGCTATTAAGGATACTTTGCCGTTTAGGCCAACGCCCCTCAAACCGCCTCTGAATACTTTCCAACTGCAGTATTTCCCCGTATTGACTGCCGACCAGAACACCTTGATTTTTACAAGAAGAGAAGGCGTTTCGTCTCAATACGATGAAGATATCGTTGTCAGCAGAAAAGGTGCAGATGGAAATTGGCAGAAGCCTGAGCCTATTTCTAATAATATTAATACGGCTAACAACGAAGGTACCACTGCTATTTCAGCGGATGGTCGGATGTTGATTTTTACTTCTTGTGTAGGAAGAAGAGGTTACGGAAGCTGTGATTTATATGTTAGCTATAGAACAGGTGATGAGTGGAGCGAACCCGAAAACCTAGGGCCTAATATTAATTCGGCATCTTGGGAATCGCAACCATCACTTTCTCCTGACGGGCGAACGTTGTATTTTGTTTCCGACCGACCTACTGGGTATGGAAAACGAGATATTTGGGTAAGCTATTTTGAAAACGGTAACTGGACAAAAGCAGAAAACTTAGGCAATACAATCAATACCGTTGACGATGAGGTTTCTCCTTTTATTCATGCCAATAATCAAACTTTATATTTTTCCTCAAAAGGACACCCTGGATTTGGAGGGTTCGACTTGTTTTCATCTGAACTGACTGAAGTTGGATGGACCAAGCCCGTAAACCTAGGCTTTCCTCTGAACAATAGCGACGACCAAGTCTCTTTGTACATTACTTCTGATGGAAAGAAAGGTTATTATGCCTACGAAGAAAATTATAGGACAGCAAATTATGTCAGTAGGTTGTTTGAGTTTGAAGTACCAGCGGCCATTCAAGTCGAAAACCGAAGCAATTATGTGCAGGGTAAAATATACGATGCCAACAATAAATTGCCTATTGGTGCTCAGATAGAGCTTTACGATATTGTAAAGGATGAGCTTGTAAGTGCTGTCAATTCCGATGCTGTTTCAGGGGATTATTTGATGGTGCTGACACAAGGCTCGGAGTATGCGCTTTATGTCTCACAGCCCGGCTATCTGTTCCAAAGCCTTTCTTTTGATTATAGTGAGGTTGAAGATTTTGAGCCAATCAATATCGATGTTTTTTTAGAACCGCTTTCCCAAGGTGTAAAGACAACTTTGAAAAATATCTTTTTTGATACGGATCAGTACACCTTGCGGGAAAAGTCAAAAACCGAACTGAAGAAGGTCGTTCGTTTTTTGAAGGAGAATAAAACCGTAAGGGTAGGCATTGGTGGCCATACAGATGATGTGGGCAGCGATGCCTATAATCAAGAGCTTTCGTTGCATAGGGCAAAAGCCGTCTACGAATACCTACTTGAGCAGGGAGTAAGCAAACAGCAAATGATGTATCGAGGGTTTGGAAAAACGCAACCTTTGGTGCCTAATGATTCAGAGGAGAACAGGCAAACCAATAGAAGGATAGATTTCACGATCTTGGGGATGTGAGTTTAAGGTTATTCGTATTAAAGCCTTTCAGGCTTTCTGTCCTAACGCAACATCCAACACCACGGTAGTCGAAGGCAACAGACCCTCGCTTTTTCTTTGCGTACTTGGCGATTAACTTTGCGCCCGCTGCGTGAATACCTTTTTGCTAGATTCCACATCGCGCTGCTTTGTGGGTTTTCACTTCTCCCACTCGCGTTTGCAATGATGTACCTCGGAAGATAGCCTAAGCCGAGGAGGCTGTATTACTTCCCACTTCAATCTTCCCTCTTCTAACTCATAACCTAACATTTCCCTTTACTGCATTACTCACCTATTACAATCTCTCTAAAATCGGCTGAAACTAATACTTTGGTGGGTTCTTCTTTTGTGATTTCCACCGCAACTTCCACACCATCTACCATGCATGTTTTTATACCAAATGTCACACCGTGCAAAATGATCTCATAGGTAGGGTAAGAAGGGCTAAAGTTGCCTTCTTTGCTTTGTGTTATGGTAAGACGATCACTCGATCCGCTTACCATAAAGGTCTTCACATTGCATGCGCCTTCTAGGTATTCATAGCCATCGCCAGCGTCTTCATAAAGCACGCTTTTGGTCGATTCTGTACTATAATAAGCATGTAGCGTAAGGACTTCGATCGTTTTCTCTCCCACAAATTGCTGAACAGGGTAGTGTGGGATGATAGCACCGGCACGTACAAACAATGGAATGTGGTTCAGGTCTGCCTCTATCCAAACCTCGCCGCCATCAGTATAAGGGGTGTCGTCCCAATAGTGGTACCATGTGCCCTTAGGCAAATACAGCCAACGTCCATCAGCACCGGGTTGGGAGATCGGGCAAATCATAAGGTGGTCGCCCATGAAGAACTCCTCCTGCCGATTATAGGCCTCCTCATCGTGTTGATTAACTAAGAAGCTGGATTTCAGCATTGGAGTGCCATAGCGAACATACTGCCAAAAAGTCGTATAGATGTAGGGCAGTAGTTGATAGCGTAATTCGATAAATTTTCTGATGATACCTTCATAATCGGGACCAAATGTCCATGGCTCCTTGTCACCATGGTCGCCAGAAGTATGCGTTCGGAAGAAAGGGTGAAAGACGGCCATTTGGATCCATCTGGTATAAAGTTCGCCCTCGGGTTTTTCTACGAATCCACCCACATCAGATCCTGCAAATGAAATACCCGAAGTACTGAGCCGTTGGCATTGAATGTTGGCGATAGTAAGATGTTCCCAGTTGGCCACATTGTCCCCTGTCCAAACAGCAGCATAGCGTTGTGTGCCGGCATAAGCGGATCTGGTGATCGTAAACGGTCGATTAGATTTTAAAAGTCTTTTGATGCCATTATTGGTAGCTCGCACCATCTGCATTCCATACACGTTATGCGCCTTTCTATGGCTGCAAGGATGCCCATCGAAATCATGCCTTACATCATCAGGGAAAGTACCTTCCTCAAATACCGCTGGTTCATTCATGTCGTTCCATATGCCCCGGACGCCGTCATCGATAAGGCCTTCAAAAAGGCCTGACCACCATTGCCTGACTTTAGGGTGGGTAAAGTCAGGGAAGACACATATGCCGGGCCAGACGCTCCCTCTCATCAGTGGACCATCTGTCCTTCTACAAAAATAGTCGTTTTCGATGCCTTGTTGATAAACCCAGTAATTCCTGTCTTCTTTTATGCCTGGATCGATGATGACAACAGTTTTAAAACCTTGACCGCTGAGGTCACTAATGAGCCTTTTAGGGTCAGGGAAATTGTTCTTGCTCCATGTGAAGCAGCGATAACCTTCCATGTAATCTATATCAAGGTGTATCACATCACAAGGTACACGGTGCTCCCGGAACTCCTGAGCCAGCTTTCTCACTTTCGATTCGGGGTAATAGCTCCATTTCGACTGCTGGTAACCAAGTGCCCACATGGGTGGAAGTTCGGGCCTTCCGGTCATATGCACAAAAGTCTCGCATACCTTTATCAGTTGGGGGCCATATATAAAGTAATAGTTCATCTCACCGCCATGTGCCCAGAAGCTGTAAGCATTTTTCCTTTCGTGACCAAAGTCAAAGAAACTTCGGAAAGTGTTGTCGAGGAATATTCCATAGCCCACGTTTTGGTGAAGGCCAAGAAAGAACGGGATGTTTTTATAAATAGGGTCTGTGTCTTTGCCATACCCATAGGTGTCGGAGCCCCATAGTTGGAGCCGTTTGCCCTTAAGGTTAAGTTGACAGGGCTTATCGCCCAGACCAAAAAAAGCTTCGTCGTTTTGTAGCGTTTTAGTCTCGATAACAATGTTGTTACCTGTTTCTTTATCCTCTTCCCAATGGAACCCTTTTTCGTCTTCGTTAATGACTTTCCCTTCCTTGTCTAAGATTCTCTTTCTCAGGTCTTGCTTGTATATGATGCAAGTTAAAGTAGTAGTGGAAATCTCATAGTGGCCTGCTTTCTCTTCCCAACTTACAGTAGGTGGTTCGGGAGAAAAGTCTTTCGCCATAGCATAGGAAAAATCATCTTCGAAAATGAAATTATTCGCGTATCGAAAACGAAAGATGAAATCGCTGACAACTGTAACTTCGAGTATTGTAAAGGCAGTTTCAAAGTAGAACCTATGGGCATTTTCTTGACGAAAACTGATAAGTGATCCAGGAAAGAACTCTTTGTCCTCGCTGCTCCTGAAATTTTCCATGTAGTTGCCATGTCCACTTATGATTTCTTCTTCCATATTTGTTATTATTTTATAGAGACTTCATATTCAATAGTTATGACTAAAATTAGAGAATAAAGTTAAACTTGAATGGAAGAGAATGATAAATTCTTTTAATTTTTATCTCGTTGTTTTGAACGGTTTGAGCGCAACATAGCTACATGTCTTATCTCGTAAGTGTGTCTCTTTTGTTCACTTGGTTCCTATTAAGGGCATTTATTTGTTAAATCCCAGCGCATTATTTTTAAAGTGTATTCTTATTTAATAGCCGCTTCTACCATTATTGTTTTTTTTATATAATAGAGTTTTATGAAATTGTAATCCTGTAATTCAATTGTGCAACCATTGCATGTCAACTAGCATCTACCTAAAGACTACTTGACCTCAGGTCGTCATAATTTGATGGCCACAAAAAGGTTAATGCGCTACCGATATTAGATACTTCGTTTTATGAACGCTTTAGTTAATACAAGTAAAAAGCCCGTATTTTTAATATTAATTTTTATAGCGGCACTCAAGGTAGGTTTACATATGATTGTAAATGCCACCACTGCTTATGGTTATTTCCGTGACGAGTTTTATTATATAGCTTGTAGCGAAAACCTTGCTTGGGGATATGTAGATCAGCCCCCTTTATCAATTGCCCTGCTCAAATTGAGTGGTTTTTTATTCGGGGACTCACTGTGGGCAATTCGAGTTTTTCCCGCTCTGGCTGGAGCAGGTGTTATCTTCTTTACAGGCTTAATTGTGATGAAGCTCGGAGGCAAACGTTTTGAGGTTCTTTTGGCAGGTATAGGGGGATTGATCGCCCCGATTTTTTTGGCCATGCATGGCTTTTATTCGATGAACGCTTTTGATCATTTGTTCTGGGTTGGTGCTGTTTATATCCTGATGCTCATTATTGAGAAGCCAAGCTTGAACTTATGGATACTCCTTGGACTTGTCTTAGGATTAGGCTTGATGAACAAGATCAGTGTTTTATGGTTAGGAGCAGGTATTTTTATGGGACTTGTTTTGACTCCAAACAGAATTCTTCTAAAGTCAAAAGAGCCGTATTTGGCGGCTTTTATAGCATTTTTCATTTTTATGCCTTATATCATATGGCAACAAGTGTATAATTGGCCGCTTATAGAATTCATGGTGAATGCTTCTTCAAACAAGTACGTGGAAAGGTCGCTCCTTGATTTTATATCAGGCGTAACCCTTACCATGCACCCATTGAATTTTTTACTATGGGCTTGTGGTTTGGCCTACTTCTTTTTTCACCAAGAAGGAAAGCAGTATCGTGTTTTGGGCATAATCTTCCTCACGGTTTTTATAATCCTGGCAATCAATAAAACCAGCAAGTCTGAATACTTAGCTCCTGCTTTTCCGATGTTATTTGCAGGCGGAGCTGTCCTGGTAGGGAGGTGGTTCAAAGGCGGTTATAAATGGGCGCAGGCTTCACTGATTGTTTTCTTCGTTGCTGGAGGAATACTTACCGCACCACTAGTGCTCCCAGTATTGCCTGTTGAAAGATACATAACGTATGCCAAGGCCCTAGGAGTGGCACCTTCTACGACAGAAAAGAAAGCGCTTGGGCCATTGCCACAGTTTTACGCTGATATGCATGGATGGGAGAATATGGCCAGAACAGTGTCCCAAGTATATATGTCATTGCCAGAAAATGATAAAGCAAATGCCAAGGTCTTTGGACAGAATTATGGAGAAGCTGGAGCAATAAATTTCTATAAAAGGAAGTACCCGCTTCCTGATGCGGTCAGCAGCCATAACAATTATTGGATATGGGGACCGGGAGAGACGTCTGAAGATTTGGTGCTCATTATCATAGGCAGTAATATGGAAGATAATGCCCGGTTTTTTGAGACCGTAGAGCAAAAAGGGAAAGTGGTCTCTGAATATGCCATGCCTTACGAAAGCAATTTGCCCATATTTGTTGGGAAAAGACCGAAGGTGCCATTGGAAGTAGTTTGGGGAGATTTAAAGCACTTTGATTAGTCAAAGTGCATACTCCTACCCAGGAATATAAACCACTTTTTTGGTATCGAAAAAGGGCTCTTCAAAAAAGTCCGCAATATCAAATACTTTTTTCTGTGTGTTTACTTCGGCAAGCTCTTCTTTCAAGTCCCCACCTTTTAGATAGAGTATGCCACTGGGCAAAGGGGTCCCGGCCTTGGCTTTTTTCTTGATTTTCCCCTTTACCCATCCATGGAACTCTGCCATTCTTGTTACGGCTCGGCTCACCACAAAATCGTACTGCCCTAAGAGTTGTTCTGCTCTTGCCTTTTCAGCCTTTACATTTTGTAGCCCTAGCTGCTCAGCTACGTTTTCTACTACTTTTATTTTTTTCCCGATAGAGTCGACAAGGTGGAAGTGCGTCTCTGGGAATAAGATGGCCAAGGGAATGCCTGGAAACCCGCCTCCTGTGCCCACGTCCAGTACTGCTGCATTAGGGGCAAAAGAGGTGGTTTTGGCAATTGCCAAAGAATGCAAAACATGCTTTAAGTATAGCTCATCTATATCCTTTCGCGAAATGACATTGATCATGGCATTCCATTCTTTATACAACCCTTCCAGTGCTTGAAACTGTGCCTTTTGTGTAGCGTTAACCTCGGGAAAGTATCGGAAAATAATGTCGGAATTCAAGGTGTTTATATCTTATGCTTAAATTTAAAATGAATGATGGAAAGGGAGAGTGGGCCTTTTATTGTAACTTCTCTTCTATGAATAATGCACTTCAATTGATCCTATCATTACCAGGTTCCTTCTATGATTATTGTGTCTTCGTTCTGTTACTCATTTATCACTCCCCCTTCTTGATGACGCACACTCATATAGGGATTAGAAGTTAAACCCCTTCGGGGTTGGCCTCAGTTATTCCGTTAGGGTTATTCAAGTTGAAGCCTTTCAGGCTTTTCTGCTCCTAACTCAGCATCTAACACAACGGCAACCGAAGGTAGCGCAACCTCGCTTTTCCTTTGCGTTCATTGCGATCAACTTTGTGCCCGCTGCGAGAAACCGCACATACTTCCCTCTGCCAATTCAAAACTCAACATTCAACATTCAAAATTTTTTCATTTGTACATCAACTCCCACTTCCGACTCTAGATATGATCCTCCTTGCCTTTTACCAAATCGTACATCAGTTCGCGCGCTCTGTGAAGCTGTGCTTTTACAGTACCGAGTGGAGCATCAAGTTCTTTAGCAATCTCATCGTATGACAGTTCCTGAAAGTAGCGTAGTCTCACCAGCCTTTGATATTTTGGCGGCAGCTTTGTCACAAACACATGGACCAGCTCTATCTTTTGGCTTTTGATCGCTTCTTCTTGGGGATCCAGGTTGTGGTCTTCTACGTCTATATTCACCGCATCGCCATTGTCGTTTTTGAAAGAGGTGTTGAGGCTAAAAGTCTCCAACTTCTTTTTCCTTATAAAATCTATGGTGTTATTGGTGGCTATTCGGAAGAGCCAAGTACTGAAAGTATAGTCCTTCTTAAACCTGTGCAGATTTTTGAAGGCCTTGGCAAAGGCTTCGATTGTAAGATCTTCTGCATCGTCCACATTGCGGATCATCTTTAAAATCATGTGGTAAACAGGCTTTTTATAGCGCTTCATCAGCTCGCCATAAGCTTGTTCGTCATTGTTTAGCGTTGCAGCATCTATCAGCCTAAAGTCCTCTAGTGCCTTTTCTGAAAATTGTTTGTTTAATTCCATTTAATATTTCTTGAAGCAACTGCGGAAATGCCTGTGCCAATATAATACATCACATATAAAACATCTAGTAGCGGTGTCAACCAAGTCTTAAATTTATCGCCCAGCATTCGGTCAGCTTTATAATAGATAATATATTGGATCAGCACCCTCAACACAAAACCCCCTATTACAAAGTATGGTTCATGCCACATACACAATAGTGCGATAAGGCTGAACCAAAAGCCTATTTGAGACACAAAAAGGATGCCTAGGCGTAGTCTATCGCCAAACTTATAAAATTTGCCTACGGATAAATGCCTTTTTTTCTGCCGGAAGTATTCCTTCCATGTGGTTTTTGGAAGAGAATATACTATACTATCACTGCCTATCCTAACACGAGTGTTGGTTCTTGTGGCATGTTTATTTATGAATATATCATCGTCTCCACCGGTTATTTTTTGATATCCGCTAAAACCTTTATTTTCAAGGAACAAACGCTTTCTATAGGCCATATTTCTCCCCACTCCCATATAAGGGGAACCTGCCAAGGCAAAAGAGATATACTGAATTGCCGTATAAAGCGTTTCGTAACGAATAAATAAGTTGAGCAAACCTGGATGTGCCCTGTACGGAGAATATCCTATTGTGATGTCTACGGAAGGATTAGCAAACGGTTCGGCCATGGTTTTTACCCACAGGTTGCTAGCAGGCATACAATCTGAATCGGTGAAAAGGATAAGATCATGCTTTGCAGCTTTTATACCTAAGGTTATGGCATATTTTTTAGGGTCTATGTGTGAGGGGGTTTGGTCGATGGTGAGCACTTTTAGGTTCTCAACCTTTTCTTTCTCCTTTACCAAAAAAGGGAAAGTCTCGTCTGTAGAACGATCATTTACCACAATGACCTCAAAATCTGGGTAATCTTGGGCGTACAGAGCTGGTAATAGCGTATTGAGATTTTCAGCAGCATTATGGGTACAAACTACTATGCTCACGCCCTCTGAATGAGTTGTTGGCGCATCATTCCCCCCTTTGTAAAAAGCTAACCTTGAGAAGAAAACTAAATGATAAATGAGTTGGATAAGCAGGCATACTGCAAAAAAGACAAGCAAGCCGGTAGCGATCATTGAGTAAGCAGTTTAACCGATTAGAGAACAAATATAGGCTTTAAAGAGGAACTTTGTAATAAGGATAGATTATTTAAGTGATATATTGCCCACGTCTTGTTGTGAGTAAACCACTTCAAAAGCTTTGTGACCAATAGGGTGAAATTGGTATAATCACATTAATTTTGCCCTCTTCTATTGCAATTAAACGATTTTATGGATTTTAAAATAAATGCCCGCGACCCGGACAGCAAAGCTAGGACTGGAAAGTTGACAACTGCGCATGGCGATATAGAAACACCTATTTTTATGCCCGTCGGCACGGCGGGTACTGTCAAGGCTGTTCACCAGAGGGAGATTAAGGAAGATGTAAAGGCTGAGATTATATTGGGCAATACCTACCATTTGTATTTGCGGCCCGGACTGGATGTGCTGGAAAAGGCGGGTGGATTACATAAATTTAATGGCTGGGACGGTCCTATTTTGACTGACAGTGGAGGATACCAAGTATACTCATTGTCGGAAAACAGGAAAATCCGAGAGGATGGAGTTACTTTCAGGTCCCATATCGATGGATCTAAACATGTTTTTACTCCGGAAGGGGTTATGGAGATCCAAAGGAGGATCGGTGCTGATATTATCATGGCATTTGATGAGTGCACGCCTTACCCTTGTGAATATGGATATGCACGTACATCTATGGAATTGACGCACAGATGGCTCAAAAGGTGCTGCGACCATTTTGATAAAACCGCCCCTCTTTATGGTTACGAGCAAACACTTTTCCCCATAGTGCAAGGCAGCTCCTTCAAAGATTTGAGAAGGCAGTCTGCCGAAACGATTGCTTCTTTTGGTCGACAGGGCAATGCTATCGGAGGGCTCTCTGTAGGGGAGCCTGCAGAGATAATGTATGAAATGACAGAATTGGTCTGTGAAATCCTTCCAGATGACAAACCGAGGTATTTAATGGGTGTGGGGACACCAGCTAATATATTGGAGTGCATCGCGTTGGGTGTTGATATGTTCGACTGTGTGATGCCTACCCGCAATGCGCGAAATGGCATGCTCTATACCACAGAGGGAATTCTGAATATGCGGAATGAAAAATGGAAAGACGATCTTAGCCCGATAGACGAAAACTTAGGAGGTTACGTGAGCACGTTTTATTCAAAAGCCTATCTTAGGCACTTAATTGTGAGCAAAGAAATATTAGGCGCACAAATTGCCAGCATTCACAATCTTACCTTTTATCTTTGGTTGGTGAGGCAGGCGCGAGACCATATTATTGCGGGTGATTTTATGGAATGGAAGAATAAAATGGCAGTAAAATTGATGACAAGGTTGTAGGAAAATTAAATTGTAGATTTTAACGTGTAATTTGGCAGCAAATAGACAATGGGCTTCTGTTGCAAAATGAGAAGATAGTTCATGAAGATCATAGACCGGTATATTTTAAAAAAATTCCTAAGCACCTATATTTTCGTTGTTTTGATCTTGGTCGCGATCATTGTCATGATAGACCTTACTGAGAAGAATGATGATTTTATTCAGCACAATCTTACTTTAGAGCCCATTCTTAAATATTATTTGGCTTTTATACCTTTTGTCGCCAATCTCATTACTCCCATCACAGTGTTTATTGCCACAGTTTTCGTCACGGCAAAAATGGCTGGACAGACGGAAATAATTGCTATTCTAAGCAGTGGTATTAGTTTCAGGAGAATGATGTTGCCATATTTCATTGGTGCCATACTCATTGCTGTCGTCAGTTTTTATTTCAATGGCTGGGTGATCCCAGACTCCAATAAGTATCGCGTAGCTTTTGAGGTGGAATATGTGAAAAAGCCATTCTATTATGATGAGCGAAATATTCATATTAAAGTAGCTCCCACCTCCTATTTGTACATGGAACATTACAATAATCAAGCGAATGTAGGGTATAGGTTCACGTTAGAAACTATAGAAAACAATGAGCTAAAAGAGAAGTTAACAGCAAAGCGCATCGAATGGCAAGAAGATAGCGCTCGCTGGCGCATAAAGGAGTGGAAACTGAGAACTTTTGACGGTTTTAGAGAAACTGTAACCTTTGGTGAAGAAATGGATACCGTGTTGAAAATACTCCCTAAGGACTTTGGCAATACTTACCGCCAAAACGAAGCTATGACAATAGATGAATTGAACGACCATATTGAGGAGCTTAGGGGACGCGGTAGTGTTGAGGCAGAAATTTACGTGATCGAAAAATATATTCGTTATATGATGCCCTTTACTGTCCTGATCTTGACATTTATCGGATTGACGGTCTCGTCACGTAAGGCCAGGGGAGGGGCAGGGTTCCAGATTGCGCTCGGATTCTTGATTGCCTTTATTTTTATCATTGCCTATATCATGAGCCGAAGCATTGCCCAAGCTGGCACCATGAATCCTTTGCTCGCAGTATGGTTGCCCAATATTATTTTTACGATTGTGGGCATAGTAATGTATAAAACAGTACCTCGGTGATGCCGGCTAGCTCCAAGGACTTTTTACACCTCCATTTTCTTGTGCTTATTTGGGGGTTTACGGCAATCCTAGGTGTTCTCATTACCATACCCGCAGTAGAGATCGTTCTTTTTCGCACACTCATGGCATCTGCTGCACTGGGGCTTTTGTTGTATGTCCGTAAGATGAGTTTTCGTCTTGGATCCAAAGAAATATTGAAAATGCTCAGTACAGGACTCCTGATGTCTGCTCATTGGATATTGTTTTTTGCCGCAGCAAGAATTTCCACCGTTTCTGTAACATTGGCTGGCTTGGCGACATGCTCTCTTTGGACGAGTTTTATTGAGCCTATGCTCACCCATAGAAAGATAAAATGGTTTGAGGTTGCACTTGGAAGCATGGGCATGATTGGTGGGAAGTTTGCTGTGCGCCATAACCATTACATGATCACTTTTTATGAAATGATTGGTGCGTTTTTGGGCACAGTGCTGTTTTTGCCTCTGTATGTACGCTATCTTGCGCCTGAGGGTGTATTGCAACTTTCTCCCACCGCCTTGGATTGGCTTTATTTATCATTGTTGGCCTTGGTTTGTACCGTATATGCTTACTCGATAGCAGTTCAGCTTATGCAAAAGATATCTGCCTTTGTTATTAACCTGACAGTAAACCTAGAACCCGTATATGGAATTATTCTAGCAGTGCTGATTTTTGGAGATGATGAGAAAATGACAGACGGATTTTATATAGGTACTCTCATTATTCTTGCTTCTGTATTGATCTACCCAATATTGAACCGCTTACACAGACGTAAGGCTCTGGAGACAGACATATGGCGATAGGCTTCTAAAGATCACCTCTTGAGAAACTCTTCCAGTTTGCTTTTACACAATGGCTTCACAATATAGCCATTTATATTGTAGCGCTTTGCTTTGGATATATCCAAAGTAGCATTGGATGATGTGAGCATAATTACCTTGATCGACTGTCGTACGTTCAAAGGGAGTTTTTGGAATTCTTCTAAGAACTGAAAACCATCCATTACGGGCATATTGATATCCAAGAAAATTAGGTCTGGATATTCTTCATTTTCCATTAGGGATTGCGTTAAGTAGTGTAAAGCTTCCTTTCCGTTTTCGCTGACATGTATGAAATTGGAGATTTTCATCTCGTGAAGTGTCATTTCATTAATAAAATTGCTCACTGCGTCATCATCCACCAGTAATACATTATTAAAATACTTATTCATAAAAAAAATACCTCTTAGCTTTATGCAAAAAATAGATTAAAAAGTAAAGATCACAACTTATTATAAGTCAAATACAAATGATAAATCGAATTGTTTAAAAAAATGCTTTTAGATTGACCAATTATTTTAGAACTTTTGCACACCTGAAAAAGGTTGTCATATAATTTGCAGATGTATAGTATATAAGGTTGGTTTATAGATTGTTGACTCTTCTGGCGCCTAAAAAACGTGCGGCATAATGGGGATGAGAAAGACTGTCAATTGTAATGCCAATTCCGTCACGTCCCGACGAACTATGAATAAAGGCAAGCTTGTCTTCATAGTCAGTAATGGCGATGCCTACATGTCCAACCGTTTCACTTTGAGGCCCTTTAAAAAAGAGTAAATCTCCTTTTTTGATTTCTTCTCTATCGATTGGGACACCTACGCTATATTGTTGCCATGAAGCCCTAGGCAGGGGGATGTCGAACTCTTTGTAAACAAAATGGGTGAATCCAGAACAATCAAACCCTTGCAGAGAGGCGCCTGCATACTTATAGGGAACGCCGTCTAAAGCCATTGCAAAGTCGATCAGGCTATCTGTCTTAGTACGTACTGCTACAGGTATAGTCTCCAGTGAGGCTTCTTTTATTTCAGATTTATTCTGCTTTAAAGCTTCAGCGTGTTTGTCGGCTATAACGATTAATAGAATTACACCAAGCGCAAAATAAGTGAATCCCTGTTGGCTTATACTCTTTACAAATCTAAAAAATCTATTAGGAATCATATCTTATTAAAAAATTATGATAATCCTTTAACAGCTATTGTAAATCCAAAGTTTCCTTGGGATGTAAATCCTACTATTTATCAGTATGTTAAATATTGAATAAGGATTTCAAATTATTCCATAAGAGCACTTTCTTATCCCTGTCAGTTTCAATCTCCTCCAATGCATTGGCCAAAAGGAGAGATGTATTTTCAGTCTTGATAATTTTATAGTAAGGCGTATTTTCCTTGATGGCCAAAGCCTCATGCGTTACCCCAAAAGACAACCAAACCTTTGCCTCCATTTTATTTAGGAGTGGAAACTGCTCAGTAGATAAAATATGAGTATTGACTAAGGCTATATCCTCAAAGTTTAAGTTTACGGATTGTAATATCTTTCCCAGGAAATCACGCTGAGCAGATGGAAGTTGTTTGTCGGCTCCTTTGTATAAAAGTAGTACCTTCTTTAAGTTCTTACCTTCATAAATTATGGGTGCTGGTGTGCTTGCATTTGCTGCAACTTCTACTGGATTTTCTTCCGTTTCCTTAACTTTTAGGTTGAACACTTCCTCTTTCACAAGATATACAGGTTCTGTGAGAAATAAAGAAAGGGCTCGGGGATTGTCCTGAATCAGCATACGTTATTTCTTTTCCTCAAATATAGACTTTAGTGCTGTAGCATGATGTGGCTGCATGCGTTTGGCTAACACGAGCCTCAGCTCCCTTCTTTCTAAAGCACTTTCAAAGAGTGCTTTCTCCTCTGCTGTTTCTGGGATCAATTGAGGGACTTTCTTAGGCTTCCCATGTTCGTCCACTGCTACAAAGGTGAAAAATGCCCTATTGCTTTCGATTTTCTTTCCTGCTGGAAT
>SMEK01000337.1_pt1 | contig 18768 bp, 16 predicted proteins | sample 2456371 | NCBI WGS metagenome assembly SMEK01 (sample SAMN10132590, study PRJNA489261) | soil metagenome | isolation source: day1 antibiotic-loamy sand soil ammended with composted manure from dairy... | place: USA | collected 2015-04-01
TCAGATAAAAGGAGGTCAAAGCGTATAAGGAGGTTCAAAGCTGGTTTTGATCCAGGCTTCAGGGAAAAAGTACTTAACCTTTAAATGCGTTTGCCCTGGTCAACACGCCTTTTTGATGCCTTTTTCAGCATACTCTAACGTAATTGATGCTAAGTGTGTCGCAGGATAGCATTGGGGGTGCATGCCATATCACCTACGACTCCTTCATTTCAAGGATGAGGAGTTATTATGAAAAGTTTTATTTGGCTATTTGAGTTACAGCCCTATCTCCAGTTGCAGCCGAAAACGGAGTTGATCGTCAAGGCCTTGCTCCTGGACCATAGAGATGTCTCCTTGTACTTTTAAATTGTGTCCACTGATATATTTAGAAAGTCCTAAGGTGTACTCTTCTTCATTATTTCTTTGCGTCTCTTCGTCAGGAGTGACCTGACTATATCTAGCGGACAATTCAACGTTGTTCTTGAACAAATACCCCGCTTGCAAGTTCAGACCATTTCCTGTGGCAAAAGATTGTAATACAGTGCCGTTTTCTAGCGCAACTACAGGGCCATGGGTAGCTGTTTTCAAGGCATATTCAAACATCAAAGAGCTTCCTTTGTATTTGAACATCCCATCTATAAACAAGGTGTGCAGGTCCCTTTTTGCTTCTAGAAAGGATCCGCTCTGGCCATTTTCTCTCGAGGCCCTTTTGTTAAGGTCATAAGAAACCCCTATAGCCAGTTTGGGAGAGTCTTCTCTTGACAAATCTGCTCCGCTATAGTCACCTTTGTCTTTAAACTCTCCAAAAGGCAAAGCTTCCAACCTGAATGTGTAGTTGCGTCCTCCAGCATTGTTGGTTGTGATGTTCTTGCCTTCTCCCGTAGCAATCGAAACCGCTTGATTGAATACCGCACTTTGGATATTGAACTTGTTTCTCAATTGTATTCCAATATCACGGTCTAGCGTGAAATAGCTATTGAGGATACTGCGGTCGACAAACTGTAAATTTTGAGAAGAGATAACCCGCTCTCTGTTTCCCGGAAGCTTGGTCTGCCCTGCCCATAGTTCAAGATTCCTATGGAAATTCCACTTTACAAGGGCCTCTAATAGGATGTTGCCCGCATTGTTGGTTTGAGGGATCCCTCTTCCTATATCTCTATTGGAAAATGCAAGTTCTATTTTGTATTCCAGCGACGGGTCAAACGCAAAACCTTCAAGTTTTATTCGTGCTCTTCTTATAATGAATTTTTCTTCCCAATCGTCATTATTCAGGTTGAGGTTGCCTTCGTACATGGTTTGGAACCGAGGACTTATTTTTAGGCTGAAAGAGGAATCTGCAGCAGTGACCTTCAAGCCCTTTCCAAACTTGGCCTCTACATGAGGTTGTGCATGGGCGGCGAGGCAGAAGGAGCAATAAAAAAATACAAATGACAATGCGGAGCTGCCAAGTTTAATCTTTGTCTTTAGGGCCATCCTTTTTATTTTTTTCCTTTTTCTTGTGTTTTAAAACTTTTGCTTCAATATGGAAAATGATTTCTTCTCCCATGTTTTTAGTAAGATCTCCGACCCTTTCTATTTTTCGTACTATTGAGAGCAAAGGGATAATCATCTTTGTTTTTTCAGGAAACTCCTTTATTATTTTAATAGCCATTTTCGTGGCTTTTTTGTTTTTCTTGTTTAAAAAGTCGTCCTTTTTGAAAATCTTCCTGGCAAGAACCGTGTCTTCATTTTCTAATGCCTCATAGATGTTGTCCAGCATGGATATGGCCTTTTCGTACATCTGAACAACCATAAACCGATCAATTAGTTCTTGCTCGATCCTTTTGCCAGTTTCGATTACATACCAGCCTATTCCTTCGGCATGGTCTCCAATCCGCTCTAGGGCATGATTGATCTTGAGGCTTGCCAAAACAAACCTTAGGTCGGTAGCCACGGGAGAATATAGGGCTAGGATATGCTCGCAATATTTATCGATCTTCAGCTCCATCACATTCACCCTTTTGTCATTGGCAATGATCTCATTGGCCAAGTCGGTATCATAATTTAAAAGTGCCTCTCGACTCTTTTCCAACTGTGTCCTTACCAGCAAAGCCATTTCTAGCAGGTCATTCTTCAGTTGAGTTGATTCGGTATCAAAAGTAGACATAATTTTTTGTTTAAGATCGCACTACCCAAACCTTCCCGTGATATAGTGCTCGGTTCTTTCATGTTTGGGCTTTGTAAAAAGTGTTTTTGTGTCGTTCATCTCAACAAGCTCCCCCATATAGAAAAATGCTGTTTTATCACTTATACGAGAAGCTTGCTGCATATTGTGTGTTACAATAATGATCGTGTACTTTTCCTTCAGATTGTGGATGAGCTCCTCAATTTTTGCTGTAGAGATTGGGTCTAGGGCCGATGCGGGCTCGTCCATAAGAATAGTAGAAGGTGCTACGGCAAGTGTCCGTGCAATGCACAACCGCTGCTGCTGACCACCGGAAAGGGACAAGGCTGATTTCTTGAGGTCATCTTTTACCTCGTCCCAGAGTGCTGCTTGTTCCAGCGATTGCTCTACTGTATCGGCAATAAGGGACTTGTTTTTTATGCCCTGGATCCTTAAGCCATAAGCTACATTCTCAAATATAGATTTTGGGAAAGGATTAGGTTTTTGGAAGACCATCCCCACTTGTTTTCTGAGATTCTCTACTCGGGTTTCCTTTCCATAGATATCCACCCCGTCGATCAAGATACTGCCTTCTTTCCTAAAGCCTTCGATATAGTCATTCATCCTGTTGAATAGCCGCAAAAACGTCGATTTCCCACAACCCGAAGGACCGATAAAGGCCGTAACAGAGTTAGCCGATATTTCTAAGTTTATGTCTTTTAAGATGTGTTTTTCACCGTAATAGACATGCACCTTTTGTGCTTTTAGTTTTTTCATTTATAGGTACTACTTAATATTTTATTCGTTTTTGCCACTTGTTTCTTAAGTATATGGCTATTCCATTGAGTACAAACGTGATGGCAAGCAAGATAATAATGGCTGCAGCGGCGTTGGTCGAAAATGCCTGTTGCGGCCTAGATACCCAATTGAATATTTGCATGGGCAGGACAGTAAATTCATCCAAAGGACTTCTTGCTACAAATGGTACATAAGCCAGAGCACCGATTACGATCAAGGGAGCTGTTTCTCCCACTGCTCTTGACAAAGCCAATATTATACCCGTCATGATACCGCCAAATGCTGCCGGCAGTGTTTGGTAGCGGATTGTCTGAAGCTTGGTTGCGCCCATTGCGTAAGAGGCTTCCCTGATCGAATTGGGTACTGTCTTAAAGGCTTCTCTTGTGGCTACGATGATGATCGGTAGAATCAGTAATGCCAATGTGAAGGCTCCTGCCAACAAACTGCTTCCCATATTGGCTACCCTAACGAAAATCTCCAGGCCTAGCAAGCCGTAGATAATGGAAGGTACACCAGCCAAATTGGCAATATTCACCTCCAAAATGTTTGATAGCCTATTTTTTTTGGCAAGCTCTTGAAGATAGATTCCTGCCCCTATGCTCAGCGGAATGGCTATGATGGCTGTGAGCCCTAAGATCCAAGCTGTTCCTGTCCAAGCGGTGAGGACTCCTGCTTTGTCTGCCCTACGGGAGGGCAGGCTGGTCAGAAACTCCCAATCTATCCGTTGTATTCCTTTGATGCCAATATCCAAAAGGAAAATCGCTAATACTACCATCACCCCGATTGTGCATAGCAACCCTAAGTATTTGAATAGGGAATCTTTTAGTCGATTGATATTCGAGTTACGCATACTTGATTTGGTATTTCTTCCTAATCCAAAAACTAATAGTGTTCAAAACGAATGTCATCACGAACAGCGTTATCCCTGCTGCAAATATGGTTTTGTATTCTATAGATCCATGCGGCACATCTCCGAGGCTAACTTGTACAATATAAGCCGTAATAGTCTCAATAGAACTTCTTGGGTCGAGTGTCAATATAGGTTGCTGACCTGCTGCAATGGCTACGATCATGGTTTCACCCAAAGCCCTTCCCATTGCTAGGATTACAGATACGACGATACCAGAAAAAGCTGACGGTACTGCTACCTTCATGGCGGTCTGGAAACGGGTAGAACCCATACCATAAGCGGCTTCTTTCAGTGACCTGGGAAGTGCGTACAAGGCGTCCTCGCTCAGTGAAGCAACCATGGGTACGATCATGAGCCCCATGACCAATCCAGCAGATAAGGCATTGAATCCCCCTAGACCCGGGATAAAGGACTGTAAAAAAGGTGTGACCACAGTAAGAGCAAAGTAGCCATATACCACCGTAGGAACAGCTGCCAATATTTCCAGCATAGGTTTTAGGATAGTCCTGTATTTCTTAGGCGTGTATTCGCTGATGTAAATCGCTATAATAAGGCCCAAAGGCACGGCAACGATCAGGGCAATTAAACTTGTAAGGAAAGTCCCTGAGAGCAGTGGTAAAATGCCAAAGTGCTTTTGTGTGAACAGGGGCGTCCATTGTGTGTCGGTCAGGAACTCCCATATAGAAACTATTTGAAAGAAACTGAAGGACTCAGAGATAAGTACCCAAATTATGCCTATCGTAATGAGGATTGTAGCTAAACCACAAAGCGCCAATAGACTTTTTGCTAGGGTTTCTTTAATTTTCAAAGCTTGGCCGTTTAGATTTAATATAATAGCCTATGCAAGAAATGCCGAGGGCATATGTTTAAAATATTGACAAAGGAATAGGAGGTGCTTCTTTATATTTCCTCTCGCGATTTTTCATAAAAAGCCTGAAATTTCTTCCTTTGAACTTCATAGTCAGCTTCAGGAAGGGCAATGTATCCTACATCCTGAACCAGTTCACTGGCAATATCAAGGTAGAATTCTACAAAATCCACTACTGCCTCATTTTGCAATGCGTGGCTATTTACATATATAAAAACCGGCCTGGACAAAGGGGTATATGAGCCGTCTTTCACCGACTCGTAGGAGGGAAGTATAGCACCATTGCCATCATCTACCCCAACCAATTTGAGTTTTTCTTGATTTTCTTCGAAATAAGCCAATCCAAAAAATCCAAGGGCATACTTATCTCCTGACACGCCTTGAACCAGTACATTATCATCTTCACTGGCGGTATAATCACCTCTGCTTGAGCCACTTTTGCCTACGATTGCTTCGGTAAAATAATCATACGTGCCAGAAGCAATGCCAGGCCCGTATAGGTTCAAAGGAGCATTAGGCCATTCTGGTCTTATTTGGTTCCAATGAGTTAGCTTTCCTTGTGCTGCGGGCTCCCATATTCTCTTCAGTTCTTCGACTGTAAGGCTTTCAACCCAGTCATTTTCTTTGCTAACAACAACTGCCAGTCCATCGTAAGCTACGGAAAGCGATACAAAACCGACATTGTTTTTTTCGCATTCTTCTATCTCGCTGTCTTTGATTGGGCGTGACGCATTGTTTATGGCAATTTCATTTCGGGAAAATTTGCCAAATCCACCACCTGTTCCAGATACACCGACAGTCACCCGTACATTTGGCTGCTCGGTCCTGTATTCTTCCGCTATGGCTTCAGTGATGGGATATACTGTGCTGGAACCATCAATCCGGACTTCACCATATAATGAACCCTCAACACCTTCGCGCTTCTGACCACAACTGGTTAGCAATGCTGCTATTATCGCAATGTTAAGGAGATACTTGAATGAAAAGATGCTCATAAAATTTTCTTAATATTTGATGCAGCAAAGCTAGCTTAATTTATAGGCAGAACTTTAGGTGTTCATATTATCAAAATGTTAAGAAATTGTTAACAGGGAGAAATAAAGCTGTATTTCGATTATACGTGTCGATTTTAGTTTTATAAACATTTGGCTAAAGCCGGTTGTCGAGGAGTGCTTTCGGAATGGGCTATAGCCACATTTCCATTGATCTTTATCGTCCTAAGTATTGTAAATTGTTGGAACAATTAGGTCAAAGAAGTTTATATGGTGGATTTTATAATTGGAAGTCGGATAATTGTACAAACATGTTCGTATCCATTCCATCATTCCTTTATTCTTTTATCTCCACCATGTCCTAAGATTTTACCGAAGAGAATTTCCGATAATTGAGTACAGCTTTGATATCTGCATAGCTGTACTCTTCACCAAGCCTTTCCTTGATTTGGGAAGAAGGGACGTCTCCGACCTCGTCGATGACAAGTTGAATTGTTATGATCTTTTCTTTAGGGACGAACTCCTCGATGGCTACTTCGCCAGTTTCGATAAATGAAACGAGGTGGCCTTGGATGGTACTTAAGGCGAGGCCGCGCTCCGTGGCTATTTCTTCTATGCTCTTGCCCGACTTAAACAGGGTTAGGCTAGTCCTCTGGCTTTCTCCTTTTGCTGGTTTTAGCTTTGTCGGGATTTCTTGAAGTTTAAATCGTTCATCCTGTTCATGTTTGCCTCCCATTGATTTGAAAAGCAAGGAAGAATCTATTCCCGCTACCAAGCCTTCTGTTATTTGTACAGCCTGACCCAGCGAAGACTTTTTTTGTTGGTATGTGGCCACCAAATTATTCAGGTCTTCTAGATACTTTTTTACTCTCGATTTGCCTTTTATTTCTTCAAAATGTTTTTCCAATGGCACAAAAAGGTCATTGTATAGCGTGTCGCTAAAATATTTATTGGCCGCACTTATTCGCTCGTGGATGTATTGATAGCCATTTTTGTCCGCTTCTATGAGCAGATGCTGTAGCTTTTTCCGAAATGTTTCGGCTATGTTTTGATGCGCCCTTGAATGTTCAAGAAGTTCCTTCGCCAAGGATTTTGCCTCTTCCAGCATCGGAATTTTTCGTGTTTCCATGGCTTCGTAAAATGCCTTTGTATGACTGACGATCTTTTCCCAGTCAAATGTCGACAATAAGAAATCGTGTGTGTAGCGTTGTTGTTCCTCCTTAAGCGCTTGTTGAAGGGTTCCTTCTTCTTGGGCCGTAGCAGCAAAAGCATTTGCTTGAGCATCTGTGCTGATGCAGTTTTCCCTGATCCTAGAAAAAAGCACTAATCCATCCAGCGAAGTAAGGCGGCTGAGGGCTACATAGACTTGTCCGGGAGCGAATGATTGCCCGGCATCTATTATGGCTTTGTTGAACGTGAGTCCTTGGCTTTTGTGAATCGTAATGGCCCACGCCAGTCTAATGGGGTATTGGATAAAAGTGCCGAGCTCTTCTTCAACAATCTGATCTTGCTCTTTGTCGTAATGATATCGGATGTTTTTCCATTCCTCTTTTTCTAGCACCAGTGTCGTAGTATTGTCTGGAAACATTATGGTGATTTCATCTCCTTTTATGCTTTTGATCGTGCCCAATTTGCCATTGTAGTAACGTCTCTCTTCTCCTTTGTCGTTACGGATGAACATGATCTGTGCCCCTTCTTTCAGCTGAAGCCTGCTTTCTGCCGGATATGACCTTTCGTTGAACTCTCCGTCTATATGTGCATCAAAAGTATGCAGAACTCCTGGAAGCTTTTGCAACTCCTTTTGATTAATAATGTCGGCTTTGGCATTGTGGGTAGTGAGGGTAATATATTCCCCTTTTTTCTCAGGTTTAAAATCGGGTTGGTAATATTGGTTTAAAAGGGCTAGGTTTTCTTTCTTCAGGGTGTTATTGCGAACATTATTAAGGATATTTATAAAATCCCGATCACTTTGTCGGTATATTTTTCTCAACTCCAAATAGGTAGGAGGGCATGATTCGATTACTTTAGCATGAAAGAAAAATGGGCTTTCATAATATTGACTCAATATGTCCCATTCTCGGTCATTAACTACAGGAGGCAACTGAGATAAGTCGCCTATATAAAGCATTTGCAAACCTCCAAAAGGCAAGTTGGGTTTTTTCCGTATACTTCGAAGTACTGTGTCGACAGCATCGAGCAGATCGGCTCGCACCATTGAAACTTCGTCGATAATGAGCAGATCGAGCTCCTGAATGAGTTGGCGTTTGTCGTTCGAAAATCGAAACTTCCTGAATAGACTTTGCTTGTTGTAAAAATTGCCTGATATATTGTCAATGTTCTCTCGAGAAGTAGGGAGAAAAGAGCCAAAAGGCAATTGAAATAAGGAATGGATGGTTACACCCCCAGCATTGATGGCCGCTACTCCTGTAGGAGCCACAATGGCCAGCTTTTTATGACTGGTTTCTTGGATGTACTTTAAGAAAGTTGTTTTCCCTGTTCCCGCCTTACCGGTTAGGAATATGTGCTTGGCAGTAAGGTTGACAAACTCCACCGCCATTTGAAAGTATTTGTTAGAGTGGTCAGGCTTCATGATATTATAGCTGGTGTTTGAGATTGAAAAAAGGTATATATATATAAGGCAATATCTTAAAATTAGCCATTACATCAAAGTTCCTGCATCCTATGATAAAGTATTCCGTATGGGAGAATTTATTTTATGCGAGCTTTTGTTTTGATATTTTTCAAAGAGTCGTATATTTGTTGCCATAACTATGAGAAATAACGTTTTAAATATTGTCGCTGTCCTAGTCGCCGAAGAAAACACCGGTAGGGGATAGCCTTTATATTTAAAAAACTAATAAATAACCAAGCCATCCTCTACCGGATGGCTTTTTTTATGTTCAAAAATTCAAACCATACCGTCATTTTAGCAGCCCTAGTGGTCGTGGTAGCAGTCATTCACTGCCGAGGCGGATGAGGTATGGACATTGTTCTGAAAAGTCTATAAAGCCTTTCTCATCTGCCAGAAGAGAAAGGCTTTTTTTTATTTATTACTCTCAAATATAACTCATTCAACATGAAAACTTTAACACTTCACAAGCCGGCATTCAGTAAACGTTGCGATTCACTTCCTTCCAGTTTTATCCGTGATATTTTAAAAGTGACTAATCAAAAGGAGGTGATATCTTTTGCGGGGGGATTGCCTGATGCCCAACTTTTCCCTTTTGAATCATTAGAAGAAAGCACCAAAGCAGTATTCCAAAACTATGGCCCTAAAATACTACAATACAGTGAGTCCGAGGGATTGAAATCGCTGAGAATGTGGATATGTGACTTCTACGAGAGTCGGTATAATATGGAGGTCAAGCCAGAACAGGTGCTTATTACAAATGGCTCTCAGCAGGCATTGGACCTCATTGGAAAGGCTTTTATAGATGCCCAGGACCAGATTGTCCTAGAGCAACCTTCTTATCTAGGGGCTATTCAGGCTTTTATGGTCTATGAACCAGAGATTTTGCCTGTTGCTATAGGTCGAAGTGGAATGGAATTGGATTGCCTCAAAGAATTGTTAAGAGTACATGCGCCTAAATTGCTTTACTTGGTTTCGAATTTTCAAAACCCTACTGGCTATACCCTTTCTTTGGAAAAGAGAGAACGATTGGCATGTCTGGCGGAAGAATACGGCTTTATTATCGTGGAGGACGATCCATATGGAATGTTGCGATATGAAGGAAGCGATTTGCCTCCAATGCGCTATTTTACCTCTCAATCTATTTTGTGCGGTTCATTTTCAAAGATTATGGCTCCTGGGTTTCGATTGGGATGGATTGTTGCCGAAGAAGCTATCATTCAAAAGTTGTTGATATTGAAACAAGCTTCCGATCTCCATTCTAATAATCTTAGTCAATACATTGCAGATCATTACCTTAGGCATTACAATCTGGAGGAGCATATCGACAAGCTCAAGCATCACTATGGACAGAAATGTCAGGTGATGTATACAGCCTTTAAAGATGCGCTGCCTTCGACTTGTAAAGTGAATAAATCGGAGGGAGGCATGTTTCTCTGGATCGAGCTTCCTGAATACATGGATGCAGAAATGCTCTTACGTGAAACTATGCTGCAAAATGTCATCTTTGTTCCTGGTAAGTACTTCTTTACGAACGGAAAAGGTCACAATACACTGCGTGTCAATTTTACGAACTCCACTGAAAGCGCTATCCATCAGGGCGTGTCCATTATTGCAAACGCAGTAAAAAAATTGCTTATTGATTAAAGTTTTAAGGTTCCTTTTTCTTGACTTTAAAAAACTGTCGGATTTTATCTAAGGTAATGGCATGCCGTTCCGTGCCTTCTGTGCCCAATATGTAGGCATACGGGCTGAGTCCGCTCACATGTTCACATACCATTTTGAACATGCCTAGGACCGGAACGGATATGATCATTCCTGGTACTCCCCAGAGAATCCCACCTATTATGATGGACAGGATGGTGATAAAAGGGTTCAGCTTGACATTCCCTCCCACGATGTTGGGCGTAAGGATATTGTTTTCGATAAATTGGAGGATAAGGAAAAGAATTATTACTCCTATTGCCTTGTGGGGGGCATCACTCATCAACAATGTAAAGAGCAAAGGGACCGCCCCTCCGATTAGGGTTCCAAAATAAGGGATAAAATTGAACAGCGCTGATATGATTCCAAGGAGCAGCGCATACTCTACGCCGACAATGAGCAGGCCTACAGAGTTGAGTATGCAGAGGATCAGGACTACGATGACTATGCCACTCATATATCTCTTAGTGACATGAGAAACCTCACCAAGAATTTTGGTCGTTTTTTCATGTTGATGTTGAGGGATAAGTTGTAGAAGAAATGATGCAAACTTATTGCGATAATACAATAAAAAGAAAATATAAACCGGTATTAGTGCAAGCTTGACAATAGTGCCAGTAGTGGCTGAGAAAGCGGTATTCATAAAGGTGCTACCACTCTCAAAGAGATGGGTGAGCCGCTCTTTGATAATGTCTCTTTTGATGTCTACAGAAATTTCTAATTTCTCGTTGATGACATCATTCAGTTGGTCCACATTGGCTAATGCTTGTTTCTTCAAAGCGGGAAAGTCCTCCACAAAAGTGCCTAGTTGGACAGATAATAGGTATATAACACCAGAAATGACAGCGATCGTCGACAATATGCCTATAAGGTTGGCCAATATCCTTGGGACTTTTCGGTTCTCAAGAAACCTTACGAAGGGGTAGAGCATATAGGCAAATAAAATAGCGAGAGCTAGAGGGTAAAGAAAATCCCGAGCAGCTATTAAGCTATGAATGAGTAAGATCAAGAAGAGTAAAATGAGAATAATCCTTACGAAAACAGGGTTTTGTTTATCCATGTAATACAAAAAAAATATTTGATTAATAGTATGAAATACGATTTACATATAAAAAGTTGTTAAAATAACGTGCAATTTATGATCTTTAAAATGGATTTCGTATGTTTTGGCTTTGGTGGGATGTGAAAACTTCATCCTCAAGGTGTTTGTCTTTCGTACGGATAAAATGGACCACGAGTCCCAAAAAATTTGTTTCTAGCAACTAGCAGTGGTGTTTATCAACAGTATCAATTGCTTTCTCTAAAACCAATATGATTTCAGAGCAAAAAGAAGAAATTACAAATGACAAGAATGTTGAGCCAGAATCACCCCCACCTTTATTGGGTTCATGGCGCAATCTTTACCTTCTCGTAATAGGCAACCTTGCCTTCATGGTCATAGTGTTTTACCTTTTTACTATAGCGTATAGATGAGTTCACTGGACTGGTTAGTATTGTTGGGCACTTTGGGGTTTATTGTGATATATGGGGTGTGGAAAACCAGAGGTGCCAAGAACATAGACACCTATCTGCTGGGTGACAAGAGCATGAAATGGTGGACCATCGGTCTTTCCGTAATGGCCACACAAGCTAGTGCAATTACGTTTTTGTCAACACCAGGGCAGGCTTTTGAGTCAGGGATGGGTTTTGTGCAATTCTATTTTGGATTGCCCATCGCCATGGTCATTCTCTGCATTACGGTGATTCCCATTTATTATCGGCTCAAGGTGTATACTGCCTACGAATACCTAGAAAGTCGCTTTGACCTGAAAACTCGTACTTTGGCATCAGTCCTATTTATGGTTCAAAGGGGGCTTGCAGCGGGTATCACCATTTATGCACCTGCCATTATTCTGTCATCCATACTTGGATGGAGCCTAACTTATACCAATATTTTTATTGGTGTTTTGGTGATTGTATATACAGTGTCGGGAGGTACGAAAGCGGTAAGCCAAACACAAAAACAGCAGATGGCGGTAATAATGGGAGGTATGGTCGTGGCATTTGTCATTCTGGTGAATCTGTTGCCCGACGATATTACTTTTGGAGAGGCCGTAAAGGTGGCTGGAAAAATGGGAAAGCTAGAGGTGGTGGATTTCACTTTCAATCCTTATGAGCGGTATAACTTTTGGGCGGGCATTACGGGGGGATTGTTTTTGGCCCTATCTTATTTCGGTACCGATCAATCTCAAGTGGCTCGATATCTTGGTGGGAAATCCATAACTGAAAGCCGCCTTGGACTTTTGTTCAACGGTCTACTGAAAATCCCTATGCAGTTTTTTATTTTGTTCATTGGGGTAATGGTCTTTGTATTTTATCAGTTCAACCAACCACCTGTATTCTTTAATGAGGTGGCCAAGAGTAAGCTGTACGAAAGTCCATACAAAGAGGAGTTGCAGGATTTAGAGCAACAGCATGCTGCTATCTTTGAAGAAAAACAGGCAGAAGTCCGTGGTCTGGTGGCTGCCATCAACTCGGAGAGTGAAGAGGCAATTGCCGTCCAGCAGGATAAAATCGCTGCTATTGATGAAAAAGCTACCGAGGTGCGTAGTAGGGTGATTGCACTCATCAAGGACCATACACCTGATGCAGAAACCAAAGACACAGACTATGTTTTCATTAGGTTTGTAATGGATTATCTTCCCAAAGGCATTGTAGGACTGTTGCTTGCCGTGATTTTTTCGGCAGCTATGTCCTCTACCTCATCAGAGCTAAATGCCTTGGCTTCTACAGCTACTGTAGATATCTATAAGCGATCGATAAGGAAAAAAGAAAGTGATAAGCACTATGTTGTGGCATCTAAGTGGTTTACCGTTCTTTGGGGAGGGTTGGCCATCAGTTTTGCTACTTTGGCTTCACTGGTAGATAATCTTATTGAAGCTGTCAATATATTGGGATCCGTTTTTTACGGAACAATTCTAGGGATATTCCTAGTGGCGTTTTACTTCAAATACATAAAATCCAGAGCGGTATTCATAGCGGCTATCATAGCAGAATTGGTGGTCATTTTGTTGTATTTCTATTCGGACATAGGCTATTTATGGTTTAACGTCATAGGTTGCTTTTTGGTGATTGTTTTAGGTTTCCTTTTTCAAAGATTTATGGTTGTAGAGGAACCTACAGTCTAATAGCGAAAATATTCCTGAATAGCCTATTAGGGTTTTTCGATCCATCCATATAGATCCGAATAGCTCACGTAATAGTATTTTCCATGTTCTGCCATTATGGACACCGTTCCGTTAGAGGGGATCTTTTGCATCAAGATGCCCTCACCTCCGGGAAAGTCATAAAGGGCACTTTCGTTGGCAATTGGTATGTTTCCTAAGGGCGTACCGATTGTTTCTACCAGATTGTGATGAATGTAGCCCTTTAGAAGATCACCCGTTTCCACACGCAGCCAGCTTCCTGTAGCACCTTGAACGCGCAACATCGTGTTCTTAGGAAGTTTTCCGATAAGTGAAGATTTCAAATCGGGTGCTAGCCGGAAGTTGACATTCTCCCCAATCACTCTCACTGTGTTCCCGATGAGCCTATCTCCATCATGGTTACTACTAACAACGCTATTTTTTGTATGGAAAAAAGTGTATGGATCGATTGCTCCATATCCAGATGCATAAATCCCAAAATGCAGATGCGGAGGAGTAGTGATGGCGTTGCCCGTATTGCCTACGAGCCCTAGAGTATCTCCAATGGCTACATTTTGTCCCGGACTTACTAATTGACTGTCAAGATGAGCATAGTAGTAAGACAGGTTTCTTTCGGGATCCCTTTGCCACACTACCTTTCCTCCCAGACGGTTAGTATTCACTCGGGTAATTCTTCCTTTTGCCACCGCTAATACGGGGGTGTATCGTGGAGCAAATATGTCTACGCCTTCATGTTTTCTCGCCCCAGCATCTCTGGAAGCTCCAAAGATGCTAGCAATAGATTTGTAATCCTTTTCAAGAATAGGAAAGGATAGCGCCGCTTTGGAAGTGATGGACAAGATGTAACGCCCGTTTCGGAGTAACTCAGGCTGGAGCCTTAAGAAATATTCTCCATCTTTTTTTACTTCGTGTTCCATAAGGGCTTCGGAAGTGTCTGCTGAAACTATATGCTTGGGTGTATCTTCGATCAAAAATAAGTCCATGAACATTCTCAGCTCTTCTCTGGAAAGTACATTAAGGGTTATGATAATTCTTTGACCTCTTTCTGCCACGAATCGATATCCGTTTGCCATAACGTTGGATGCATCAAAATAGGCTTCCTCACTGAAGGGAAGGGTAATATATAGCGAATCATCAAATACCGCTTGTCCTTGTTGTATCCATTTTGCCCCTAGTGCCGTTTCATCCAGATTGGCTTTTTCCAAGCTATGTTGATAGGCTTCGTAAGGTGTGGTTTTGTTGAAAATTCCACTCAAGGAGCTTTTTTTCCCACATCCGCTAGCTACTAGCCCCAAAAATAGCATTAACAGGAATATTTTGATTAGATATTGAATCATTTATAAGGTGTTGAGTCAATTATTATAAAGTCCTTAAGGCGCTATTAGGTTTGAAAAAAACATTTAAATTGCTTTTATGTCTGATTTTAAAGCGTTAAACCATGATATTATTCATTGCGTTAAATGCCCAAGGCTTGCGCAATATATTAGGGAGGTAGCTGAAGTAAAGGTGAAAAGACACCGAAATGAAACATACTGGGGCAGACCAGTACCGGGATTGGGCGATCAGCATGCTAAGGTGCTGGTGCTTGGGTTGGCTCCTGCTGCACATGGTGCTACAAGGACAGGCCGGATGTTCACGGGGGATGCTTCTGGCGATTGGTTGATAAAGGCACTATATGAAACAGGTTTTGCCAATCAACCTACGAGCGTGCATATAAATGACGGGCTTGTGCTGAGAGATATATACATAGCCTCTTCTTTGAGGTGCGCTCCACCAGCCAACAAGCCGCTACGCTCAGAAATATTGAACTGTAGAGAATACTTTTTGCGTGAAAATCAGTTACTAACAGGAATTAAGGTAATCATCACGCTGGGAAAGATTGCTTTTGATAATTATGGCCAGATGTTTGGGCTAAAACTGAAATTTGGTCATCTGCTGGAATACAAGCTTTCGGATGGAAAAACTTTGATCAGTAGCTTTCACCCTAGCAAGCAAAATACCCAAACTGGCAGGCTCCTCTGGGAGGATTGGCTAAAGGTATTTGTTTCGGCCAGAAAGATGATAGAATTGAATGACGAATAGATATTGTTCGGACTTATAAATACAAGGGACTAATAATATTATCATATGAAAACCATCTCACCTGAAATAACCTTAAAACGAAGAATATGGGAGGCATGTATGCAGAAGCAGCAAGCCTTAGCAGCAACGGTTAAAGAAGCCGTAACACAAGCACAAGAAGCGGCCAATGAAGAGAAAGGAAGTCTAGAGGAGAAGTTTGAATCTTTTAGGGAGCAGCTTATACGAGACAGGGACATGTATGCCCGAAAATTGGGAGAGCACCTGGCCGCCATAGAAGCCCTAAGGTATGTAGAAGTAGATAAGATATTTTCGCATGTGCAACAAGGAGCTTTAGTCGTAACTGACAAGCAGAAACTATATATCTCCATTAGCTTGGGCGAAATCAAAGTGGATGGAGATGCATATATTGCTATTTCTACTCAATCACCATTGTATATTCAAGTGGAAGGAAAACGAGCAGGGGAATCTTTTGAGTTCCGTGGCATCAACCACCATATCAGGGAGGTTTATTAATGCCTAATAATGAAAAAACCACATTCCTTAAAATCAAAACCATGATGTTTTAAGGCATGTGGTTGATTGTCCCTTCTAATGTTTATCCAGTTCTAGCCGCTCTAACTCTTTGTTTTGAATTTGAGAAGAATAGAAGGAAAGTAAGAGTAGAAAAAACAATGAGGCCTAATTGTACTGCCAACTCTGTTCCTTGTTGCTCCCACGTAAGATTACTAAAATTGCCATAATTGAAAAAGCATATGGCCATTACGGTTAGGAACGTAAACAAGCATACAGCGAATAGATTGAAACCTAGGTCTAATGTGCTAGCCACTTTTCTTTGCCTTGTCGCTATAAGGTTTTTGAGGATTTCTTCTTCGATGGCCAGGTGTTTTAATTGAGCTGGGTTTTCTTTTAAAATAGTCTGAATGTTTTCTTTCGATTTCATGTAAGCCAGCTTTTCACGCGTGCTTTGAAGTCTTTGTTCAATAGAATACATGTTTATAACTTTAATTAGAAAAATTATACATTCTTGTATATGAGTTAAAGGGAAAAAGTAACCCGCTAAATTGTAAAAAATGAGGATAAGGTTTTGTGTATCAGGGTACATTCACCTTTGTAGTGCAGGGGGGTAAGTTATAAAGGCAGTAGGATGGTAGGAATTGGTTTGTATAAAAAATATTCGAGAGAGGAACGGATTATGGGCATAGGCGCATGCCTAGCCCCATTGTTACTTGTTAATCGAGTCGTTCTATCTTGGCCCCAAGCGCCCTCAATCTTGCGTCTATGTTCTGATAGCCTCTGTCTATCTGCTCCGCATTATGAATGACGCTGGTTCCTTGTGCTGAAAGAGCAGCTATAAGAAGTGAAACCCCTGCTCGTATGTCGGGCGAAGTCATTTGGATGCCTCGCAAAGACGCTTTACGATCCAAGCCGATAACAGTAGCACGGTGCGGGTCACAAAGTATGATTTGCGCTCCCATATCAATCAATTTGTCTACAAAGAAAAGCCTGCTTTCAAACATCTTTTGATGAATGAGCACAGTCCCTTTAGCTTGAATGGCTACTACCAATACAATGCTCAATAAGTCGGGTGTAAGGCCTGGCCAAGGAGCGTCGGCAATGGTCATGATAGAGCCGTCGATAAAGGTATCGATCTCGTACCTTTCTTGTGCAGGTACATGAATATCATCGCCATTGATATGAAGCGTAATGCCCAATCTTCTGAAAACTTCCGGGATCATGCCCAATTGGTCTACACGGCAGTTTTTGATGGTAATATCAGATTGTGTCATAGCTGCAAGGCCAATAAAACTGCCAATCTCGATCATGTCAGGAAGCATGGTGTGCTCCGTACCTCCAAGGCTTTTCACGCCTTCGATAGTCAACAGATTAGATCCTATGCCTGATATTTTGGCACCCATGCGATTGAGCATTTTGCACAGTTGCTGTATGTATGGTTCGCAAGCAGCATTATATATCGTGGTAGTACCCTCAGCCATGGAAGCGGCCATAAGCACGTTGGCGGTGCCCGTTACAGAAGCTTCGTCCAAGAGCATATAGCAACCTTTGAGATTGGATGCATCTATATGATAAAAGCTATCATTGGAGTCATAGTTAAACTTCGCGCCTAGTTTTTCAAAACCGATAAAGTGTGTGTCAAGTCTTCTCCGGCCAATTTTATCACCTCCTGGTTTGGGAGTCTTGCCCTTGCCGTACCGCGCCAAAAGCGGTCCAAGAATCATGATCGACCCTCGGATAGAAGCGGCTTTGCTCTTGAAGTCTGGCGTTTCTAAGTAATTAATGTCTATGTCTCGAGCGGTAAAACGGTAGGATTCTTTCTCTAGTTTTTCCACTACAACGCCCATGGCGGTGAGCAGTTCTATCAACTTATTCACATCCCTGATGTTCGGGACATTGTGTATAGTAACAGGTTCTGGCGTCAACAGGACGGCACATAGGATTTGCAGCGCCTCATTCTTGGCCCCTTGGGGGGTGATTTCTCCTTTAAGCTTATGGCCACCTTGAATCTTAAGTGAAGACATTAATTTTTTCTTTTTTTGTTGGATACGTTAGACCTTCTTTTGTTAGGGTTATTTCCGCTGTTGCCGTTGCTTTGCTGCGGTGATTTTTTATTTCTGTCTTTGATATTCGTATCAAACAGGTTGTTTTCTTTCACTTTATTGACATCTATCTCCAAAGCCCCTTTCGACAAGGTCTTTATGTTATCGATGATCACACTGTCGTCTATCACATCTTTGTTCCAACTGGCATAAAAAGTTTTCATCAACTTGCCAATATAGACAATAGCAGCTTCTCTTTCCTCCGGGTCTTCTATGGTAATGGCCTTCTTTACCAAAAGCTCTACATTTTTTCCATAGTGTTTATAGCGGATATCGTGACGTTGGTAGTCTAGCCTTTTGGGTTTTTTCCCTAATACGCTCTTTTCAGGCATAGGGTAGGGGCTATCTACATCAAGGTTAAAGCCCGACATGATATACAGGTCGTCCCATAGTTTTTGAGCATACTCGGGGCCTTCTTTCATGGCAGGGTTGATCTGCTTCATCAAATCTATAAGGGTGTGAGCATATTGTGTTCGCTTTTCTTTATCGTCGATAGTGGTTACATAATTCACCAGCTTCTGGATATTTCTTCCGTATTCTTTCAAAATTAATAAGGGTTTGTCAAATGTTTGTGAATGTTTATCGCTCATGTGAATTGTCTTTTATTATTGTGGACACATGAAACCCACCTTATTCTTTGTTGTTCAACTCATGTCGAACGCTGGGGTTTCATAATCAGGTCCATTAAATGACCTAAATTAAGAAATATTGCTTAAAGCTATTAATTTTTGATATATTATATTTGTTCGAGTTCAAGTTGGGCTTGATGACAGTTAAAAAGTCTTCGGATTCATGCTTGTTTGTGCATTCGCAAAGAAAATTTATTACGCATGAATTTTAAGCTTTGCAAAGCTAAGCAATAA
>SMEK01000340.1_pt1 | contig 18725 bp, 17 predicted proteins | sample 2456371 | NCBI WGS metagenome assembly SMEK01 (sample SAMN10132590, study PRJNA489261) | soil metagenome | isolation source: day1 antibiotic-loamy sand soil ammended with composted manure from dairy... | place: USA | collected 2015-04-01
TCCGCGACGGCCGCCCAGGTAGCTCAGTTGGTAGAGCAGCGGACTGAAAATCCGCGTGTCGGTGGTTCGATTCCGCCCCTGGGCACCATCCCGCCCAATCAGGGATACCAGCTCAAGCTGTCACAGTGCACGTTTCGGCTCAAGCATCGTAGGCCTTGGCCATGGTCGCGGTGGCTGCTGCCGCGGCCGAAAGGCCCGCACCCACCGACTCCGGCAATCCGCTTTCGATCATGGCGGCGAGGCCCGCTGCCGTGACGCCGCGATAGGCCGCGAAAGCTTCCACGATGCCTGCCGGGTCGAATGCGTCATTGTCCATCAGGAGGGTAGCCCCGCAAATGACGGCACGAACGGCCTTGATTGCGACCTGCTCGGCAATGCCCGCGCGACGGGCATGGTCGAGCATCGCGTTTGCAAGCAGGGCAGGGTAGGCGGGCCCGGTCCCGCTCAGGCCCGAGAGGTAATCGAGTTGTTGCTCCGATTCGACCTCGTCATGCTCGCCGCAGCTTGAGAACAGGGCCGCCACGAACAACCGGTCCGCCTCCACGACCCGCGGGGACGCGAACCAGGGCGTATAGGACCTGCCGATTTCCGCCGCGGCATTGGGCATTGCCCGCACGATGCGGTCCGACCTGGTGGTGCGATGCAGCGTCGCCATCGATATGCCGGCCATAACCGAAACGACGAGCCTGTCTTGCAGGTCGAGCTCAAGCTGCCCGAACTGTTCGGGCCGCACCGAAAGGATGACGATCCCGGATCGCCTTGCGAGCTCAGCATTGTCGCTGGTCCATGTTACCTCTGGCCAGGGAGCGAGCCGGTCGCCTCTCGGCGAACGGCTGGACACGACCAGCGAAGAAGCATTCAGGACGCCCGCGCCCAGGCCTTTCTCGGCGATCGCGCTGCCCAGCCATCCTCCGCCGCCAACTATGCCAACTGTCACGCTCATTTAGTATTTGCCCTCGCTTGCATTCCGGCATTCGCGCCGCCATGCACTTCAGACAGGGCGTACGCAATATACTGGCAAACAGAACGCCATTCTCACGGCCATGTCGATGCCGGGTGCCGGTCTCTCCCAGGCTTTTCATTCACGAATGAGTTTGGCAGCGCGTGGCAGCGTGTCGATAGGCAGGCTGGCAGTCGCCTCCCATGTGTCGATATTCTCGAATGTATTTCTCTATTGTATTAAATGTATCGGCAAAATAGTATCGTTAATACACGAAGGGAGGTGGACATGGACCCGGCACGCGGAGTTGGAGCTGGGGAAAGGCAGGCCTCTGCGAGGTTTGCAATTGCCCTGCCGCTTTCCCTGGCCGTCCTTTTGGCGGCAAGTCTCATCGGCAGCGCTGCCATGGGTACGCGCCAGACCTTCGGCCTCTTCGTCGAACCGCTGTCTTTCGACTACGGTTTCCCCCTCACCACCGTGGCTTTCGCCATAGGTGTCCACAATCTGGTATGGGGCTTTGCGCAACCCTTTGCCGGTGCTGCCGCAGACCGATGGGGTCCGGGCGCAGTGGTTGCGGTAGGGGCATGTCTTCTCTCGGCTGGCCTTGCTTTGGCCGCTTCCGCTTCTTCGGCAACAATGCTGGTTTTAGGCATTGGCCTTCTGTACGGGGCAGGGGTCAGTTGTACCAGTTTCGGTGTCGTGCTGACAGCGGTTGGCCGCATGGCGCGCCCAGAGCGCAGAAGCGGGGCCATGGGCATCGCCAGTGCCGGCGGTTCGGTCGGGCAGGTCCTCGTTGTTCCCTATGCGCAGGGCATGCTGACGCATTGGGGTCCGGGAGTGGCTCTGTTGGGGCTCGCCGCGCTTGCCCTCGTCGTTGCGCCGCTGGGTTATGTCATATCGGGCAAAGCCGGGCCGGAAGCCGACCGCCATGCCGAAGAGGATGTGACTGCCCGTTCGGCAATCGTGGTGGCGCTCGGAAACCACGGCTTCTGTCTTCTCGCCATTGGCTTTTTCACGTGCGGCTTTCAGCTGGCATTCATTGCCACCCATTTGCCGGCCTATCTCGGCCTGTGTGGCATGCCGGCAGGAGCAGGCGCCACTGCGCTTGCGCTGATTGGACTTTTCAACATGGCCGGAAGCTGGGGTTGCGGCTGGCTGGGCGATCATTTTCGCCAGCGCAATGTGCTGGCGCTGCTCTACATGCTGCGCGGCGCGGCCATTCTTCTTTTCTTCCTTGCGCCGAAATCGGGCCTGTCGGTTGCGCTTTTCTCGGCCGTCATGGGGCTGTTGTGGCTGGGTACGGTTCCGCTGACGACAGGGGTCGTGGCCCGAATCTTCGGGACACGCCATCTCGGCACGCTTTTCGGCATATGCTTTCTAAGCCACCAGATCGGGTCGTTTATCGGCTCCTGGGCAGGGGGCGTGGTCTTACAGGTGACCGGTTCCTATACCGCCATCTGGATAGCCACTGCGCTCGCAGGATTCATCGCGGCCACCCTGCACGCTGTCATAGCCGATGCACCTTCACGGCCCATGCCGCAACCTGCCTGAGATGCGACTGTCGTCAAATGCGGGAATCCCACTATCATCAATCGCCCAAAATTATCTTTGTAAATCAGTTATATACCGATCCACGCATACCATGATAAATACCAAGAAATGTAGACTATGACAGTAGAGCCGCTACGCGTTGTGCCAGTTCATCTGCAGCTTTCCCGACATCCTGACAACGAGCTGACCAATCAAAGTCCGTTACGCTCAAATACTCGTCTCGGGCTGCCGTCAGCATTGTCGCTGCCGCATCGGAAAGATTTGGCAGCGCCCACTGCGCCGCCACTTCCTTTGAAACAAACTCCCCCGTTGCCAAAGTACGCCACATACGAGCAAGTGTCAGCAACACGTTGCGCTCATCACCCTCTAAGGAGCGAAGAAGCGAGGGAAGCGCTTCAGCAATTGCTCGGCGTACGTCCGATTCAGGAATGATTGGCAACACTTCAGCGAGCGCAGGGCCGATCAAAGTCTGCGCGTCTCGCCGAGCCTGGGCCAACAACAGGGTAAGCTCAGGGTCCGATGTTGGTTTGGACACCTCGCCAGCTTCAAACTGATCCCGCAGCCATTCGCCGTAGACGAATTGGCTTCGGGCCGGGAAGGATGGGACTGCAAGGTCCGCACGGGCAAATACAATCAGCTCAATTGGGCGGCGCCCCAAGGCGTCATGCGGATACCGCCCGGACACCTCAAGCAACGCCTGGACAAGGCGGCTGCGCTCAGCATCTGTCAGTGGCCGGCTGACTATAACAAGCAAATCGACATCGCTCCTGGGCCGCAGCCCGCCGCTCACGGCCGAGCCGTGCAGATAGATTCCAACGAGCGCTGTCCCCAGGCAGTTTCTGATCAAAGGAACAGCGCCATACACCTCACGAGGCAGCATCTGGCTGTCGTTGCTCACCTTCATTCATCACCGCTGTAGAACGCTACACGTCATACCAAACGACGCCGAGGAAGCACGCGCTTAACCGGCCCTCAATACCATGCCCGCAAGACCCTGCCAGGAACGATAAAAACTCTTTTATACCAATAACTTACATGATTTCGATACCATGGCCACCCGGGAACGGGGCGCATGGCATCGACGGAGAGGCATGGCACGAGGCCGGGTTCGTGCCAGGCTGCCAGTCCCTGCCAGACACAAAGCGAAAAAAGCCCGCATTTCTGCGGGCTTAGGTGTGTCTGGTGCCTGATCCTGCCGGTGGCTGCCGAACGTGGAATTATTCCCACTCGATGGTGCCGGGCGGCTTGGAGGTTACGTCATAGACGACGCGGTTGATGCCTTTCACCTCATTGATAATGCGCGTGGCGGCGCGGCCAAGGAACTCCATGTCGAAATGATAGAAATCGGCAGTCATGCCGTCCACGGAGGTCACCGCGCGTAGCGCCAGGACGGAATCGTAGGTACGTCCATCGCCCATCACGCCCACTGTCTGCACCGGCAGCAGCACAGCGAAGGCCTGCCAGATGGCGTCATAAAGGCCGGCCTTGCGTATCTCGTCCAGATAGATGGCATCGGCCTCGCGCAGGATCTCCAGCTTTTCTCGGGTAACGCCGCCCGGGCAGCGGATCGCAAGCCCCGGTCCGGGAAAGGGGTGGCGACCGATGAAGCTTTCGGGCAGGCCCAGCTCCTTGCCAAGCGCGCGCACCTCGTCCTTGAACAGCTCGCGAAGCGGCTCGACCAGCTTCATGTTCATGCGCTCCGGCAAGCCGCCGACATTGTGGTGGGACTTGATGGTGGAAGAGGTCGCACCGGTAAAGGAAACGCTTTCTATCACGTCCGGATAGAGAGTTCCCTGAGCCAGAAAATCGGCGCCGCCCAGCTTCTTCGCCTCTTCCTCGAATACTTCAATGAAAAGCCGGCCGATGGTCTTGCGCTTGGCTTCGGGGTCGGTCAGGCCCTCCAGCGCCGAGATGAAGCGATCGGAAGCGTCGACCAGAATCAGCGGCAGGTTGTAATGCTGGTGGAACATTGCCACCACATCGGCGGCCTCGTTCTTGCGCATCAATCCGTGGTCGACCAGGATGCAGGTAAGCTGGTCGCCCACCGCCTCATGGATGAGAAGCGCCGCCACGGACGAATCCACCCCGCCCGAGAGCGCGCAGATTACCTTGCCCGTGCCGACCTGCTGGCGGATGGCCTCGACAGCTTGGCCGCGATATGCGGCCATGGTCCACTTTGCTTCGAGTCCCGCGATGCGATGGACGAAGTTCTGCAGCAGCTTCGCGCCATCCGGCGTATGGGCGACTTCAGGATGGAACTGGACAGCGTAGAATTTCCGCCGCTCGTCTGCGATTGCCGCGAAGGGGGCGCCTGTCGAGGTCCCGACGACCTGGAAACCGGGCGGCAGTGCCGTGACGCGGTCGCCATGGCTCATCCACACCTGGTGGCGCGTTCCCTTTGCCCAGACACCCTCAAATAGCGCGCAATCCTCCTGGACTTCCAGAAAGGCGCGGCCGAACTCGCGGTGGTGCCCGGCTTCCACCTTGCCGCCGAGTTGCGCGCACATGGTCTGCTCGCCATAACAGATGCCGAGCACGGGAATGCCGGCGGAAAACACGGCTTCGGGCGCACGCGGGGAACCGATCTCGACTGTGGAATGGGGGCTGCCGGAAAGGATCACGGCTTTTGGCCCGATGCGCCGGAATGCTTCGTCGGCCGATTGAAAAGGCACGATCTGGCAATAGACGCCGGCTTCGCGCACGCGCCTGGCGATCAGCTGGGTGACCTGGCTGCCAAAATCGATGATCAGAACGGTGTCGGGATGCGTTGTCATGGCGAGCCTTTAAGGAAAGATGCGATTCGGCGCAATGGGCGCGGCCGTGCCCGGTAGCCGCACCGCACCGGAAGCGAGGCTCTGTTCCAGGATCTGGACCGCCGCAGCCAGCTTCTCGTCAATGACGTGCAGATATTCGGTCCAGTCGCTAATGTGCCGCAGCTCTTCGGCGCCATCGGATATGCCGCGCAATGCCACAAGCGGCACGCTGAAGAGCTGGCATGCACGCAGACAGGCGAAAGTTTCCATGTCCACCATATCGGCGGCGATGCAGTCATAGTCCGTACCGGAGATGACCTTGGCGCCGGTTGATAGCGTTGCCTCGGGGATCCCGGGAATCCGCAGCGGCAAAGGCATGTCGGCAGGCAGGTCCGTAAAAGGGGTGCGCCCTTTCTCGAAGCCGAGCGCGGAAGCATCCATGTCGCGGTAGCTGACTGAAACAGCCTGGTAGACCTCTGTCTGCTTCAGCTTTTTCGACCCTGCGGAACCTAGCGACACGACCAGGTCTGGCATGGCGCCCCTGCTGTCGAGCAGCGCAAGTTCCGCGCCGACGCGCACGCCGGCCTCGACCGGTCCGACGCCGCTCATCAGCGGCACGAAAAGCCGCTTCAGATGCGGGCCGTACTCCGCCTCCACCGCCATGACGAAGAGAACGGACTTTCCCGCGATCGGGGTGAGGCTGGCCATCCTAATCCTCTATGCCTTCGCGTCCGCTGACCGCCATCATGGTTCCTGTCATGGTGGCGATGAGTTGGGCCTCGCCTTCGGCGCCGTAGGCATAGGCCTGACCGTCGGCGACGATGATCGTGCGGCCGGGCTTTGTTACGGTCCCGCGGAACAGAAAGCGCTCCCCACGGCCCGGCGACAGCAGATTGACCTTGAACTCGATGGTAAGCACACCGGTATTGTCGGGCATCAGCGAGAGGGCCGCATATCCGCAAGCGGAGTCCAGCGCCGTTGAAATGACGCCCGCATGGAGGAAGCCGTGCTGCTGCGTCAGCTCGGCCGAGTAGGGCATCTCGATTTCGATGATGCCTGGCGTCACCAGGGTCAGTTCGGCGCCGATCGCCGCCATGACCTTCTGGCGGGCGAAGGAGGCCCTCACGCGGTTTTCATAGTCAGCGGATGGTTTGGTCGTAGCTGTCATGTTTTTTCGGGCCCGGAAAGGCAACATATTGCAAAGCGGAGCAGGGCAGGCAATGACGATGTTGCGGTGCAGCAACCAGCCGGTCCCGTCAGCTCGTCTTGCGCAAGGCTGAAAAAAAGAAGCCATCGGTGCCGCTTCGTGCCGGCGAAAGCGTAATGCCTCGATCTTCGTCGATATGGGCAGAGCCGGAATGGCCCGGAAAATGTTTCTCCCACAGCGCCCTGTGGTCGACGGACTGGAACGACGGAACCCTTTCACGGAAAGCCGTTATCTGGCCGCCATTCTCGGGCTCGAATACGGAGCAGGTGATGTAGGCCAGCAGCCCGCCCGGCTTCACAAAAGCGCTTGCGGCATCGAGTATCGACGCCTGTTCTGCCACGCGCGCCTCGAGCTGTCGGGCAGTGAGCCGCCATTTGGAATCCGGCCTTCGCCGCCATGTTCCCGACCCGGTGCATGGCGCATCCACGAGCACGATGTCCATGTTTCCGACAAGCGGCGCAAGCTCCCCCGGTTTTGCTGCAATCTGTATATTGCGGCAGTTACAACGTCGGATTCGCTCGAAGATTGGAGCCAGCCTCTGCTTTTCCGCATCATGCGCAAAGATCTGGCCGCGGTTGTCCATCGCGGCAGATAAGGCCAGTGCCTTGCCGCCTGCACCGGCGCAATAGTCCAGTACCTGCATGCCGGGCAGGGCGCCGGTGAGCGCGGCGACGATCTGCGAGCCTTCGTCCTGAACTTCGAACCAGCCCTTGCGGAAGGACGGCTCTGCCTGCACGTTTGGGTGGCGCCCCTCGCCGCGGATAGGCGGAATGCGTATGCCAACAGGCGACATTTCCGTGCTCCGGGCGTCAATTCCGTCGAGTTCGGCCAGCACTTTCTCGCGCGTTGCCTTGAGGGTGTTGACCCTGAGGTCAAGAGGCGGTCGCGCAGCAAGAGCTGCACCTTCAACTGCCCAACCGTCCCCGAACGCCTTTTCGAGCAGCGGAGCGCACCAGTCGGGGCAATCGGCCTGCACTGCGGCGGGCGCGTCCGCTATGCTTCGCCGCGCGGCGGCAAGTTCTTCTTCCGAAAGCGGAGGAGGGGCAAAGCGGTCACCCTCGAGTGCCTGGTTCAGCGCTTCCGGCGACATTCCCCATTCAAGCAATAGCGCGCCGAAAGCCTGCGCACGCGAGGTATCGCCGTCGAGCAGCCATCCGGCCGAACGCCGGCGGCGCAGCGCATCGTAAACGATATTGCCGATGGCTGCCCGATCGCCGCCGCCCGCAAAGCGATGCGACGAGCCCCAGTCTTTCAGCGCCTCGGCCACCGGCCGATGACGTTGGGACATGTCCTCCAGCACTTCGAGGGCAGCTGCCAGTCGTCCGCCAAGTCGCATCTTTTCTGCCGTCGTCTTTCACTTGACCCCTGCTTTAAAGAGGGGAACTGGCCTTCACAAGCTTGTTGTCTGGGACAACTGCAGCCGCTTTGCAACCTTCAGTCGAATGCGTAGCCTTGTCTCCGCGATTCGCGGCAGGCTGCGGGTCGCACGGTTTCATCAATTCGAGGTGGGGACCATGAAGTCGTATCTTGCCGAAGTTCTCGGCACGTTCCTTTTGGTATTTATCGGCTGCGCCGCCATTGTGATGGGTGGACTGGGCGACGCATTGCCGCTCGGCCAGGTCGGCATAGGGCTGGCTTTCGGTCTCGGCCTGGTTGCGGCCGCTTATGCGATCGGGCCGATTTCGGGCGCGCATCTGAACCCGGCGGTGACGCTGGGCTTCTTCCTGGCCGGGCGGCTTCCGGCGAAGGAAGTCATCCCCTACTGGATCGCGCAGACTGTGGGTGCGGTCCTGGCCGCCATTGCCTTGTGGCTGATGGTTGTCGGCAAGGCAGATGGCACGGTGACCAATTTCGGCGCCACCACCTGGGATCCGGCGAAATGGGGTACCTCCTCGGTATTCCTGACCGAAATGATTGCCACATTCACATTTGTCCTCGTCATCCTGGCGTCAACCAGCGCCAAGCACATGAACATGCTGGCGGGCCTGATCATCGGCTTGACGCTCGCGGTGCTTCATTTCGGCTTCATTCCCGTGTCGGGCAACTCGCTCAACCCGGCGCGCTCAATCGGACCGGGGCTGTTCTCGGGCAGCGCGGCGATAGGCCAGCTCTGGCTGTATATCGTTGCTCCCCTGATCGGCGGTGCAATCGCTGGCCTGGTGGCCAAGACGGGCGTTTTCGAGAAGGACTGAGCTGACAGCAACGGTCCGGCTCGGGCTGGAAAGGAAGGGCTCCGCGCGGGGCCCTTCCTGCATTCAAGGGGTTCGCGTTCCCTGGACCGCCGCAACCGGTCCGTTCTTGGGAGCAGCTCGCAGCAACATTCCGAAAAGGTCGCGCGGTTCGTCGGGATCGGCCAGCAGGTCGAGCTCCTCATAGAGGCCGGTTCCCTGCAATTGGTCGCGCACATAACGCAGCGCGGAAAAGTCTTCGGTTGCGAAGCCTACCGAATCGAAGAGGGTAATCTGCTGGGCTGTCCGGCGGCCCTCGACCTTGCCTGTCATCACCTGCCACAGCTCCGTCACCGGATGGTCGGGAGCGAGCTGCTGGATTTCGCCTTCGATCCGCGTCTGCGGCGCAAACTCAACGAATATGTCGGAGCGCAGCAATATGTCCCGGTGCAGTTCGGTCTTGCCGGGGCAGTCGCCGCCCACTGCATTGATGTGCACGCCTGAACCCACCATGTTGTCGGTGAGGATCGTGGCATATTGCTTGTCCGCAGTGACGGTGGTGATGATGTCGGCGCCTTCCACCGCCTCCTGCCCACTGCTGCATATGGTGATGTCCATGCCCAGGCCAGCAAGGTTGCGAGCGCATTTCTCGGAGGCGGTCCGATCAATGTCGTAAAGGCGGAGTCGGTCGATGCCGGTGAGCGCCTTGAAGGCCAGGGCCTGGAATTCCGACTGTGCCCCGTTGCCGATGATCGCCATGCTGCGCGAACCCTTCGGCGCCAGGTACTTGGCCGCCACCGCAGAAGTGGCCGCGGTTCGCAGTGCCGTCAGAATTGTCATCTCGGTTAGGAGCATTGGGTAGCCGGACCCGACATCGGCCAGCACGCCGAAGGCGGTCACCGTCTGTAGCCCTTCGCGCGTGTTCTTCGGGTGTCCGTTGACATATTTGAAGCCGTAAAGATGGCCGTCGCTCGTCGGCATCAATTCGATGACGCCGTCATGGCTGTGCGAGGCAACGCGCGGCGTCTTGTCGAACCGTTCCCAGCGACGGAAATCCTCCTCGATATAGGCCGCGAGTTCGGTGAGGAAGCGTTCCACGCCGATGGCATGCACCAGCTTCATCATCGAATCCACGCTCACGAACGGGACAATGGCAAGTCGGGATGGTGCGGTCATGTCAGTAACCCCCTGAATGGCTGCGGGTCGGGCGGTCCATGATGCGGCGGCCCATCAGGCTGGCCGTCAGGTCCACCATAAGCGTCGCCGTGCGGCCGCGCTCGTCGAGAAAAGGGTTGAGTTCGACCAGGTCGAGACTTGTGACGAGGCCGCTGTCCGACAGCATCTCCATGGCAAGATGCGCCTCGCGGAAGGTGGCGCCGCCGGGTACGGTCGTCCCGACTGCGGGCGCAATTGACGGGTCAAGGAAGTCTACGTCGAGACTGACATGCAAAAGGCCGCCTTCGTCTGCCACCCGTTTCAGGAAAGCCGACAGCAGCGGCGCAATGCCGTGTTCGTCTATGGCGCGCATGTCGTGGACGATGACGCCGGATTCCTTCAGCGCCAGACGCTCGGCGGGATCGACGCTGCGCAGGCCGAAGGTGCAGATGCGCGTCGGATCTACTGCAGCCGGAAGGTCGGGGAAGGTTCCGGCAAAGCCGGGCCGGCCGCTGGCATAGGCAAGGGGCACGCCATGCAGGTTGCCGCTGGTGGTGGTGTCGAGCGTGTGAAAATCCGGGTGTGCATCCAGCCAGAGCACGAAGAGGGGTCGCCCGACCTTCCGCGCGTGCCGGGCCACACCGGAAACGGTGCCTGCCGAGATGGAATGGTCGCCGCCGAGAAAGATCGGCATGGCATCCTCGCTTGCCTGATAGGCTGCTTCGGAGATCGCGGTTGTCCACGCCACGATTTCCGGCAGCGCCTTGAGGGCAGGATTTTGATGCGAGACCTGTTCCCTGGGAGCGGGCTGGATGGCTCCCAGGTCCTCCACCTCATGGCCCAGCGCCAGAAGCGCGGGCACGAGCCCGGCGGTGCGCAGCGCGCTCGGTCCCATTTCACATCCAAGCCTTCCTGCGCCGTCCTGCACTGGCGCTCCCAAAATCCTGCATCGCATCGGTGCACCTCCTGGAGTCTATGAGGTAGCTTGCGAAAGTGGCGGAATGAACGGTATGGATTGGCAAGTTTGTTCAAGTGCCTTATCAATTAGGCGCATCTTTCTACCGAAATGAGAAATCATGGACGCGCTGGACGAACGACTAGTGACGCTTCTGCGCCATGATGCGCGCCGGTCCATTTCCGACCTTGCACTCGATCTGGGCGTTTCGCGCGCCACGGTGCGGGCGCGCATGGAGCGGCTGGAGCGGCAGGGCGACATATTGGGCTATACGGTGATCCTGCGCGCCGATGCGCTGGAACAGCGCGTGCGTGGCATCACGATGATCGAGGTTGAGGGCCATGTCGCCGACAGGGTGGTGAGGGCCCTGGGCGGCTTTCCCGAAATCGCAGCCATTCACACGACCAACGGTCGCTGGGATCTGGTGGTGGAACTCAGTACAGATACGCTGACCCAGTTCGATGCGGTGCTGCGCAAGATAAGGCTGATACCTGGCATCACCAGCAGTGAGACGAGCCTGCTGCTTGCGACCCCGCGCTCGACGCGGGCAAGGCTTTAGGCTGCGGCTGGGCTATCGCGCCGGTGCTCGATTGGGCGAGGCGAGATCAGAGCGCCGCCGCGACCTTCATCCCGACTTCTTCGATCAGCGCCGAGTCCATCTGGGCCCGAGATTTGCGTGATGCGACAAGGCAGGCTTGCGAACGCAGGATAACTCCGTCGGTGAGCACCCTGAGATGGTTGGCTCTCAGCGTCGAGCCGGAAGACGTGATGTCGACAATGATGTCGGCCGAGCCTGCCGCCGGTGCCCCCTCCGTGGCGCCAAGGCTTTCCACGATGCGATAGACCTGGATGCCATGTTTCTGGGAAAAGAACTGCTGTGTCAGCCGCCAGTATTTGGTGGCGATCCGCAGACGGCGGCCATGGCGGTGACGGAACTCGGCGGCTACGTCGTCCAGGTCGGCCATTGTCTCCACGTCGAGCCAGATGTCGGGCACTGCCACCACTACATCGGCCTGTCCGAAACCAAGCCTGGCGACTATCTCGGCCCGACTTTCCCAATCGGGCAAGGTTTCGCGCACAAGGTCCTCGCCGGTGATGCCGAGATCGACCGACCCCGCGCCGATTTCTCCGGCGATCTCCGAAGCTGAAAGGAAGGCCACATCAATGTCGGTGCGGCCCTCGACGCGGGAATGGTATCTGCGCTCGTCCTGCGGCAGGCTGACCGGCAGGCCGGCCTTGGCCAGTATTTCGAGCGCATGTTCCTTCAACCGGCCTTTCGAGGGCAGGGCAATGGTTATGGTCAAGGCTTTGCCCCCCGCGCGGCGGCGATGCGATCCAGCCAGACCGAGAACCCGACGCCGGGAATGGGTTCCCTGGCCCCCAGCAGGGTCAGCAGTCGGTCATAGCGGCCGCCGCCGGCCAGGGCGCGCTCACCAGGTCCGATAGCGATTTCAAACACGAGTCCCGTGTAATAGTCGAGCGGGCGGCCGAAGGCGGCATCATAGCGGATAGAATCGAGCGGCAGGCCGTGACGCGCCATGGCATCGGCCCGTGCGGAGAAGTCTGCCAGCGCCATGTCGAGTGATAGGCCGGCCTTGTCGGAAAATATTTGCAGCGATGTCACGGCCTCGGCAAGTGGCACGTCTATGGCAAGAAAGTGCTGCAGTGCCGAGAACGCCTCGTCGGATAGTCGCACTGAACGCAGTTGCGCCTTCTCCACAAGGCGGCGCGCAATGTCGGCAGCTGTCCGGCCGGCCGTCGCGGGCAGACCCGCCTTTTCCATGCCTGCAGCGATATGCGCAGTCAGGGCTTCAAGGTCTCCGTCCAGCGCCATCATCGCCACAGGCTGCGGCAAGGCTGCGTTACGCGGCGGATTTGCCAGGTCGGCTAACGCCGTTTCCAGCATGGCATGCGAACCGAAGGCGCGGGCGAGGCGCATGCGCCATCCACGCGGCAGGCCGAGTGCGGCAAGCACGGCCTCGAACAGGCTCTGATCGCCAAGCGTGACGAAAAGCGGCCTGCCTGGCAGGACGCGCGCCAAGAGCGCATATGCGTCCGCCACGGAACGGGCATCGGCGGCCGCCATGTCTGTCTCGCCAAGATCCTCGATGCCGGCCTGGAAGAACTCGTTCGCGCCGTCCCGTCGCTGGCGGAACACTTCGCCAAGATACCCATAGCGGCGCGGCGTGCCGGCCTTGGCCGCTATATGGTCAAGGCACACGGGAATGGTGAACTCGGGGCGGAGGCACAGCGTTTCGCCGGTCTCGCTCTCGGTAAGAAAGATGCGGCGGCGCAGGTCCTCTCCCGCCATGTCGAGGAATGGGTTGGCCGGCTGGAGCACCGGCACCTCCACCGGTGCGGCACCGCGCTCCGCCAGCAGGGCGGCAATGTCAGCCGCAAAGGCAGGCAGCCGGCCGCTCATCTTCGCACCCTGCCTTGCGTTGGTTCCTCGCGACGATCCGGGCGCGCGCGGCAGGCGAGTGGCGCGGCCGGGAAGAGCGCCTTACCTTCAAGCCTGCCGGTGCAGATTTCCGCCGAACCGGGCATCAGGCGCGATCCCTGGCCCGCTCTGCCGCTTGCGCTTCCAGGACCTTGCGCACCTCGGCCACGAGATCCGCTTCTTTTACGGTGATCTGCCCGGGTCGCGCTTCCTTGTATTCGGCATGGTCGGCAATGGCGGCGGCCTGACGTGCGCCTTCGATAAGATCCTTGATCTGCACGACCCCTTCCTCGCGCTCGCTGGAGCCCTGGATGACGGCAACTGGCGAGCCGCGACGGTCGGCATATTTGAGTTGCGCCTTCATGCCCGCGCCGCCGAGATACATTTCGGCGCGGATGCCGGCCTGCCGAAGGTCCGACACCATTTTCTGGTAGCGGCCGAGGCTTTCGGTGTCTCTGTCCATGGCGAGCACCACGACCGGCGCGATCACGTCCGACATGTCGAGCTTGCCGAGGTTCTTCAGCGCCGTCATCAACCTGGAGACGCCAATGGAAAAGCCTGTGGCCGGCACGGGTTCGCCGCGGAAGCGTGATACCAGCCCGTCATAGCGGCCGCCGCCGCCAACCGAGCCGAAGCGCACGATCTGGCCTTCCTCGTTGGGAATTTCTGCGAGCAACTCCGCCTCATAGACCGGGCCGGTGTAATATTCGAGGCCGCGCACGACTGAGGGATCAATGTTTACCCGACCGTCATCATAACCGGCGGCCGCGATCATGGCAGCTATGTCGGCCAGTTCCTGGACGCCGTCCTCTCCGCGCGAAGAACCGGAAACGGCCGATCTCATTGCATGCAGCTTGTCAGCCGCGCTGCCATCGGAGGTAGCCGTAAGCAACAGCACCCTGTCGGCCTGGCTCTCATCGAGCCCCGCGCCCTTGGTGAAATCTCCGCTTTCGTCCAGGCGTCCCTTGCCGAGCAGGTCGCGCACGCCATCCACGCCCACCTTGTCCAGCTTGTCTATGGCGCGCAGCACGGTGAGCCGGCGGCCGGCGTTCTCTTCGCCGCCCAGGCCAATCGCCTCTAGAACGCCATCCAGAACCTTGCGGTTGTTCACCCGGATGACATAGTCGCCGCGCTGGATGCCGAGCGCCTCCATCACGTCGGCCATCATCATTGCCATTTCGGCATCGGCGGCCACGCCGGGCGTGCCGACCGTGTCGGCATCGAACTGCATGAACTGCCGGAAGCGGCCCGGGCCTGGCTTCTCGTTGCGGAACACCCAGCCCGACCGATAGCTGCGGAAAGGCTTGGGCAGCCGCTCGTAGTTTTCCGCCACGTAGCGAGCCATCGGCGCGGTGAGGTCGTATCGCAGCGAGAGCCACTGTTCGTCGTCGTCCTGGAAGGAGAACACGCCTTCGTTCGGCCGGTCCTGGTCGGGCAGGAACTTGCCGAGAGCATCGGTGTATTCGATCAGCGGCTGGTCTACCGGCTCGAAGCCGTAAAGCTCATAGACCTCCTTGATCCGGGCCATCATCCTGTCGACCGCCCGAATGTCCTCTGCTCCGCGGTCGATGAAACCACGCGGCAGGCGCGCCAGCATCCTTTGCGATTTTTCGGCCATGCGGTTGTTGCCCGTTAAAGGTGGTGTCCGTGGCTGGGTCGTGCCGGCCGCCGCGGAGGTTCAAAGCCCCCGCGTCCTAGCCGATGGCGCTTTCAGCGGCAAGGGTCGTGCGCAGCCGGCAAGGTTCACCCGCAGACATGATGTGAACATTGCTATTGATTGAAAGACATATGTTCACTAGTACGGAGAGGGTAATCGGGAGTCTGCCATGAGTATCAATGTCGCCCCCATCGGGCTTGCCCGGGAACTGAAGGAACGGCAGGCATCGGGCAAGCCGATCCGCATCGGCCTCATCGGATCGGGCGAGATGGGTACCGATATCGTCACCCGCGTTGCCCATATGGACGGCATCGAGGTCGGCGCCATTGCGGAATTGAAGCTGCCCAATGCGCTCAAGGCCGTCGAGATCGCCTATCAGGAGAAGGGGCACGCCAAGGAAGTCTCCACCGCTTCCGCCATGACCGAGGCGATGGAGGGCGGCAAGATTGCCGTCACGGACGATGCCGAGCTTGTCATCGGCAACGACCTGATCGACGTCGTGATCGATGCCACCGGCGTGCCCGCAGTCGGGGCCGAGATAGGCCTGAGAGCCATGGAGCACGGCAAGCACCTGGTGATGATGAATGTCGAGGCCGATGTCACCATCGGCGCCTATCTCAAGGCCGAAGCCGAGAGGCTTGGCGTCACCTATTCGCTCGGCGCCGGCGATGAGCCCTCGGCCTGCATGGAACTGATCGAGTTCGTCTCGGCCATGGGCCACCCCATCGTCGCCGCGGGCAAGGGCAAGAACAATCCGTTGAATGTCGATGCCACGCCGCCCGACTATGAGGAGGAGGCGCATCGCCGGAACATGAACGTGCGCATGCTCGTCGAGTTCGTCGATGGCTCCAAGACCATGGTCGAGATGGCTGCCATCGCCAACGCCACCGGCCTGGTGCCTGACCGGCCAGGCATGCACGGCCCCTCCGCCACGCTCGGCGAATTGTCGAAGACGCTGATTCCGCAGAAGGACGGAGGCGTCCTGTCGAAGGTCGGCGTGGTCGACTATTCAATCGGCAAGGGCGTGGCCCCTGGTGTTTTCGTTATCGCAGACATGTCGCATCCGCGCATTACGGAGCGTATGGAAGATCTGAAAATGGGCCAGGGCCCATACTTCACCTTCCACCGGCCCTACCACCTGACTTCGCTGGAGGTGCCGCTCACCTGCGCCCGCGTCGTGCTTCACGGCAAGGCCGACATGGTGCCGCTGGCAAAGCCGGTGGCCGAAGTCTGCGCCGTCGCCAAGAAGGATCTCAAGCCCGGCGACACGCTCGATGCCATAGGCGAATATTGCTACCGCGCCTGGATCATGACCGCGCCGGAAGCGCGCGCGGCGAAGGCCATTCCCTGCGGCATGCTGCAGGGGGGCTCGGTAACGGCGCCGATCAGGAAGGGCGAACTCATCACCTATGCCAATGCCGCTGTGAAGCCCGGCTCGAAACTTGCCGAGCTGCGCGCGCGCCAGGACAGGCTCGTCTACGGAGAATGAATGATGGCTAGAGCCTCGGGATCGGTCGTGGGCGAGCGGGCGAATCTGCCATTTGCCTACCGGCAATATTCGCCCGATCAACTACGCGAGGTCCTGCGCAAGATGTATCTGATCCGCCGCTTCGAGGAAGGGGCGGAAGACAGCTACATGCGCGGGCTGGTGCACGGCACCATGCACCTTTCCATTGGCCAGGAGGCGAGCGCGGTTGGCATCTGCATGCCTCTCACCGATGCCGACCAGATCACCTCCACCCATCGCGGCCACGGCCACTGCATCGCCAAGGGCGCGGATGTGAAGAGGATGTTTGCCGAGTTCTTCGGCAAGACGACAGGCTATTGCAAGGGCCGGGGCGGTTCCATGCACATAGCCGACGTTACCAAAGGCAATCTCGGGGCCAACGGCATCGTTGCGGGTGGCATTCCGATCGCAGTGGGTGCAGCCCTCTCCGCCAAGAAGATGAAGACCGGAAAGGTGGTCGTCTCCTTCTTCGGTGACGGAGCCAACAATGAGGGCGCGTTCCACGAATCGTTGAACATGGCATCGATCTGGAAGCTGCCGGTGATTTTCGTGTGCGAGAACAACGGCTACGGCATGTCGACCTCGACCGCCCGTTCCACCGCAGTGCGGGACATCGCCGATCGTGCAGCCGCCTACGCCATGCCCGGCGTCATCGTCGACGGAAACAATTTTTCCCAGGTGGCCGAAGCCTCGCACATTGCAGTGGAGCGGGCGCGGCGCGGCGAGGGGCCGACGCTCATTGAAAGCAAGACATACCGCTACCGGGGGCATTCAAAGAGCGACCGCAACCGTTACCGCACGAGGGAGGAGATCGAGGACTGGATGACCAACCGTGATCCGATCAGCCTCTTCGAGAAGGAACTGCTCGAATTCGGCGTCATCGATCAGGCTGGGATAGAGGCGGTTCGGGTAACGGTGGAGAAGGAGATCGCGGACGCGCTTGAATTTGCCAGGCAAAGCCCGATGCCCGATCCGGCCGACCATGAACTCTTCGTTTACACGGAGGTCGCGTGATGGATGCCACCGTGCGCGAACTGAGCTACGCCCAGGCGATCCAGGAGGCGATGGCGCTGGCCATGGATGCCGACGAACGGGTATTCCTCATGGGCGAGGATATTGGCGTCTATGGCGGCGCCTTCCAGGTAACGGGTGACCTTGTAGAACGCTTTGGCCCGGAGCGGGTGATGGACACGCCCATCTCGGAATTGGGCGGCGCTGGCGTGGCTGTCGGGGCGGCGCTGACCGGCATGCGCCCGATCTTCGAGTTCCAGTTTTCCGATTTTGCCACGCTGGCCATGGAACAGATCGTCAACCAGGCCGCCAAGATGCGCTACATGCTGGGCGGTGAGGTGTCGGTGCCGGTGGTCATGCGCTTTCCCGCAGGTTCCGGCACTGGCGCGGCAGCCCAGCACAGCCAGAGCCTCGAGGCCTGGCTTGGCCATGTGCCGGGGCTGAAGGTGATCCAGCCGGCGACGCCGCATGATGCGAAGGGCATGCTGCTGGCGGCCGTGGCCGACCCCGATCCGGTGATGATCTTCGAGCACAAGCTGCTTTACAAGATGAAGGGGCCCGTTCCCGAAGGCCACTATACGGTGCCGATCGGCAAGGCCGAGATGCGTCGGGAGGGAAGGGACCTCACCATCGTCGCCACCTCCATCATGGTGCACAAGGCGCTTGAGGCCGCCGCGAAGCTCGAGGGCGAGGGCATCGACATAGAGGTGATTGATCTTCGCTCGATCCGCCCGATGGACAAGGATACGGTCATTGCAAGCGTGAAGAAAACCTCGCGGCTTCTCTGCGTCTACGAAGCGGTCAAGACATTGGGCGTCGGCGCGGAAGTTTCGGCCATGATCGCTGAAAGCGAAGCCTTCGACTATCTCGACGCGCCGATCGTGCGGCTGGGCGGTGCCGAGACGCCCATCCCCTACAATCCGGAGTTGGAGAAGGCCTCGGTGCCACAGGTGCCTGATATCGTTGCGGCCGCACGCGATCTGGTCAGGGGCCGCCGCTGATGCCTGTCGAGGTGATACTGCCCAAGGTCGACATGGACATGGCGACCGGCAAGATCTCCCGCTGGTTCGTCGAGGAGGGCGCATCGGTCCGGCAGGGCGATGTGCTTTTCGAGATAGAGACCGACAAGGCCGCGATGGAAATCGACGCGCCGGCCAGCGGCGTGATCCGCAACATCACCGGCAAGGAAGGTGTCGATATTCCGGTGGGCTCTCCCGTTGCCTGGATCTATGCCGAGGGTGAGCCAGCCAGCGCGCTGCCGGGTCCGTCGGCCAGGGAAGGAGTGGATCAGGCGAGACAGCAGGAAGCCGCTGCTGCCCCCGAAGCTGCGGAAGAGACCGGTTCCGCCCTCCCAACCGTTCGGCCTGTGGCGTCGGACGAG
>SMEK01000342.1_pt1 | contig 18663 bp, 16 predicted proteins | sample 2456371 | NCBI WGS metagenome assembly SMEK01 (sample SAMN10132590, study PRJNA489261) | soil metagenome | isolation source: day1 antibiotic-loamy sand soil ammended with composted manure from dairy... | place: USA | collected 2015-04-01
TTTTATTCTAGAAATGATAGAATATACAATGAAAATTTATTTAGACCTTGGTATTTTAATCATGTTATAATCAAACATTATAAAAAATAAATATAAAAACAATAGGAGTTTTATCATTGCGAATTAAAGAGTGGGATTTATTAAGAGTTATTGCATGTTTATCAATTTTACTATTACATTCAACTACTTTTTATAACCTAGAATCAGGTCTTTCTGAAAATTCAGTAATGGTTCATTATATCCGAATACTTCTATGTTATGCTACACCGACATTTATTTTACTTTCCATCATCATACTTGCAGCAAAATATAAAGATGGAATCCCACAATCGTTTTGGTCAAAACGGCTTCAATTCATTTTACTTCCATATATATTTTGGGCTTTTATTGATGCCCTTGTCATTGAATATAACTACCAAAATGGTCTAATTTGGCAAACCTTTTATAACAATATCGTTCTAGGTGAATTTGTAGGTTGGTTTGTTTTAGTTATTCTTCAATTGTATCTATTGTTTTGGCTAATGATTAAATTTCAATGGCCATCTTTTGTCGTGTTACCTTTATGTGTATTGTTGTATTTTCTGCAGCATCGAATTTTTGATTTACCATATCCATTCTTTCAAGAAAATATGAAGTATGAAAAATTGTATGGAACAGCTTGGTTCGTTTATTTTGTAATCGCATTCATAATCGGTGCAAATTATGAAAAAATTCAGCCACTATTGAAAAAATATCGCATTTTCACTGTAATTTTCACGGCACTATCAGCTCTTTATATTTGGTATGGCTATAAATTCGGAATGGTTGAAATACATTCTAGAAGGATGGATTTGATTCCTTTTGTCGTTGGAATAACAAGCATGATCTTAGCCTATGGACAACTGATTCCATCTTTTAAAATTATTCGAATCATTAGCAAATATGCATTTATGATTTATTTAATTCATTGGAACATATTATCATTAACCGCAAAGTACTTTGTATCATTTTTCAACAATGGTTATCTAGCAATTTTAGCAATGATGATATCAACGCTAATCGTTGCCATTACCATTTCAAAATGCATTTCGTATTTACCTTTTGGGAAATGGATTGTAGGTAAAATTAGATAAACGTATAAAAATTTATCCATAAAAAAGCGAATTAGGAAAACAATATTGTCTCCCAATTCGCTTTTTATTTTAATTCACAATTGTAATCAATTTTCTTTTTTTATCAATCTTGGGCTTGCAGTAAAGATGAGCACCGCTGCAACTGCAGTTAAAATAATAGCCGGAACCATATATGAACCATTATACCCGATAGAATAAATCCAGGCATTTTGATCGCCTGCATATTCTTTGAAGAAAATAGCTCCTGCAAGTGTATGACAAATAAAGCGCAACAAACCGCCAATAATTGTTCCGATGATAACAAATAATGCAATTTTATTTTTACGATTTCCTGATACTCCATCTAACACTTGTTTACGAACAATTGCCGCAAATCCTACGAAAGTAAATGCAAAAACATAATCAAGCAATGCTTGAGCCCAATGGACAATATAAGGATTAATTGTCATGTTCAATAATCCTACAATCAATCCAGTCATAAGTCCTGCAGATAGTCCCCAACGAATAGCGATTAAAATAATAGGCAGCATAACTAAACTAACGGATCCACCCTGCGCCCAAATAGAAAATTTCAATTGGTCTAACACATAACCAATTGCAGCAAAAATCGCAATTTCAACCATCCATAATAATTTTTGGTTTCTCATTCAATTATCTCCTTTCTCTTCGTTTATAGAACTTGAGAGAAGGATAGAAAACTACAAAATAAAAAAACGTCCGGACAGAGCCGAGACGTCTTTGTTTCGGTTTCTATCCACATCCCTACGCAAGTACTAACTTACAGGTTCTAAGGGTTAGTGCATCCGGCACACTCTCAGCTGACTTCATCAGCACCCCTTGTGGTACAAATCTTATATTCTATTGGGAACAATGTCATTTTATCAAATTATATGAAGATTGCAACCTCATTATTTACTTTAATATAATGGATGTTTTACTATAGCCCTCTTTTAATTTTTCTACTTGTAATATAGCAGGCATTGCCGATTTTAATTCCTCCACATGAGAAATAACCCCTATCATTCGGCCGGATTTTTGTAGTTCAATGAGCGTATCAATTGCTTTCATCAACGATTCTTCATCAAGGGAGCCAAAACCTTCATCAATAAACATTGTTTCGATTTGAACATTTCCTTGGAAGCTTTGAATCACATCCGCCATTCCTAGTGCTAAACTTAACGAAGCATTAAATTTCTCTCCGCCAGATAAAGTTTTTACATCTCTTGCTTGTCCAGTGTATGCATCATATACATCTAATCCTAATCCACTTTGCCTACCGTAGGACTCCAATCGGTCAGAAACTTGCAAATAATATTGACCGTTCGATAAATTTTTCAAACGAAGATTGCTTGCTTCTGTAATGAGCTCTAAATACCCCATTTGTACATAGCGTTCAAAGGAAATTTTTTTGCTGTTGTGTCCACGAAGTAAATTATATAATTCTATGATTTGATTCGATTTTTCTTCCATTTGAAATATATTATTGGCAAGTCTTTCAAGCTTCTCTGCAAAGTCGATGCAATGTTTTTCACAAGCTTTCGAGTAGTTTAATTCATCTAATGCTTTTTCATAATTAAACTGCAACGCTTCCAATTCTTTTTCAGCTTCTGTTAAATCGACCTTTTCTTTATCTTTTAATTTTTCTGCTTCCTCTTTCACTTGCACTTGTAAAAAATGAAGCTCCTTTGAATAATTATCATATTGCATTTGTAAAGCTTCAATTTCCTGTTCTGGACGTCTAGCAAGTAGAAAATCTTCCGTCGATGTAAACCTTGCTAGTAGAAGAGCTGAATGGAAATTTTCCTTTGATTGTTGACATTTTACTTGAATATGTTTCACTTGTTCAGTTATTTGTTTAAATGCCTCTTCATTCATTACAACTTGTTTGTTAGCTTCCTGATACTGCTTTTGGGCTGTTTCCCAAGATTGTTTTAATTGTTGCTTATTGCTGATTGCTTGTTGAAGTGCAACTTGTAATTGGGAAAGGTCTTTAATCTCTTCTGGTATTAATTTTTTTTGTTGCTCTAAAATCGTACTATTCTGCGTGTATTGTTCATGTTTTTCATGATACTGACGTTCGATTTCCTTACGAAAATGAACTAATTGTGCATTTTCATCTTGCAGAATTTTTATTTGTTTTTTATTTAATGTAAGTACTTCTTTTTGACGTTCTTTTTCTTTTATAGCAATATTTATATCTTGTAATTGATGAACATATTTTTGATATTCTTTTAATGGCGCATGATATTGCATTAATTTTTGTTCTATTTCTTGTAATTGATGTCGTTTCGATTCTAATTTCCCTTGAACAGCAAATTTCTTTTGCTGAGCTTCATCTAATGTTGCTTTCAGTTTTTTCAATTCCGTTTGATTAACGGTTTCAATTGATGCTGTATGTGCGATTCGGTGTACCGTACTACCGCAAACAGGGCAAGGCATTCCAGGCAGGAGACTCTTCGCAAGAATGGCCGCTTGATTATTCAACCATTTTTCCTCTTCCTGAGCATATATATTTTGAACTTCTTCATAGGTAGATGTCGCTTTAAGCCATTCGTTTTCTAGTTTATGGACTTCAGCGTTTACCTCAAAGTATTTTGTGTAGGTATCTACAATTTCTCTTAATAGACGTTGCTGTTCTAATAGTTCATTCAATGATTCTGTGTCTTCTTCCAGCTTTTCAATCATCTCGCTCAACTGTTGAATAGCCCATTCCTTTTCTTCGATCTGTTTTACTATGTTTTGTAGGCGAGTTTGCAATTGATTTTTTTCATTCAACAGTTTGTCCACGAGCTTTATTTGTTCGTTCATTTGCTCATAAATAGGGACAAGTTTTTCTAATTCATTTACTCGTTCATTCGCTTGTTCCCGTTCTTCCTCTTTCATTGCTTCCATCTTGAACATTTCTTCTGCTTTAGCAAATGTCCATTTTGCTGCTTCTAACTGTTTTGTAACGAGTTCCATTCTCTTTTCGATGGATTGTTTTTCCTTATCCAGTTCCATCAGATAAGAATAGAGTGGGAAAATTCGGCTTGCACGATTTGCTGCATCGATTGTTTGTTTTATTTGTTCATAATGGTCTTTTTGAGATTGTAAAAAGGATAGCTTTTCTTTTTTCCTTTCATATTCATCAATTTGATCATTTAACTTTTTATTCGCAACATAAACTTCATATGCCTCTTGATGTTTTTTGAAAGCTTCTCGATACATTCGTTCATCATCTTTAATTTTTTTCTGATAATATTGCTGTTCTTCTGCCAATCCTTCTAGAATCTGATAAATATTGGAATGTTGACTAAGCATTGTAAACAACAATGATTCTCGTTTTGGTAATGTTCCTTCAATTTGATTAATATAGCTATTTTTTAATGCCTTTGCTTCATTTAGTTGTTGATCCGCTAATCGTTTCTTTTCTTCCAGTTTATCAGCCATTTTTACAAAGCGATCTGTCTTAAAGATTTTTCTTAATATCTCTTCTTTCTCGTCCGATTTAGAAGTTAATAATTTACGAAACTCTCCTTGTGGCAGCATCACGATTTGGCTAAATTGTTCGTAAGTTAATCCAATCAATTCTTCAAGCTTTTCATTAATATCCGTCACTCGTTGCCGTTCCACCGCTGGAATTTCTTCGTTATTTGGCAGTATTTCAAACAACTCATATTTTTCACCAGTTGGTGTTTTTCTTCCTTTTTTCACATGGGACAACCTGCGCAAAACACGATATTTTTTGCCACGTATTTCAAAAACAAATTCAACAGAAGTATGCACATCATCTTCTGCAAAATCACTGCGCAGCATTTTTGTATCTTTCCTGTCTTGACCGCTACCAAAACCATACAACGCAAAACAGATGGCATCAAATATCGTCGTTTTTCCGGCGCCAGTTTGTCCGGAAATCACGAAAAGCTTTCTTTCCTGAAGTTTTGTAAAATCGATCACTTCTTCATTTTTGTATGGTCCAAAGGCGGTCATTTTTAATAAAATTGGCTTCATTTCGTCACCGCCTCCTCTTTCATTTCTCTTTCATCACGCAACATTTCATTCAATACTTCTTCAAATAATTGAAGAGCTTCTTCTGTCGGCTCAAAGCCTAAAATTTCTTTATGGAAAGCTTTAAATAACGTCATATCATCCAATTGTTCTCGCTGAATTTTAATATTCTCTTCAGCACTTTCAATTCTTTGAATCGTTTTTCGTTCCACATGCATGGCATTCGGGTAAACAGTGCGAATTTGTTCCATCGCTCCTACAACTGGTGTTAAATCAGTCAATCGTACGAATACATAATCTTCACAGTAATCATGTTTTAAAATTTCTTGAATGGTGCCTTCAATGATGCGCAAATCTCGTCTCGATGTGAAATTTCGTTTTTCAATAGAAACTTGTCCATTTTCATCTAAATTGACTATTAAAAATCCTTTTTGATGATTCGCTTCAGATGCCGAATATTTTAATGGAGATCCCGGATATCGTATCGTTTCATTTAATACGTAATGAGCTTTGTGTAAATGCCCAAGGGCTGTGTAATGAAATGCCTGGAAATAATGAGCATTGACACATTCAGATCCTCCAATTGAGAGCGGACGTTCAGAATCGCTTGTATTTTCTCCCTTTTCTCCAGAATGCGTTACAAAGGCATGTCCAACGAACACATGACGCTTCGTTCTATCCATATTTTCTTCTATTTTTTCAATGATAGTTTTCATGGCATCATCGTATGTGTTAATTGATTCGCATTGAAATACATTTTTCACAGTGGAAGGTTCTGCAAATGGTACAAGATGAAAATGCACTTCTCCAAATTCATCCTGTAAAATAATCGGTTTTAATTGGTGATCGAGTTCGCCGACAATGTACAATCCGCTCTCTTTCATCAATTTGCTCCCAAATTCAAGACGTGTAGGGCTATCATGATTTCCTGCTATGCTAAGTACAGGCACGTTTCGTTTCAGCACGATTTCGGCAAAAATTTCATCAAGTAAATCTACCGCTTCCACCGGGGGAAGAGCTCGATCATATAAGTCTCCAGCAATGATAACAACGTCCGGTTTTTCTTCATCAATTGCTGTTATAAATTGATTGAGTACATAACGCTGGTCTTCTGTCATGTACACCCCTTGCACAAGCTTTCCTAAATGCCAATCTGCCGTATGGAAAATTTTCAAATTCAATCGACCTCCGCTTTTTGCTATGCATCTATTTTAACACGAGTTCAATTGAGTGACTACCAAATTTACGAATATATGTTCTTATCGATTTTGGAAAATTCTTCATCAACTTAAAATTTTCGTATTAATACTTGCAACTTCGTTAAACAAAAATTTTCATCCTCAACCTGAAAAACTTTATTCCAAATAAAAAAACCACATCTCTCATAGAGAAAAGATGTGGTCAAACCGAAATTAAAACGCCCAATTCCCTTTTCTAAATATCGGTTCTCTAGTTCCATCTGACAAAATGCCATCAATATCCATCTCAGCACTGCCAATCATGAAATCCTCATGGGTAACTGAAACATTAATTCCGAGCGATTCTAATTGCCCTTCTTCTAATTCCCGTCCACCTTCGTAACAAGTTGGATAGGCTTCCCCAATCGCTAAATGATTGGAGGCATTTTCATCAAAAAGCGTATTGTAATATAAAATGCCTGACTTTGAAATTGGAGATTCATGTGGGACTAATGCCACTTCCCCTAAATATGCAGCACCTTCATCTGTTTGAATTAACTCCTGCAACAATTCATTGCCATGCTTAGCGTCTGCCTTTACAATTTTTCCGTTTTCGAATGTGAGTGTAAATTTATCGATAATATTTCCTTGATAAACGAGAGGCTTCGTATTGCTTACATAACCGTTAACCCCAAATTTTGATGGGAGAGTATACACTTCTTCAGTCGGCATATTCGCAATAAATGTAACTCCTTCTGGCGTTTTGCTTGAACCAGTGCACCATACATGCTTTTCAGGAAGTTCAATTGTTAAATCCGTACCAGGTGCTTTATAGTGTAACTTCGCATATTTTTTACTGTTTAATTGTTTTGCTCGATGTTCCAACTCGGCAAGATGTTTGCGCCAATTTTCAACTGCATCTCCTTCACCGATGCGAACGGTTTTAAAAATTGCTTCCCAGAGCGCCTTCATTTGTTCGTCTTCCGGTAAGTCTGGAAATACTTTTGCAGCCCATTTTTTTGAAGGCACAGCTATAATTGACCAAGCAATATCATCGTTCATAATTGCTTTTCGATAATTCACGAGCGCCTCTCCACTAGCTTTTTGCTGAGCAGTAATGCGACGCGCTGGAATCCCGCTTAACAAATCAGGATCTTCTGCGTCAATCCAAAGAATAGCCCCTTTCCGTTCAATACATTCATCCCGCTGTGCAACAATCCATTTTGGAAACTTGCTAAATTCATCTTCCGCTCCATATTCATAAAAAGCACGGGTAATTTCTTGGTCAGACAAATTGACATGTACTCTTCCTGCTCCCGCTTCGTACGCTTTTTTCACAACGATTTTAGTAAAATCTAATGTATCTGTCGTTGTATTAATTAATAAATATTGCCCTTTTTGAATGTTTACACCGACTTTGACAGCCAATTCCGCATATTGTTCTAATTTTTCTTCAAATGTCATAAACTTTCCCTCACTTTTTAGCGATGGTTTTTGAATTCCCTTCAATTAATTGACCTTTATAAATTATCTTTTGCACAGGTTTTTGTCCTACTTCTCTTAATAATTTTTTATAATTTTTTTCATCCTTATATGAAAGAAGCGTTATCACTTCTCCATCAGCACCCGCTCGGCCAGTACGTCCAGAACGGTGCAAATATTGTTCAACTGTATGAGGCAAATCAACATGAATCACATGAGTAAGCCCTTCAATATCTAATCCTCTTGCGGCTAAATCTGTTGCGAGCAAAATGCGGGCTTCACCTTTACGGAAATTATCCAAAGATTTTTTGCGCTCTTCTTTATTCATATCTGCATGAAGGGATACTACTTTTGCATCTTTATATTTTAATTTCACTTCTTTTAATAATAATTGATCCAAATTATTGATAAAAGCAAGGCCTCGTACCCCTTCCATATTTGCGAGTCTTCTTAACACATCCGTTTTTTCTCGCTCATCCACTTTCACAAAGGAGTGAACGACTTTCCCCACTTTTACCATATCTTCCGGTTTAATTTGAATGTTGATAGGATCTTTCATCATTCTGCTAGCAACTAACCGAATCTCATCAGTTATCGTCGCTGAAACAAGAACGACTTGTCGGTTTGGAGATGCTCCTTCAATAAAGGATTTCACGATGACCCGATAATCTCTGCTCAATAATTGATCACATTCATCTAATACAACGATTTCGATTTCTCTCAATTTTAATTTATTCGCTCTTACTAATTCATTTAATCGACCCGGTGTCCCTACAACGATGGTCGGTTTTTTCTTTAGTTTCTCAATTTGACGAGCCATATTCGCTCCACCAATGAGCTGTTGGACGGTAATATCTGTTCCAACAATCCATTCTCGAATCACTTCTACAATTTGCATAGCCAATTCTTGAGAAGGTGCGACGATTAAAGCTTGCGTGCTTTTTTTTGAACCGTCCACTTTATTTAATATAGGTAATACATAAGCTAATGTTTTCCCTGAACCCGTTGGAGATTCGGCAACAATATCTTTTCCCTCCAACATCGCTGGAATCATTTGCTCTTGTACTTTCATTGTTGTTTCAAATTTCCACTTTTTTTGCAATGATTCATTCAATAAATTGATAGCTGACATCAGCATTCCCACCTTCCCAAATTTATTTTACCACATTTCGGAAAATATCAACCGTTGTTACATCCATTCTTTCCTAAAGTGTTCAAGTTATTTATAAATAAATAGCAACCTTATTAGCGTTCACGAAAAAAGAATTCGCTTAAGTACTAGTTATAGCCTCCCCAATTGAGGCTGTCTTCATATAAGCGAATTCTTTCTGTTCATTTTATTTTTTTACTTCATATCCACAGCTACGAATTGCTGTTTCTGCAAGTACGATTAATGAGTCTATGTAACGACTTCCTAATTGCAAGTTTTTATTTACAACGGACAACTCTGTACATCCTAAAATAATGTAGTCACAATTGAGCGCAACAACTGCATCTTCCACTTCATTCCACCGTTCTCTCGTAACTTCTTTACCCGATTTTACATCATCATAAATAATGGACATGACGAGTTTTTGGGTATTTTCATCTGGAATGACTGGCTCTATCCCCTCTTCAATCAGCGCCTCTTGATAAACATTTGATTGAATGGTGCCATCCGTTGCTAATATTGCTACTTTCTTCGCTTCAAGTTTTCGTGCCTGTTTCGCTGTTTCCTTAATCATATGAATAACAGGTATAGGCGAACCTTGTTGTATTTCATCATAAAATGTATGCGCTGTGTTGCATGGTATACATACTAAATCAGCACCATATTCTGCTAACTTTTTCGCATCTTGAATAATAATGGGTACTGGATTTCGATTGGATTTACCTAAAATAAAGGCTGTACGATCCGGAATTGATGTATCATTGTCAATAATCGTATGAATGTGTTCTTGATCTGATGTTGCCTTTGTTAGGCGGACGATTGTTTCCCCAAGAAACATCGTTGCAAGTGGGCCAACGCCGCCAATAATTCCTAAAGTTTTTTTCATTATTCTGCCAAACCTTTTTTATTAAAGTATTTTTTATATTTTCGGTAATAATTTAATTTATTTAATGTTAGTTTCATCCAACGTTTTGCATTCATATCATATGAATAATATAGGGAGTTTGTCCATTTGCCTTCTCGAATTAATTTTTTCGCTTCAATTTTTAATTTTTCATTTGTAGTATATTTAAATAATACGCCTTTAGGAATAACAAGCCATAAATGTTTGTTATCGGCATATGTTAACTCTTGTTTAATATTAAACACATGATCATCCGCAACATATTTCATAAGATTATATCCAGCAGCTGTTACAAAATAACTTGAACGTCCATTTCGCAAATTAATTTCAAATAAATTGTATTCTCCAGTTCTCGGATCTAATTTCATATCGAAATTGGCAAAGCCCGTATATCCGATATCTTCAAGGAAATGACGTACACGATCCATTAATTCCTTATCGTATGTAGTAATGATCGCTGCGTAACTGCCAATCCCTTCAGGTGAATGCTCCTCTAAAATCGGATTGCCTAAACACATTAATTTGACTTTCCCGTCTTTTCCTACATAAGCATTTAAAACGCGCATATAAGAGTCGTCGCCAGGAATGAACTCTTGAATAATTAAATGATCTTTATAAGTAGAGCTGTAAATAGCATCTAATATAGCATTTTTTTCTTTTTCATCGTGGGCAACAAATACCTTTTTCTTTCCCGGGAAAGAACATGCCCAATAGGCTACAGAATTAGATGCTTTGATGATAATTGGATAATCGAATGGAATTTCAAACTCTTTATAATTTTCATAGCTAATAATCGTTGTTTTTGGATATTTAAAGCCATATTTATCGCACATTTTATAAAAGTTTTCTTTTAATAAGATTTGATCCATTAAAGATTCATCAATATATGGAACAATAAAGTGCTTTTGCAATTCAGGCTTATTTTTAATGATTAATTTTGCATAATCGTCTCCGCAAGCAAGAAGCAATAGTTTTATATCTTTATATTTTTCTGCAATGTTCTCTAATGCTGGTAAAAAGGCTTCTTGCTTATTAAAATTGTCCACTTGTTCAAAGATAATGATTTTGCTGTCCTGTGTTGCTGTTAAGTGAGAGCGTCCCACTACGATTGATTTTATTCCATATGCTTCATGGAAGGCGCGTGCCATTCCATAGGCATTCATATCTGAACCACATAATACAGGTAAAAACGGTTGATTCATTGCTTCTTCATCTCTCTTCATCTTTACTTTTTATTTTTACAGACAAATTTCTTGACTAAAATGAAAGTAGCACGAAATGGTATCAAAATCAATTATTTGGATAGGTAAAACCTAACTAATATCATTCGTTTGCAATAAAGAAGTTGATTGTCCAATACGGCCTTGTGCCATCAAAGGCTACCCCCGTAAAAGCGTGTGTATATTGCTTAAATAAAATGTTTTCCCGATGCCCTTTACTATTCATTAACGCTTCATGAGCATAAATCGTGTTATATGCACCTGCTGCTAAGTTTTCTCCTCCACCATGGATAAAATTCATACCGTCAGCAAGCATTCGCTCTAGAGCATTTTTTCCGTCGCTACCTGTATGAGAAAAGAAATGATTTTTGACCATATCCATACTATGTTTTCTCGCCGTTTCCCTATATTGTTGTGCGCTTTTTAGCGGTGGTACTCCAAAAATGACCCGCGCTTGATTCATTAGCTCAACCATTAAATTTTCAAAGCCTTCTTGACGAGCTTCCACGCGATAATTACCATAAAAACCTTCTTTTTTCATCTCGTATTCTTCTTCTATCCAAAGTATTGATCTCACTACATCACTTTGGAATTGATCAAAAAAGAAAGTAACATATTTACCTTCAATTAAGTAGATTGCATGTCCATCATCTTTTGCTAAAATATAAGGCGTATTATTTTTTAATATTGCTTCAATCCCTTTCCCATAAAGCCGTAAGACGTCCTCTTTATCACTTTCTCCAATTGTAATGTCAAATAACTCCTTTCCTATAATTGTGCTGTAGAAACCAACAACTTCATTTTTTTCATTGACTCCCTCCAGCTCTAACTGTTCGTTTTTTCCGATCTGATTCCAAACAAAATCGTACTCTGACGGGAAAGTTGCTAATACATTTTTACTTGCTAGTTGCTTTTTTTCTTTAAATTTAGGTTCTTTGGAGGCTAAAATTTCATCTAATCCTGTAACTTGCATTGTTCGATAAATGAAACTAGCAAATTGGCCATTTGTTACAGGTTGATTTGGCATAAAGTAGCCGTTGCTTCCTTTCGTAATTCCTAGTCCGTATAATGTATAAATATAGTCATATGCCCAATGTCCTTCAGGAACGTCAATAAATGATGGAGTCTTACTAGAAGATTGTAAATTAAATGTATTGACTAGTATTTTTGCTAATTGAGCTCGATTTAATGATTCCTCTCCTTTAAAACGACCATGATCTCCATCAAAAATTCCTACTTCATAAGACCAAATAATAGATTCATAGTAAGGATTCGTTGATAACACATCAATAAATGGTTGCTCCTCATAATCCCTAATTTTCTTTAACTGGTCTTTGAATAATGTATGTATTACTTTTGCAACATCGCTTCTGGATATACTTTGATTAGGATAAAATTGATTCCCTTCTATATAATCATAAACGTTTAACTGATTTAAATAATTCGTGCTTTCATAATGATCATTAAACACATCTGTATCTATAAATACTTTCTCTGCATGGACATTTATAGGACTTAAAATTAATAATCCACACAGAACCAATGTATGAAGTAGAATGATAAAATGTTTCATTAATATCTTTTCCCCTTTCAAAGTCCCCGTCTGACTCTATTATAAGATTAAAAGATTGTGATTTCTGTAAATTTTTATACAAAGTTAAAAGGTAGTAATCTTTACCATGGAGATTTTAAAGTAAATAAAAAAGATGCAGTTTGCCACTGCATCTATGCATTATCAAAATGTTCTTTCTCATCAGGAGATTCTTTTCGAAACACTTCTTCTAAAAGTTCATCTCCTTCAGCTTTTACCCGTTTATTTAATTCGTCCACCGCTATCGCGTCCACCGTTTGCATGTCTTCATGCAAATCAAAAAGGCTGATATTATCTGATGGTACGCGGTCGGGTTTTTCTTCATAAGGCATTTCAGCAAATCTCTTTTTTGATTCTGGAAGCGATTCTTTTTTCATATCAACAACACACTCCTTTTTTGTAGTATGTGTTGATTGTGCTTCTTTATTCAAAATCAACGTCACGCCATTAAATAATCCAATTTTTCAGCAAATGTCACATTATTTGGATTCCATTTTCTAATTGGACATTGATACACTTTATAAGGCAAGCCAATTGCTCTTACGAATTCTACAAATTTCCCATCAAACCAAGGTGGAGTCCATGCTCCCGAACGACAAATATGAATAACATTCGTTTTAATTCCTTCATATAAATCTTCAAACTTCAAATATTGAATATTAAAAGCTTTATTAATTTCATTAAAAAATTCTGGTTTTTCTTTTGTAAAAGGACTGTAAATAATATATGCTTTTTGAATTATTCGATTTTGCAAAAGTTTTCCAAGCCAATTTGCACAGTTAACGTTAAATTGTAAGGAAGCAAGTCCTCCATAGCCTAAGTCAGAATGAGCATCAAATAGATATACTTCATCGACTTCAAATTTTTCTGCAATTTTGTAAGATAACGCATGAGAATCTGACACATATATTCTCACTTGCTGATCCCATCGGAAAATTTGTTTAATTTTATTCCAGAATTGATCGACATCTTTTGAAAGAAAAAAAGACTTTTCAAAATCTTTCCCAAAAGATTTGTATTGGAAGTATTTTTTGTACCATAAGTCATGAATAGTTCTTTTATTTTCAACACTTGAAGTAATTTCTTGATTTTCAGCGGAAATAAAATAGTCCCAATCAATTGACAACAAACTTGCCACTACTATCCCCTCCAAAAACCATATAAGTGTTGACAATAAAATCGTAATACTCAAAAAATTAAATTTCAAACAATCCCTCTATTTTTTGAAAAAATAGACAAATTTTTAGAGAGTATGCTTGTATTTTGATAGAATGATAAATATAGAAAAGGAGGTATCTTGTAATGTATGATGTAGCCATTATCGGTGCAGGACCAGCTGGAGGAAGTGCTGCAATTTTTACTGCAAAGGCAGGTAAAAAAACAGTTATTTTAGATAGCGACCAAGGTGTTACAAAACGCGCAATGCTTTACAATCACTACGGCGTTAAAGAAATAACAGGTCCAGAATTAGTGAAAACGGGAATTGAACAAGCGAAAAACTATGGTGCTGAACTAATCGAAGCAAAAGTAACTGGTATTTCCAAAACAGACAAAGGATTTAAATTGCAATATGAGAATGGTGAAGTGGAAGCGAAACATATCATCCTTGCAACTGGATTTTTAACAGACTTAGCTGAAAGTGTTGGATTAGCAACAAAACCTGGCACTGAGCCAAGAGTTAAAACAATTTTTGATGTGGACAATGAAGGCAGAACAAATGTAGAAGGGATTTGGGCTGCAGGTACTTGTGCAGGTGTGAGTGTCCATACAATCATCACTGCTGGCGACGGTGCAAAAGTGGCAATCAACGTCATTAGCGAATTAAACAGCGAACGTTATGTTGATCATGATGTTTTGAAATAAGTTTAAAGAACCCTTTAAGTTAAAGAGGCTGTCTAAAAAGTGATGTTTAGACAGTCCCCTTGCAATAAGAATTGTGGAAACTGGTTTATACACTTAAGCAAAGATAATATTATGATGATGTAGAGGTGGAGGAGTCTGGAAAGTTTTCTAGGCTCCTCTTTTTTCTACTAGTTTATATGAAATTTTATTAATCTTCCTGTCTGCGGATATTAGTCATTCTAGGGAATTTATTAGCCATTCGGAGCTCGATATTAGTCAACTTCATCCATATATTAGCCAACGAAAAAATTTGGGGCTTCCAGTTTGCAGATATTAGTCATTCTCAGAAACTTATTAGCCATTTGGAGCATTATATTAGTCATTCTCATCCAAATATTAGCCAACGAAAAAATTTTGAGCTTCCAGTCTGCAAATATTAGTCATTCTTGGAAACTTATTAGCAATTCGGGACATGATATTAGTCAATCCCATTCAAATATTAGCCAACGATACTCAACCATATTGGTACTTCCGCAAAACTTGATGTATTGTTGTACAAAATGATAGAGGGTTTCCTGCAAAGGCTATAACGCAAACAGGAAACCCTTTCTCTATTCCTCTTTAGGCTTTTCTATAGTGCCATCAGCAAATTGGGCAAACCTGCCCGCATTCCTTTCGTTAACGGGATCCTGTCTATCCCATTTCCAGCCTCCAAATTTTGTCTTATTATATTCGGCAAAAGTGGCATAAATCTCTTCTTTTTTATTCATTACAAACGGGCCATATTGGGCAATCGGTTCATTTATAGGTTCTCCTTCTAAAAGGAGTAAGGAGCTGTTTGTATTACCGTTGTGGATAACAATTTCTTCATCTCCAACAAGTTTACAACGGTAAGAAGCTTGAATTGTTGCCCCTTCAATTTGAATTGTATTGCCTTCGTAAAAATATAAGTTCCTGTTAATAGTACTTGATACTTTAGGCAGTGTAAATGTTGCTCCTGGTGCCATATGTATCAAATAAATTCCTACATGATGCGACTCTTCTCTTGCCCATGAAGCTAAATTTGGCTCTAATGCTTTGATGCCGTACATTTCACCCGCAATAATTTTTACTGTTGTTTTGTTGCCATTGTTAAGATTCTCAATTACAGGTATATCTTCTTTCCAAAACATTCGATATTCCGGTTCTGCCTTTTTTCCATTTCGGTCTAGGTTTAACCAAATTTGAAACAATTCAAGTGGATTCGACTGTTCTCTATTCACAAGCGGAAACATTTCTGAATGTTGGCACCCCTTGCCCGTCGTTAGCCATTGAACATCGCCGCTAGCATAACGACCAAAACAACCTTTAGAATCAAAATGATCAACAACACCTTGAAGAACAATCGTTACTGTTTCAAATCCTTTATGGGGATGAGCGGGAAATCCCGGAACTGATTTTCCATGATACATACGAAATCCATCTTTTAATTCAAAATCTTCCCCTAAGTTTCTTCCTGCTAACCTCTCTTTGTCTACCCCTTGTTCATCGTTGCCTGGTGGATAATGATCTTTGTGATATACGGTTAAAATAAAAGGGCTTTCTGTAGTCCATTGCGTTCCTAATTTTTGTAAACCAATAATTTTTCGTTTTTCCATAAAAATCACCTTACTAATTTTTCCTACTATTCCCATACTAACAAATTTTGTTTTAGATAAATTATTTTATATGGTACAAAATGATGAAAAACGCCTCAAATGAAGAGGCGTTTTTTATTTTATTGATTAGGCTGATTCTTTTTGTTACGTTGTTGCGGTTGGAATCCACTTTCCTCTGCAATTTCTTCTCTTACTTGTTGAATATTTGTTCCAGCCGGTGTTTTAGCAGGCGTCGGATTTGGTTGCGAATTTGGAGTTGCAAAACCGCTTTCCTCTGCAATTTCTTCTCTCACTTGTTGAATATTTGTTCCAGCTGGTGATTTCGCTGGCGTCGGATTTGGTTGCGGTTTATTTGGAGTTGCAAAACCACTTTCTTCTGCAATTTCTTCTCTCACTTGTTGAATATTTGTTCCAGCTGGTGTTTTACCTGGTTGACTTGGTTGAGCAAAAGTTTGGTTTCCAAAACCACCTTCTTGAGCTATTTCCTCTCGTACTTTTTGAGGATTAGTACCGAAAGTTGAACTACTTTTTCCTTGTGCATTTTGACGTTTTACTTCTTCAATATCTGTTCCAGTTTGAGTAAATCGTTTATTGTTATTAGCCATAAAAACACCTCCAAGATTGTTATGCCTTTATCATGCTAAATTTGCAGTTAATTATTCGTGTAATGTTCCGTATATTTTTTTCCAAATGGAGCACTTTATATTGAAAAAAATCTTTGTTCGAATGAATATCGTTATTAAAGGCATAGCAATAGAGGGTCTTTTTGCTTTCAACATGATTTATCATTTTCTTTTTTTCCCTTTCATACAATAGTGCATGTCCTAATGTGGAGGAATGTTCATGTACTATTTACAAAAGGGACTAGCTATTATGATTGGCAGCATTTTATTGGCAATTGGCATTAACCTTTTTCTTGCACCTTATGAAATATTGGACGGTGGGATTATCGGGCTATCCCTTATTTTGCATTATCTTTTTAACCTCAAAATCGGATTGATGGTCATTGTGTTAAGCACGCCAATTTTTATTTTGGCATGGTTCAAATATAGACGATATTTTTACAATAGTGTTCACGGTTTACTAACTTCTTCTGTAATTATCGATATTTTCAAGCCCCTTCGTTATCTCTTAGACATAGAAGCCTCTTTTGCTGCAATCATTGGTGGGATATTTGTGGGGCTTGGTATAGGCATAATGCTTAGATATGACACAAGCACTGGTGGAACTGACTTACTAGCTCAATTCATCAGCGACAAAACAAAAATCAATGTTGGATTAATTATTTTATTTATTGACTCCATTATTGTCTTGATCGGAGGGCTTTTACTATCTGCAAGCACCTTGCTGTTATCAATTATGGCCATTGTTACTGTTGGAATCACAACTAGTGCTGTAACCAGCAAAAGATAAAAGGTTTACCTTAAATTCTTTATATGTCCTCCATCGCCTTTCTTTTGAAAAAGTTAGGCTTTGTTTCTGCTAAAATGATGGCCAATAATATTAAAATTGCTCCAATAATCATTCTTCCAGTTAATACTTCACTTAAAATCAAAACAGAGAAAACCATTCCCCATAACGCCTCTGTTGATAAAATAATTGCAGTTTTTGTTTCGCTCGTATATTTTTGCGCCGTCGTTTGAAAACAATACGCGAGTGTCGTCGAGAATACTCCTAAATATAATGTGGATAAAATACCTTCCCATTCCAGTGAGAAATAGATTTCTCCTTTTCCAATGACAAAAATCCATGCAAAGAGTGCTGCTACTCCCATTTGCACAACGGTAAGCAAGATTGGATCTTCATCTTTTACATATTTGGAAGTGTAATAAATTTGATAAGCAAAGCCAAAAGCACATCCCAATGTTAGCAAATCACCTATATTAATTTTCCCCACTGATAATTGCAACGATAAAAAAGCAATTCCGATAATGGCTAAGAACGCTCCGGACATTTCAAATTTATCGATTTTTCTTTTATCCATAATTAATGCAATAAAGGGGACTATCACAACGTTAATAGCAGTAATGAAAGCATTTTTTGACGGTGTTGTATATTGTAAACCAACCGTTTGTAATAGAAATGCCAAGTATAATAGAAATCCTAATATAAAACCTCTCAATAGAGTCGATTTCTTAATGTTTCTCAGCCTCTTATAAAATATAAAACTTAAAATTAATACACCAACGGAAAATCGAACAGCTAGTATTTGGTAAGGGGTTAAATAGTCTAACGAAATTGCGCTGAACACAAATCCGCTCCCCCAAATAATCGCTGTAGTAAAAAGCATTATTTCTCCAATATATTTACTCATAGCCGCCTCCATAAAGACATTTATAAAATCAAACATTATTTATCCATTTTAGCATGTTAAATGTACTAATTTCTAAATATTTATATTTTTAACGAATAATGAAAAATTTCAGAACATGCATTTATTAAATAATCATTGTGGTAAAATTATGAATAGTTTATAAAGTTGAGTTCATTATGAAAGGATGTACCCCTTTTGATTCAGTCTGTCCTCTCCAATATAGCTGTAATTTTATTAATGCATTTA
>SMEK01000343.1_pt1 | contig 18603 bp, 18 predicted proteins | sample 2456371 | NCBI WGS metagenome assembly SMEK01 (sample SAMN10132590, study PRJNA489261) | soil metagenome | isolation source: day1 antibiotic-loamy sand soil ammended with composted manure from dairy... | place: USA | collected 2015-04-01
AACAGGTATTCGCGATTGTTGTAGGTAAATTTTTCTACCGTGGTAACCGCCGTGGCACTGTTTGTTTTTTTATGTATGGTCTGTACTTCGGTGGGGTTGCCAAAAAAGTTGTATTTACTGTTCACTTGTGTTAAACCACCTTGTGCGTTGTTGGTGTTTACGCGTATGGGGCGGTATTTGTTGTCGTACGCCAGATAGGTTAAATCGCCTTTTTGTTCTGCCGATGAGGTAATGGTACGTGCCCACACACCGGTTAGCAATCCTTTTACGTTGGTGTTTGGTGCTGCACCGTTTACATTTTCTAAGGTTGTGGGGCCGTTAGCAAAAGCGTAGCTGTCGTAATAATTAACCTCTAATAAGGTAACAGCTGTGGTAGGATATACCTGGTTGGTGTAACTTATTGCAACGCCATCTACGGTTACCGTACCTGTTTGCCGTTTTTCGTGATGAACGGTTTGGTTTTTTAAGGTGTTTTCTAAGGTAGCGCGACCGGCACCGCTCACCGCATGCCCTGTATAAAAGCCCCTGTACACCGGGCGGTTCATATAATCGTATTTTACAAACATCCAGCCTTCTGTACCGGTTCCAAACGGGTTAAGGTTAGGTCCTGAAAAGGCCATTCTGCCGGCTTTGTCGTAAACAAAGTATTCCCATTTTTTGCCGGGTACCTTTTTCTCTGCCAGCATACCGTTGGCATCGTAATTGTACTGGAAACACAATTCGTTTAAAACGGCGGTTGTAATGGTACCGTCTGTAGCTTCGGGTGTTAACACATAGCTTAACTGTCCTAACTGGTTATATACATAATACGTATCATGCGCAACACCTTCGTTATAGCTGCGTTTAAGGTGTATTCTGCCATCTATTCCTTTAAATACTTCGGTTGTATTATTTTTTCCGTCAGCAGTTTTCCAGTTTTCATTTTTGATTACCTGCTTTTTTAAGTCATTAGCCGCAAAGTATCCTGATTGTGTTAATGTATTGCTGTACGATTTGGTAGTAGTGTTCCACGAAGCATTTGCCTTAAAAAGTTTTACTTCGCTGGCGGCGTTTGTACCAATATTTAATTTAACGGTATGGTCATTCTCCATTGCCCAGTTGTTACCGGGTGATGCAATTTCCTTTACTTCTCTTTTAAAATTATTTTTTGTTTTAATCTCTGAAAACGGATTTTGGGTAAATTCGTTTTCTTCGGTATTATAATAATTTAACGTTTCAGCATTGGCATTATCTACAAAGTTACCGTTATAGGTTGTTTGTAAAATGCCTCCGCCTGTTTTACCTTCCACTGTAAAAGGCAAGAAATCTTTTGTTTGTCCGGTATAATCGTTGTATTCAATATGTTTTACTATATTTTGCTGGTCAACAGGCGACGCGTTTTTTTCAATAAGCTGTTCCGGTCTTCCCAGTTTGTCAAAATATATAATGTTTTCAAAATTTGGTGGTGTAAGGAAACCAATATTTCCTTCAACATTACTTTCTGTTCTGTAAACAGTTTCTTTAATATAATTTTTGCCGCTGCTTTGGGCGTAAACATTTGCCGCAAAAATGGTTATTATTAATGATAATATAAACTTTTTCATATCCATCTAATTTACCCCGTTAATAAAATTATACTGATAACTTTTTATTATGTTACCTTCTTGATCCTTAATGTCTTTTAACCTGTCAAAACCATCATAAGTGTAATATGTTGTTCTGCCATTAGGATCTGTAACGGTGCGTAAACCTTTGTTAGGGTAATAGGTATAAGTTGTTATAAGCTTATCGGCATGGGCCGTCCTTAAAGTGGTATATAAACCGGCTATAATTGTTGGATCTCTAAACTCATCTATTCCTTCGGCTGAAGTGTAAAATTGTAATCCGGTAATTGTAGCAGCGTTTAGCTGACTGTATCTTAAATCGCTAATCTGAAAAAGCTTTTTACTGTTATTATAGCCCCATACAATACAATGATAAATGCCTAAGTTATCTTTATATTCCAAAACATTTCCACTTGCGTCGGTTTGGGTTACCTCATAGCTGTTGATTATTTCTCCAAACTTATTTTCTTCGTTGAAAGAATGTAATTGATAAAAGTATGATGTGGTATTTATCAATTTTTGTGAATAACTATAATTGCGTTTAAACAGTAAGTTATTATTTACGGTTTTGCTTGTGTTGGCAAGCAAAATTTGATTACCTGATTTTTGATAGGTACTTTCTATCTTTGTAGTTTCATTACTTTTAACATCCGTTATCGTTTCTGAAATGGGCAAACGGTAATCGGTTGAGTAAACGATATTTTTAGTTACTTTGCCGTTATTCTGATTATTAATATAGTTTTTTGCTTCAGTTGTCTGATTTTTTAATACACCCTGTGACTTGACATTAACAACGTTTTCATCAATTTCAATTGGTTTAAACTCAAAATTGTAGTCGTTAACAATTTCGTCTTCTAAATTCTTGTTTAAATCATAACGTTTGACTGTTTTTGGGAATTTTCTTAAATTATCATATTTACCAATTGATATAAGGCTGTCATTTAAAATTTTATCACCAAAACTATATTCTATAAAACCTTTGCCCTTTATCTCTTTTGTTACGGCAGTGTAATATACAAACTCTTTGTTTTTATCTTTCATATATTTCAATGTAGTTCTGGAATTAGAACCAGCATAGCCGGAATAACCGCTCGAAATTTTTTCATTTAATTGGTTGAGCGGCTTGTAATGAAATATTGTTTCGTTTTTTGTTTTATTGTCTATGATTTCCTTGATCGATTTGATGCGTATTCCCGGTGCATATATAAAATATTGTAGTTTAGTATGTATTTTTAATGATCTTTCGGTAAATTTACTGTCTTCGCTATTTTTGTATTCAAGATAGTACGTACCCGGCTCTAGAATCCTATTGCTGTAAGAAGTAGCATTGGCTGTACCGGAGATAACCGGAGTAGTCAGATTGGTACTTTTATATATTTTATAAGTGGGATAGGTAGGGGTTGGATCTACAGGATTACCTCCCGGATCAACAATTACCCCACCGCCACCAGGATTTGGAGTAGTTCCGTTTGCAGTGATCTTGTAAAACAATTTTGCCCTCTCCGAAATGGTAAATGTATATCTCTTGTAAGGTGTGTATATGTTATTTTCTACTTTGTTAACAACGGTCGCTATTTTTGGAATTTCCAGAAAGTCATAATTTTCAATAGTAGATGTATATAATTTGCTTTCATCCAATTCCATATCGTTCACTTCATAGGTAAAGTCGATTATTCCACCTGTAGGCAGTATCACTCTTCGTAATGCGCCACTCGTCATTCCTGATAAAAGGTTTAAATTAGAAAATTCAGAACTAAAGTTTACACCATACGGAAATTCGTTGTAATCTAATGAACCTTGCCAATAAAAACCACTGTCGTCCAATGTTCCTACATACGGATTATATAAGAGCTGGTAATAATAGGTTTTGTTGTTGGTATCCTGATACGTAATTTTAGTTAAATTTCTTGTATTAAGATGTGCACCACTATATTGAAAGCTGATTGTTCTTTTAATTGCATTTTCCTCATAGATTTGAACAGTACTTACATAAGGAATGGTAGTATTGATTATATTGAACCGTAATTTACTGTAATTGGGAATAATAACTTCATAGATTTGTTTTAAGGTATTTCCACCAATTATATGGTCATTATAGGTATAATTTAGTAATTCTTTACCTGATTTATCAACTACGTCGGTCAGATAAATATTTAAGAACCTGTTTTGAGAAGTGTTCTGGTAAGGTCTTATTTCTTTCGTTTTAAAAATGTATTCTGTTCCGTTTTTATCAATTATGGTAAAATACATATTTTGATAGGAAGCAATAGTATGAATTGGACCAGGACCCGTATCATGCTTAACTGTTACCTGTGCAAATTCATTTTGTTCCACGATTTGAACTTTCATAGATCCGTTTTTGACGTAAACAAAAAACTTTCCACTTAGTCCAAATAAGTTATAGGAATATACATCAGGGTTGGTACTTACTCCATTTGCACCAAGAAATAAACTTGGTAAATTATCCTCATCAGTCGCATTTGTACGGGAAATAACAGGTAGGATATTTAAACTAAACCCGTTACCAAACATACTGCCGCTATACATCGATCGTACACTTTTTGAATGGTATGATAACTGAGCCTGTAAGTTGACAAGCTCACTAGATGTTGCTGAATTAAATAGAGGTAAATTGAAGCTATAGTGACCGGAGCTCAAAGATATTGGAGAATCTGTAAATATGTTTGAATTATAACTCTCCATTTGTGCAAATAATCTACTCTGATTATTTAAAAATAATAAGATAAAAATCTCTCTTTATCTACACAAATGTACTTACCCTCTTTCAAAGCAATTCATACATTAGATTCAGAAGGGGGTGAGTTGAATGGGTTACAAATACGATAACTACGGCTATGGCGGTGGATATTGCAATGGCTTCGCTTTACTCGTAGTGTTATTTGTTTTACTAATTATCGTTGGAGCAGGATTCAAAGGATTCTATTAATTCTTCCGATTATACCACCACCTGTCCCAAATCGACACTACGATGAAAGTTAATAAGTCCCAACGAAATTTTTGTTGGGACTTTTAAATTGAAATAAGAGGCCATATATGAACACTCAATTGTTTTGAATAATGAGGAATTGGATTAATAGCTTTAGAACTAATATTCAATGCTGTTGATAAAATATTATGTTCTACTTCCATTAACTCTACATCATGAACAATCCACGGTTCATGATAAATATCACAACGAAGTAATTTTCCTTGTGGATTTGTTGTATAAAAGCAATATCTTTCCAATAACCATTCGCCTAACGTTCCTTGCTTCATACGGGATGCTTGAGAATGAACATTATATTGACATTTGAATGGTAAAGAATAGATTCTACTGCTTTCAGAATGGAATTGCTTTTCTGATTTTAATAGCGACATATCCAAGTATATATACGGTAAATGAAACAACACCTTTGCCAATTTGGCAGTTACCCTATGACGAATCGCCAACTGAAAAAAATAGATACCTGGTTTATTTCCAGCTTTTACATACGTTCGCACATTCAACCCTGGAATTCCTCTACCCATCGGAACAGATGGTATGCCACGAATGCCAATCGCCTTCGTCAAGTATGATACAATCGTAACCCAACCTTGTCCTTCAAATGTATCAAGCATAAGATTTGGAGGAAGGTGTGCTTCTAATACATCTTTTTTTACTGGGTAGTGAAGAAATAAAATATCAGTCCAAGTTTGTTTCATCAACCAAGGGATTTTTTTTGGCAATACATCTTTATTCGCATTATAAATTTCTCCCATATCCATCCTCAATCATCGATAGATTTTTCTATAATATTTACAATTTTTATTGAAATTATGACTAGTAAGCGAAAAGTATGAAATTTTTCAACTTGTCAATAATGATATTAGAATAGAGAAATCGGGAGGCTATTTCATGAATTTACAACGCGCAAAAGAAATCGCCGAATCAGGTGCAATCGCAAATGTTTTATATAACGGACAGCGCATCTACATTCAGCATGTTGATGAAACGAAAGGAACAGCCCGTATTTATCCTTTAGATGACCCAGAAAATGAAAAAGAAGTACCCGTTGAACAATTATTAGAAAATTGATATCCCTCTTTCATTATTGTAAATGTGCGCAAAATAGTTGCGCACTTTTATGATTGGCGCAAATGCAAAGAACGAGATATAACAACTTACTTTTACGTTTTTAAAAAAAATATGATATATTTAATGAATGTCAAACAAGACGGTCGAAATGGACTGTCTCTTTTTATTAACATATTTTCAAAAGGAAGATGAAATTGATTAAGCAACCGAAATATATTTATACTTTTGTTTACCATCCTGACGAATTTGAGCTTTGTCGAATGGAAAGGCGCTCTTTATTTGGAATTGATACTGAACAAAATTTTATTATCACCGATCGTAAAATCAATCCTAGCCGTAGTCCTTTTATAGAAGATTTCTTAGAAGTGTATGTTGAGGCACATAGTTTTGAGGAACTAAAACAGATCATTAATGGTATAAAATTTACGGATTCTTCTTACAAAGTCGTATGTCTTAACAAAATGGATATCGGAAATACAAAGAAAATCCATCATCCTGAAAGACGAAAAATTGAAAGGCAAATTGGACAGGCTATTGATGGAGAACCAGATTTAAACCAACCTGATGTTATTTTTGGTTTGCTTTACATAAATGAATGTTGGTATTTTGGAAAAGCGACAAAAGCTGAATCAATTTGGCGTAAACATTTACATAAGCCGAACAGTTATTCAACGGCTCTTAGCACGAGAGTGGCTCGAGCGATTGTTAACATCGCAATTCCCGAACCAGAAGGCATTCGAGCTATTGACCCTTGTTGCGGTATTGGAACAGTATTAATCGAAGCGTTATCTATGAATATTGATATTGTCGGAAGAGATATTAGTCCGCTCGTTTGTGTTGGAGCAAGAGAAAATATCGCCTATTTTGGATACGAAACGACTGTGACAAAAGGCTCCATTGCAGATGTAACAGATTATTACGATGTAGCAATTGTGGATTTACCATATAATATTTATTCTCATCTTTCACCAGAACAAGAATACGATATCATTCAACACGCACGGCGCATTGCTAACCGGGTTTTATTTGTCTCCATCAAACCGATTGATGATTTAGTGCAAAAAGCTGGATTTACTATAACAGATCGCTCAGTTGCAAAAAAATCAACTTTTGTTCGATTTATTTTATTGTGTGAATAAATTCTTTACATTTGGAATACATCCTTAATGAGAATGTTTTTTATGATGATTATCTTTCTTATATTGGCAAAATATGATTAAGTATTTACTAGATTTAAGATTTATTAATTGACTTGCTCATTAATGTAAATGAAAAATCATCCGCTCTTGATTGTCGGATGATTTTTTATTTTAAATTTATATCAACTAATTTTTTTGAAACTATTCTCCTTTTAAAATCATCCTCCAAAGAATAGATCAAGTATGTTCGATGCCGTTGATGATTGTTTATTATAAAATTCTGAATATCCACAGCTTTTACAGTAAACAACAATGAAATGATTATGTTGAATATCAAACATTTTTGATAAACCAGTACCCGACATGGCTACTTCCTTTGTTGCTGCATTGCGACTTCCACATTTAATACACCCATTTTTTTGCAAAATTATCCCTACTTTCCTTTCCATTCTTTTCTATTCTATACGATTTCAATGTCCCTATAGTTTCAACAATTTGAAAGCTTAATAGAAAAAGGAAAACATCACCTTTGTCTTAAGTGGAAAAGGTGATGTTTTATCTATTTCCTCATTTATTGACTTGCAGCTACCATTTCATTAATTTGTTTTGATATGGCATCCTTTGTCGTTGAAAGTGTAATAGCTAGTTCGTTATACAAAAGATTGCTTGCCTCTTCCAATAATTTTGTTTCTTGTATTGGTAACTTTTTTCCTTCATTTTCGAATTGTAATTTTCTTCTTAACAACGTATTCAATAATTCTGCTAGCTCTTTACGATTTTCACTGCTAATGACGGAATTGAAAAACTGATTGAGATCTGTATTTTTTTCAATCCATTCTTTTGCAGGTTGTTTAAAAATATTCATTAAATTTTTTGCTTCTTCTGCTGACAACATTTTTTTTAATTTCGATTGGTCACCATCTACAGGATAATATAATTTTAAATCTGGATAACTAATAGGATGCAAGACATAATATAATTTTTCTTTACCAGAAAAAAGTTTCTCTGCAACATCATCAATTACACAAACACCGTGACCGCCATATAATAAATATTCACCTACTTGGTACATGAAAAATCCTCCCTGCAAATGTATACCTATCAACTTCGTTAAGGTTTGTAATCATCATTCAGCCGACTATTTAAACCTATTACACTCTATCTCTACATGAAAGATATTGATTGAATGGCGAGTAAAAGTAAAAAAGGAGTTTAATATAACTGCTTATAAGAAGAAGCAATACAATTAACGAGGAAAGCAATGTACCGATATGATTTCAAATTGGCATATTTTATAACATTAATACGTCTATCTATACAGTGTGATTAACAAATAATCAGCACATCAATAATTAAATAGAAACTTCTACATAAAAATCCTATGAGTTTTATACAAAATATGGGAAAAGTTTCCATTTAGATATTATTCATTTAAAGAACGCGGAGTTTTTATATTCAGGAAATTTTCCATTGCTAAAAGAATTGCTGAAATAAAGTTAAGAGGGTATTAGTGAGGAATATGGAATCGAACAGCTTTAATGAAAAGATTATTACGGAAACAGCACACCATATATTATATGCATGAAATAAAAAAATGATACCATCATGAAATTAACCCAAGAAATGTTGAAATCACCGCATTTCTTGGGTTCTTGCTCTTTCCTATTAAATTACCAATTTACGATTCTACTCCGATAAAATCGAAGTAATCATATGTTTTGAATCCCACTCGCCTCTAGAGATTGTAGAAAGTTGATATTTTCGAGGGAACAATTGTTGATGAATTTCATCAACAGAATACCCTTTCTTTGATAAACTTTTCACCTGATCCGTTAACATATATAAATAATCGAGCTTTTGCCGAAATGCTTTTTTACCATCTTTTATATACCCTGCATGACAACAAAACATTTCTCCGAAATCAAGTTGTAATACTTTTTCGATTGATCGAATGATTTGCGGTATACTTTCTTCACGTAATATAAGCTTTGTACGTGGAGTGACAAATAAATCACCAGCAAATAGTTGGCCAGTTGATTCGTTTAAAAATGACACATGATCTGCTGCATGACCTGGTGTTTCAATGACACGCCATCTATATTTTCGTGATTCGAAACTTTCCTCATGGGGATTTGCACGATATGGAGGCCGAATCCCCCAAAAAAACTTTCGATATAACATATAATTTGCTTTTTTCTTACTTTTTTCAATTGACATAGGATGCAAATATATTGGTATACCTTTATCACTCAAATATTTCGCACAACCTTCATGATCTTCATGGGCATGGGTAATCACAACGCGGTCAATGGAGAGCGGTTCATAAAATCCCATAAACTGTTTTCTCATGACATGTGCTCCGCAGTCAATGACTACACCATCTTGGTAAAATGAATAAACGTTTAACTTGACTTGTGAAAATGCATTCTTCCCTTCAAAAAGTTTAACATCCCCTTGTATGCTTTCGAAAAAACTTTGTTTTAGCAGCAACTAAACCACCCCAATTTGCTCATTTATCGAACGTTGTATATTACTTCAGTAGCGTATTATGTAAACATCAGATTTCTTGAATGAATTGCACTTCGTCATAACCACACTCTTGACATACCATTAAATGTGGACAAACTTGGTCCCGTGCCGTATTCGGATAGCCGTCTCCCATTTTCACCGTCTCTTCGTCATTATAATGTCCATAAGGATCGAAATAATCGGAAACCTTCCCTGAATCCTCCAACTTATTCTTGCAATTTGGACAAAATACTTCTAATTCCTGCAAAGAATTGCAAAGTGGACATTGTGCCATCCTTCATTCACCTCAATCATCATTATTCACATGTAAAGAAAAAAGCATTCCTTCAAGGGAAAGAATGCTTAATATCTTATCCATAAGCTACATTAGATGTACACAATGTAAGCAAATTAAAATCTATTAAAACAAACAGCATTCTCATACATTTTTTAAATAAGCCAAATAGTAAAACAAACTTACAAAAATAGCTCCTCCAACTGAATTTCCCAAAAAGACAGGAACAAAATTTGTTATATACTGACCCCAAGTCATTTCACCTGCAAAAATAGCTGCAGGAATAATAAACATATTTGCTACAACATGTTGAAAACCGATTAATACGAAGATCATGATAGGAAACCAAATGGATAAAATTTTCCCAGAAAATGATGTCGTTCCGTAACACAACCATACAGCTAGCGCTACAAGCCAATTACAACCGATTGCAGAAACGAAAGCTTCAATAAAACTTGCATTTACTTTCGCCAATGCTGTACTTACCGTTTTGTTTAAAAAATCTCCTTCCGTTAGTCCAACGACATGTCCAAAAAAATAAGCTACAAATAATGCACCAATCAAATTAAAAACGGTAATCCAAAACCAATTTCTTAAAAGCTTTGTAAAAGTAATCCTTTTGGCAAAATAGGACATTGCAACTGCCATCATATTTCCAGTAACTAATTCGCCACCAGCTAACAAAATTAATATTAATCCAATTGGGAACACAGTTGCTCCCATGAAGGTTACAAAACTCCCCCATTCATCAGGCATTGTTCCCGTTATCCGAATAAATGCCAGATACCCCATTGAGATAAATGCCCCTCCTAAAAATCCTAAAATCAGCATTTGAAAAAGGGACATATTCGCCTTTTCTTCCCCTTTTTGAACGGTGATTTGGGCTATTTCCTTAGGACTGTAATCCATGTTAGACCTCCCAAGTCCTTTATTTTATAGAATAAGAGCTAGATAGCCCGCGTTAATTTTTATAAATTTAGGAAATTAGTTGTTCAGAATATTTTTAATTCTTTTTATAGATTTAATTATTATTAGGAGACAATATGTTATTCAAAATATTTTACCATTAAATAATGAGGGATACCTTCCTCCAAAAATTCATCCGAATTAATGATATAACCTAGCTTTTCGTAAAAAACTTTCGCATGAGATTGTGCATGTAACTTTATTTTTTGGCAGTCTTTTTCTTTTGCAATCTTCTCTAATTCTTGCACGATTAATTTTCCAATGCAAATTTTACGATATGGTTGTAATACACAAATTCTTTCCAATTTACCAAAACCATCTACGAAGCGTATTCTTCCAGCCCCAACAGGCTTGTCATCGACAACAATCAATAGATGTTCGCAAGGAGAAAGAAGGTTATCATACTCATCTATTTCGCTTTCCATTGGAACACCCTGTTCCTCAACAAATACTTCTTTTCGAATTGAAAAAGCTTTTTCTAATTGTTCCTCTGTCGACACACGAATTACTTCAATCTTCATGTTATCCCCTTCCCATTTTCAATAAAATCTGTATATTAATTTACCATTATTAATATAAAAATACATGTATTTTCAATTGCTATATAAAAAAATCCACTATACCAAATAATATCTGAATTATAGTACTTGGTAATAAACAGATGGAGTGATATTTATTAGAGTTCATCAAAATAAACATTAATATGTTATAAGATTGTTAAATTTTTAACTAGACATCACCCTCAATGGCGGTTACTATAGTATACGAAGGTATTCTGTAAATCTAAATGTATTAGATTTTGTTTTTAAAAACACGAAGCATTTATTTCGTGTTACATTTTTTGCTAATACACTTTAGTTTACTAAACAACTAAATAATTAGATTACTAATATAAGGAGCGTATACTACATGAAACGTAAAATAGCTTTATTTTTCTTCATGACGATGATCACTTTAGTATTAGCTGCGTGTGGTTCATCATCTAAAGAAGAATCAAATGGTACAAAAGATGAAGCAAAAGATAAAGAAACTTTAATAATTGGTATTGATGATAAGTTTGCACCAATGGGATTCCGTGACGATCAAAACGAAATCGTTGGTTTTGATATCGACATGGCTCGTGCTGCTGCAGAAAAAATGGGTGTTGAAGTGGAGTTCCAACCAATCGATTGGACTACAAAAGAATCTGAATTATCCAGTGGCCGTATCGATTTAATTTGGAACGGTTACACTATAACAGATGAACGTAAACAGAAAGTATTATTTACAAAACCTTACTTAGAAAACGCACAAGTTGTTGTAACATTAGTAGATTCTCCTATTACAAAAATCAATGAACTTGCTGGAAAACAAGTGGGAGTTCAAGCATTGTCTTCTGCATTGGATGCGTTAAATGAACATCCTATTAGCAATGAAGTAAATTTAAATGAATACAAAGATAATGTACTTGCATTAACAGACTTAAAAAATGGTCGCCTTGATGCAGTTGTAATCGACAAAGTTGTCGTTGAATATTACATGACACAAGAACCAGATACATTTACAATTCTTGAAGAAGAACTTGCTCCAGAACAATATGGAGTTGGTGTGAAAAAAGGAAATGAAGAATTACTTGAAAAACTGCAGGCAGCATTAGATGAAATGAATGAAGACGGTACTGCAGCTGAAATATCTGAGAAATGGTTCGGTGAAGATCGAGTATTAAAATAATATATATGCTAAAATAGAATGTCATTATTTTCGATAAGAGTTTCCATGTGACAATGGAACTCTTATTTTTTGGGAGGAAACATCATGGTTGATTACTGGAATCGGATTGTTTGGCCGATGCTTGAAGGAGCTCAAATGACCATTTTGCTCTTTTTCATTGCCATTCTTGTATCAATTCCATTAGGATTTATTCTAACACTTGCGGTACAAAGCCGTTTTAAGCCCCTTGCATGGCTTTCACAAATATATATTACCGTCATGCGAGGCACTCCCCTATTATTGCAGCTCTTATTAATCTGCTTCGGATTGCCGATGCTGCCTGTGGTAGGAGAATATTTAGTATTTGATCGTTTCGTTGCGGCTTGTATTGGATTCGTATTAAACTATGCAGCCTATTTTGCTGAAATCTTTAGAGGCGGGCTCATTTCCATCGACAAAGGTCAATATGAAGCAGCAAAAGTACTTGGCTTAACAAAATGGCAAACGACAACACGCATCATATTACCCCAAATGTTTCGAGTAGCCTTGCCTGCTGTTGCCAACGAATCCATTACGCTCATCAAAGATACCGCGCTACTTTATGCAGTTGCAGTGCCAGAATTATTACACTTTGCACAAACAGCTGTAAACAGAGAGTTTACAATTGTCCCTTACTTTATTGCGGGAGTAATTTACTTAGCGATGACACTCATATTGACGGTATTCTTTAAATGGTTAGAGCGTCGATATAAATACGAATAGAGGTGAAAAAATTGGCGCTAATAGAAGTTACAAATTTGAAGAAATCATTTGGGAACCAGGAAGTATTAAAATCCATTTCATTTTCGGTAGATAAAAAAGAAGTTATTGCAATGATCGGCCCTTCAGGTTCAGGAAAGAGTACATTGTTACGCAGTTTAATTCATTTAGAAGAAATTGATAACGGTAGTATTTGTATCGACGGCGATTTTTTAGTAAAAGATGGGCAATATGCTAACCAAGCAGATATACGAAAAATTACAGGAAAAATGGGAATGGTGTTTCAACACTTTAACTTATTCCCTCACTTAACTGTTAAAGAAAATCTGATTTTAGCCCCGAAACTTAGAAAATCCGAATCGATGGAAGAAATAGAAAAACGCTGTATGGATTTATTGCGAAAAGTGGGATTGTCCGATAAAGCGAATGCTTATCCTAGCAATCTGTCAGGCGGTCAAAAACAGCGTGTTGCTATTGCACGAGCCCTTATGTTAAATCCACAAATCTTGCTGTTTGATGAACCTACTTCTGCCCTTGACCCGGAATTAACGGGAGAAGTGTTGAAAGTCATGAAGGATTTAGCAGAAGAACATATGACGATGATTGTCGTAACGCATGAAATGGGCTTTGCAAGAGAAGTGGCAAATCGTGTGATCTTTATGGATGGCGGAGAAATTATCGAATCAAATGAACCTGAACAGTTCTTCCAACATCCTCAACATGAACGTACGAAATCATTTTTACATAAAAATTGGAAATGAAAAGGTCGTCTATTTTCAGACGACCTTTTGTCATATTAATCTAACACTACAGTTTCGTTAAACAATATTCCTAGATATCGATATTTGATATGTACATTATGAATATCTTCATGATGATTTACAGTTAATCCATAAATTGTATCCTTTTCTGTCGCTGAACCTTCATCAAATTTCTTTAACAGTTCTTCCGGAATCGTTCCTTTTGGAATGGAAATATCTTCGATGTTGAAATATTGAATGTGACTAGCTGCAACTGAATTTTCATCAATTGTTCCTGCAAAACCTACCAAAGCATTGCTAACTTGGATTTTTATTTCATTCGGATCCGCATGATTATTGACTTTTACACTAGTGATTTCCAAATCTCCAATCCCTTTATTCCCTATTGCAATTACAACGGTATGATGATCTTGACCCTTAAAAATCGTTCCTGTTACTAATGGTGGTGTCACTTTAATATAGATAAAAAACCCACCAATTAATAAAACGAGTATGAACGCAACAAGTAAAATTTTTTTCAATGTTCTCATCCTTTAAAGTAAATTTCCAAACCAATTATCCCTCTTTCAGTTTATACTACTTTCATGCAGAGAGTAGAATGTAAAATTTAAAACTATGTGAAAAATTTTTCAATGTTTTTAGTCATATCATTAAAATTTTATAGTAAAGATAAATTAAGGGGGAATTTTCATGGGAGAATATATTAAAATGCAATTTACTCGTACAAGAATGGTATTGAAGCAAACTTTAGAAAACATTACACCTGAGGTCTATTCTACAATTCCAAAAGGTTTTAATAACAATATTTTATGGCAAGTAGGACATGTATTGATGACTACAGATTTTTTACTCTTCAACGGTAAAGTGACGATACCAAAAAGTTATCAAAAATTATTTGGTCCTGGTACCAAACCAGCAGATTGGCCAATGGATGTACCATATCTTGAAACTTTGCTGCAACAAATTGAAGAACAACTGGAACGTATTCAATCAATCGATACCAATACCTTTAATGAAAAACTGCCAAAAAGTATATTTGGAAATGAAACAAAAGGAGAATTGGCTGCTTTTGCAGCATTCCATGAAGCAATGCATGTTGGACAAATTCAAGTAATGAAGCGATTGATTGAAACTATGAAAACAAAGTAAAAAATGATGAAAACCGCCATCTTCTGGCGGTTTGTTAATCATTGTATGAACATAACTGTTTCACCGATATTATATTCTTTCTGTTTCTCCTCTCCATCTTCTATCCACTTTACGACAAAGACACCTTCTTTTAAACGCTCTTTTATTTCTTCCTCAGTTATTTCACCCGTATAAAGGACGATTTCTTCTTGAACAATATACTCCTTTTTATCGATATTATCGTATTCAAAACCTTCTCCCGTCCAGTATACATTTGATGATAATAAATTTCTAATTGACTCAGACATTTCCGTATTAATGTTTTCTACTTGATTAGAATATTTAAATTTAAACGTAAAAAGCATTTTTCGGAAGTTTTTCTGATCAGGGTGTTCGACATATTCTAATGTCCCAAGGGTTTGATAAGTTTCATCATCGATTGGTGTTATTTCAGTACGAATTTGCATATATGGATTATTTAAATAATACAAATAACCTGATATAAAAAGAACGATAAAAAGAAACATCGTAACAATTAATGCAATCACTTTTCTTTTCATCATATCCCCTCTTTTTCTCGAATTTGTTCTATCAGAAGGTATCCATTTTAAATATTTCTTTTTGAAATCATGTTTCCCTGTTATTAAAATAAAATTTCTTTTGAATAATTTATTTTCTCATCATTAGTATCTCTATTACTCATTCAATTACTCCATATCAATAATCTTAAAATTTCCGTACATAATTTTTAATTCATTCATAACTAAATCAAATGCCTTCATTTGACACTTTTCATAGTACTCTTTATTATCAACTTAAAGTATAAGAAAGGTGAAGAGGTTAAATGAAACCATCATTAACAAAAGAGGAACGAGAATCCCTTTTCCCTTATGCAACTAAAGAACAACTGGATTTTCTCTTAAACCATGTTAAACAAGGCTTCAAAACAAAATTTTTAAATATAATGGCCGATATAAAAGTAACACTCGTTCGTTCTCAAGATGTCACGTTAGTAGAGATTGAAAAAGATGCTAGTAGCTGGATTCTTGAAGATTATATTGATTATGGAAAAGGCAACTACCTCGGCCGATGTGCCTGCAACAGAAAATTAAGACGAGTATTTACTGTAAAACATGTAGTGACCGGAAGAAGAATTGATTATGGTGAAGATCATCTTATGCAATTTCTCGGCATCGATGAAAATATTTTAAGAGACATTGTTAAAGATGCTTCCATTATTCATTTAGAACTGGATGAATTGCTCATAAAAATCAAAGAAAACCAATACGGCTATGAAATATTGGAAGATTTAGACGGAATGGAAATACCAGAAGATATTCAGGCCCATATCAATGCGAACGTCCCCTTATTAGATCGACAAATAAATCGTTTATATCGAAAATTGCGTGAAATTGAAAGGAATGTAAGAAAACAGCAAGAAGAATCATTAATGAAAGCTCTGTTGGAAGAAAAAAATCGAATGCTTCAACAAATAGAGCGGGAACATAGAAGATTGGAAGCAATAGTGGAAAAAGTTCGTCAAAATCTCCCACCAAACCCAACAAAAGAAATGATTGCACTTCAACTTGTATTCAACGGCTTCTCTAGCACATTAGAAATATGTCACATCTTAATTGATTACTTTGGTCAAGATGGCTCTTTATCTGCCGGAGTCCATAAAAGACCAAGAATTTTTCCATCCATTCTTCAACATTTTCTAGAACAAACAGAAAAGGGAAATTTAATACTTATGGAAAAAATCGGTGTTGAAGATTGTATCTTTATTCCAAATGAAGATGTAAACATCCGATTAGAAATGGAAGATACTATTGAGGAAAATAACGAAGGGGAAGAACAGTTAACTTTATTCTTATAAAATTTTATAAAACTCCTTCGCCATGTCGTTATCTAATTTAATGATGATTTCATCGCTTGTAATTTCATTTTCATGATGAAATTTTTTGATTTGAATATTTCTAAATAAATAGCAGTAAATCATATAAACGATTTCAGAACAGATTTTAAGCTGTTTATTTAGAAATGTTCTCCTAGGAGGTCGTTCAATGCTGAAAATTTTTACACATCTTTTAATTCCCAATTCCAACAACAGTCAATATGTCCGAATAGATAATGACATAAACATAGAAATGATTTCAAAATACATTTTTAATACATTTAATCAATATTCAATTGAAATTATTTACAATGAAAATTCTTTAACTGAGTTTCAGATTGTAACGATCGAACCATGGGTTACTTATTTATTGCTGATGAAAAATTATTTAATTAAAGATTTCGCCAGAGTCACCGACTTATCTAAACCCATTACTTACGTTTTTACTAAAGACGAACATGGACAATTCGTTTTTCATATCAATGATAAATTAAATCAACTTACACATCAGGTAATACTACCCGAAAAAGAATTTTTTCATACGCTTTATGAAAGTTTAATGATATATTTACAATTCATGAAAAGATGCAATGTGAATTATTACCAATACTGGATGAGTCGATACGAAAAACATATCTATATTGTTAGAAAGCAAATGGAATCAAAGTATTTTCATACATCATTTAATCATTGATGTACATCATGACCTCCCTAAAAAAGACATGCGACGAATTGTCCATGTCTTTTTTATTCAGCAATCATCGGAAAAGGCAAGTAATATTATATCTTTTTTACTTGCCTTTTTTCCTGTGAAAATATGTTTATATTACTAGTAATGAATAGGTAAAGAATACTTCATTCAGCAAATGATTGTTGGTAAAATGCACGTAAAACTTGCTAATCTAATCCTTGTCCATCCTTCTAGATTTTGCGTAATTGGCGAATACGATTAAGGAATGCAAAGTCTAGAATATATGACTGTGGAATGATAGTACTTCCGATAATTGCAGTATTAAGGAATTAGAAAACATTGTCATATTTTAGAATCAAAAACATACTTTTTTACCAGAAAACTTTGCCGAAAAATATTCTTTACACTATTAACTCAATTATCCATTAAATTTGTAATAATGGAAATACTGATATCATAATTGACGATTTTTCTGTCATAAGTGACTTTTTGTATAACTGTTTACTTGGTATTTTTTGTAATTTCTAACAATAAATTCTTGATTACCGCTACAAAATAAAAAATTATCAATGTTAGAAGTTATCTTCCATACTTTTTCTAATATAAAAAAAGTCGAGAGCAATTAATGATGTAAGCAGTCCAACTACTACAAAATTCGGTTCTGATTCATCATTTTTAATTTTATCAAAATAATTTTTACATCGTTGGAATTCTCATTTTTGGTTTACCCTTTAATCTCCCCGATATAATATCGACCCTCATAAAAAAGGCAGTGAACTTACCGCCCACTGCCCTTTAAAATCGTAATTTATTTTCCATCGTCTTCAGTTTTAAATCTTCGAATTAACATGTTCAGTTCCTCTGCCCAAGTAGCTAAAGTTTTTGCAGATGAGGATATTTCCTCCATCGACGCTAGCTGTTCCTCTGTAGCAGCAGCAACCTGTTGAGATGCAGCAGCATTGGATTGAGCAATTTGTGAAAACTCATCTGTCATGATTGATAATTTTTGTACTTCACTAGAAATTTGTTTTGAGTAATTAGCAATTTTTTCCATTTGTGGTGTGATATCTCTTGCACTTTGCAAAATAGCATTAAATGTTTCAATCGCTTCGCTG
>SMEK01000346.1_pt1 | contig 18546 bp, 19 predicted proteins | sample 2456371 | NCBI WGS metagenome assembly SMEK01 (sample SAMN10132590, study PRJNA489261) | soil metagenome | isolation source: day1 antibiotic-loamy sand soil ammended with composted manure from dairy... | place: USA | collected 2015-04-01
GCCGACAGCTCGCAGCGCGCCCCCGACGCGAGGGTTCCACGCAGCCCCGCGATCGGACGCGCCACGGGATCGTCCCAGCGGCTCGGGAGCCCGGGGAGCCCTGCGGCCACCCAGTCGCGGAGTCGCAGCTCGCCGCTCCCCTCCGCTCCCAAGGTGAGCCCCTGCTTGAAGAGCAGGTTCTCCAGCTCGTCCAAGGTCAGGCCCGCGTCCACGTCGACCAGCTGTGATACCCGATCCACCTGGATCAGGGGGCGATCGTGCGGAGCCGCCTCGCCTCCCGGGAGGGGCGCGCGCCCCACGAGGGTGGCTGGCTCGCCGCGGAACCCGAGCGTGCCCGGGTTGAGCACTCCCTCCGGATCCCAGGCGCGGCCCAACAGATCCCGCACCGCGCCGCTCCCCTGCTCCGCGAGGGTTCCTGCCTTGCTGCGCCCGACCCCATGGTGATGGCTCACGCAGGCGCCCGCGGACACCGCGGCGGAGAGGGCGTCCGCCCAGACGGAGTCGTAACGGAGCAGGGCGCGCTCCGGAGAGCGTCCGTGGCCCACGAAGGTGAAGTAGATCGCCGCGCCGTCCGGATAACAGTGGCTCACGTGGGCCATCAGCAGGACGCGGTCACCGATCGCGGCGCGCACCTCCCGGTAGACGTCGGCGAGCTTCGACCAGGGCGCGGCGACCTCCATCGTGTCGCTGAAGGCCCCCGCACGGAAGACCTTCGACTGCCGGAAGCTCACGTCGTAGCGGTGCTCGTACCAGCTGCGCACGGGTCCCTCGCCCAGCGGCTCACCACCGAGCTCCTCACACCAGCGCGTCGCCAGCTGCGCCTGTCCCGCTGGATCGCTGACGTTCTCGAAGGAGAGCAGCAACCGCGAGCGCGCCCGCCCCTGCCGCTCCAGCAGTGAGACCAGGCGGGCGAGCTGTCCGGGTGCCTTGAGCACGCTCCGCAGGGCCAAGGCCTCGAGCGTGTCCAGGGACGGCAGCCACGATCCGCCGCGCGGCTCCGGCTCGCCGGGCAAGTCCTCGCTGCCCTTCGAGGTGTGCAGCACGGAGTCCACCGCGTCGTAGAGCCGCGCGACCGCCGGTCGTAGCCCCCCCTGGTAGATCACCCGCAAGGCCTCTTGCCCGTCCTCGAAGGTCGGGAAGCTGAAGGCCACCATCGCGCGCTCCGCTGGCGCCGGGAACAAACGCAGCCCCACACGGGTGATGATCCCGAGGGTGCCCTCGCTGCCGACGAGCCAGGGCACGAGGTCGACGTCACCGCTCCGCGACCGCATCACCAGGTGCCGCCCGGAGCCGAGCACGCACTCGAGCTCCGTCACCATGTCCTCGATCTTCCCGTAACGTCCGGAGCACTGACCGGCGCCGCGCGCCGCCGCCCAGCCACCGACCGTCGAGCACAGGATGCTCGAGGGAAAATGCCCCGCCGTCCGCCCCAGCTTCTCCAGGCGCTGCTCCAGATCCCACCCGAGGAGCCCCGCGCCCGCTCGCACCTCCGCGCCGTCCTCGGACACCTCGAAGCTGGTGAGTCGTTTGAGATCCACCACGACCGTGCGCGGATCGGGCCAGAACCCGCCGCACACGCCGCTGCCCGCCCCGAGCGGAGCGAGCGCGAAGCCCTCCCTGCGGGCGAGCTCCACCAGCGCCGACACCTCCTCGACGTGCTCGGGCCACACCACCGCCAAGGGGCGGCTCCCGGGATCGGGGAGCCCCGCGATCAACCCCCGCGGCCAACAGTCTCGCGCGGAGGCGTCGAGATCGGCGAGCCGCGTGCTCACTCGAGCCTCCCCGAACACCTCCCCGAGCTTGTCCGTCACGCTCCCGGGCACCTGCTTCACTCGGTCATTTGTACCCCGGGGCGCCCCGAACGTATACGCTCGGGCCATGGGTTGCCCGTCCTCTGCCCCTGTCCGGCGGAGCGTGGAGGCGCCGCCGATTTCGGCCGAGCCGAGGCATGTCCCGCGCGAAAAGTCGGAAAGCTACTACGACACCAAGAGCCAGGTCTTCTCCGCTCTTATCGACACGATCGATCTGTCACAGCTTGCGAAGCTCGACCCTGAAAGCGCGCGCGAGGAAATACGCGATATTGTCAATGACATAATCGCCATCAAGAACTTCGCGATGTCGATCTCCGAGCAGGAGGAACTGCTCGAAGACATCTGCAACGACGTGCTTGGATATGGACCGCTGGAACCGCTGCTGGCGCGAGACGATATCGCCGACATCATGGTCAACGGCTCCAAGAACGTCTACATCGAGGTGGACGGCAGGGTCGAGCAGACCGGGATACGCTTCCGTGACAATCAGCAATTGCTGAACATCTGCCAGCGCATTGTCAGCCAGGTTGGTCGCCGTGTGGACGAATCCTCGCCCATATGCGACGCACGCCTGCCAGACGGAAGCCGCGTCAACGTCATCGCGCCGCCACTGGCCATCGACGGCACCGCCCTCACCATCCGCAAGTTCAGGAAGGACAAGCTCACCCTCGACCAGCTCGTCAGATACGGCTCGATTTCTCCGGAGGGCGCCGAGATTCTAAAGATCATCGGCCGCGTGCGCTGCAATATCATCATTTCCGGCGGCACCGGTTCGGGCAAGACCACGCTGCTGAATTGCCTGACCAACTATATCGACCGCGACGAGCGCATCATTACCTGCGAGGATTCGGCGGAACTCCAACTCCAACAGCCGCACGTCGTGCGCCTGGAAACGCGCCCGCCAAACCTTGAAGGCGAGGGCGAGGTGACAATGCGCGACCTGGTCAAGAACTGTCTTCGCATGCGCCCCGACCGCATCATCGTCGGCGAGGTGCGCGGTCCCGAGGTCTTCGACCTGCTGCAAGCCATGAACACCGGCCACGACGGCTCCATGGGCACGATCCACTCGAACTCGCCGCGCGAGTGCCTCAGCCGCATGGAATCCATGATCGCGATGGGCGGATACCTGCTGCCCCAGAAGACCGTGCGCGAGATTATCGTTGGCTCCGTCGACGTAATCATCCAGGCCGCCCGTTTGCGCGACGGCTCGCGCCGGATCACCCACATCACCGAGGTGGTGGGCATGGAGGGAGACGTTGTCATCACCCAAGACCTCGTCGTCTACAACGTCAAGGGTGAGGATCAGAATGGGAGACTGATCGGCGAGCATGTCTCGACCGGTATCGGCCGGCCGCATTTCTGGGACCGTGCCCGTTACTATGGTGAGGAGCAGCGTCTCGCCAATGCCCTGGAAGCGATGGAGAAGGGCGCTGACTGACTTCAGGGAAAGTGCGGGGGCTTTCGCCTATGTTCGGAATTGAACCTGCGGTCCTGGCATTCATTGTCCTCGCCGGCTTCAGTGCAGGCGGGGTCGCCTATGCGCTCCTTTTCACGCGCATCCGCAATGAGAAGCAGACCGGTAAAAGGCTCCAAAGCATCAAGGCGGCGGAAACCGACCGAGCCCTCGTCAAGGCGTCGCGCGACCGGCTCGCCGAAGCCGCAAGACGGCGCAGGACCGTTCAGGAATCGCTGAAGGAGCTGGAGGAAAAGCAGAAGGCAAGGGACCTTAACGTCAAGAAGCCGCCACTGAAGATTCAGATCCGGCAGGCTGGAATGGACGTCACCATTCAACGTTTCTACCTCTATTCTGTCATTTGCGGCTTGCTGCTGACCTTTCTGGCGTTCGTCGCCGGCGTTCCCAACATCGTGCTTCCCGGGGTGCTGCTGGTGGGCGTGGTGGGCTTGCCGCGCTGGTTCGTGTCTTTCCGGCGCGCGCGCCGCGTCAAGGCGTTTCTCGACGAATTTCCCAATGCGCTTGAGGTGATCGTGCGCGCCGTAAAGTCCGGCCTGCCGCTGAACGACGGCATTCGCCTGATCGCAAGCGAGGCCAGGGAGCCCGTAAAGACGGAATTTCGCCGCATCGTCGATGCGCAGCAACTGGGCCTTTCCATTCCTGACGCAGCATTGCGCATGCCCGAAACAATGCCCTGTCCCGAGGCGGGCTTCTTCGGCATTGTCATCCAGATCCAGAGCCAGGCGGGGGGCAATCTTTCGGAAGCGCTGGGCAACCTTGCGCGTGTTCTGCGCGATCGCAAGAAGATGAAGGCCAAGGTGCAGGCGCTCTCCATGGAGGCGAAGGCTTCGGCCGCCATCATCGGTGCGCTGCCGTTCATCGTCGCCTTCCTGGTCTATTTGACGAGCCCGAACTACATCATGCCGCTGTTCACCACCAATGTCGGCAACCTCATCCTTGGCGTATCCGGCATCTGGATGTCGATCGGCATCTTCGTCATGCGCAAGATGATGAACTTCGACGTCTAGCAGGAGAGAGGCCATGTCCGGACAAGCCATCAAGACGCTGGTTGATCCGTCCTTCCTGGTCGCCATCCTGGTTGCGATAGCCGTGTTCGCCACGCTTATCACCGCGCTGCCGGCCCTGGGCGGCAATCCGCTGAAGGCGCGCATGAGAGCGGTGGCGCTGGAGCGCGACGAACTGCGTGCCCAGCAGCGTGCCCGCCTTGCCGCCGAAGCGGACCGCCGTCGCAAGGGGCTGCGCGAGCAGGAATCCCTGGGCATGCGCACCATCGTCGACCGGCTGGACCTGAGGCGCGCGCTGGTGGACGAAGCAACGCTACAGAAGCTGAAGATGGCGGGCTTCCGCGGCCAGAACCCGCTAACGAGATTTCTGTTTTTCCGCCTCGTCCTGCCTTTTGCCGGTCTGGCGCTGGCGCTGGCCTACATTTTTCTGCTTGGCGGTCTTTCCGACAAGCCTTTCCTGATCAAGCTCTTCGTCTGCGTGGCAGGCGCCTATGCCGGGTTCTACCTGCCCGTGATCTATGTTTCGAACAGGGCCGCCAAGCGCAAGCAGTCGATCCAGCTGGCGTGGCCGGATGCACTCGACCTTCTGTTGATCTGCGTGGAATCGGGCATGTCCGTGGAGGCCGCCCTGCGCCGGGTCGCTGACGAAATCGGCTCGCAATCGGTGGATCTGGCGGAAGAGTTCGTGCTCACCAATGCGGAACTCTCCTACCTTCAGGAGCGCAGGCAGGCATATGAGAACCTTGCGGCGCGCACGGGCCTCGAATCGGTGAAGTCCGTCTCACAGGCCCTGATCCAGGCGGAGCGGTACGGCACGCCGGTGGCGCACGCGCTGCGCGTTCTGGCTGCCGAAAGCCGCGACATGCGGATGAACGCGGCCGAGAAGAAGGCGGCCGCGCTGCCGCCTAAGCTGACCGTGCCGATGATCCTGTTCTTCCTGCCGGTGCTTTTCGCGATCATCCTCGGCCCGGCCGGCATACAGGTGAGCCAGCGCGGAATCTTTGGCGACAAGCCAGCCTCCACCGAAGACAGTTCGCAATAAGGCTCCCGGCGCTGGAGCCAGGATTGATCCTCAGAGGAGGGGGCTCAATCTCCGGGCCTTCCTGCAACTTGTTGCGGGAGCGTCTTTCAAAAAGGCCTCAAGCCAAGCGAGCGTGGGTCAGAACCCTCAGTTCGTCGCCGCCGATTTGTCCTGCTTCTTGAGCTGGGTCCAGGAATTCTGCTGCGAAAGCATGGATCGCAGATAGGCGACGTTGGCTCGCGCCTGGTCCGGCGGCAGTTCCTGGGAGGCGATCTTCTCCGCCTCGTCAAACCTGCCCTGCAGGCCCACCGCGAGTGCCAGGTTCTGGCGGACCCGGCTGTCTGCATTAGGCTGCTCGGCGGCCGAGCGCAGATAGGTTTCGGCCATGCGCAGGTCGCCTTCCAGCAGGTATGACAGGCCGAGATTGGACAGGACCGAGGGTTCGTTCGGCTTGATTTCCAGCGCCTTGCGGTAGAGCCGTCTTGCCTCGTCCTTCTGTCCGAGCTGATCTAGGATGGCGCCTTCGGCAGAAACCAGCTTCCAATCCGGATATTCCGGCGTCTGCGCCCGCCGTACCGCGCTCAGCGCTGGCTCGAGTTGGCCGCTGGCCGCCAGTGCCTTGCCGTAGGCCGCAAGCACGTCGCGGTCCTTGGGATAGGCGATGGCCAGCTTGCGCATGACCGCAAGCGACTGGTCCGGATCCCCGTTCATCTGGAGAACCGTAGCGTATCTGATGGCGACGCCCTTGTCGTTGGGATTTTGGACGTAGGTCTGGCCGAGCGCTCGCGCCGCATCCTGCAACTGGGCGGCAGACATGTTTTCGATCGGCTGGCCGTGCGTACGACTGAGCGACCCGGTCGTCATCTTGTCGGTGGCGGCGCTGGTGCCGCAGCCGCTGATGCCCAGCGAAAGCACTAGCACCATTGCCGTGGCCGACAGCCCCTTGCCCAATCGGACCGGCCGTTTTGCCTCCATGCTCAGACTCCGTTCTCGCTCACGGCCTCACGCGGCCGTCCCCGACGAAGCAATATTCTGTTAACCCTAACGGACCGTTAATTCCGTTTGAGTTGAAGGGGGCCGAATAGGGAGGTCGGAGGATTTGGGCGAGCGCGCCGGCTTTTCGGACAAGCCGGTGGAACCGCTGCCTGTCAGGCACAGGCTTCAGGCGGTGCCGGTCGAGCGGACCGGCACCGGCAGCAAGGTCAGCGAAGGAACTCGTCGATTCGGCGGATGGTGACCCGGCGATTGCGCCAGTCTTCGTATGGGGTGTTTACGAGCAGGAAATCCTCCCCATAGCCTGCCGTCTCGAGTATCCGGGGAGAAACGCCGAACTCCCTGACGAGGACCCGCTTCAGCGACTCCGCCCGGCGCTCGGACAGAATCTGGTTGGATTCGCGCGAGCCGACTGCATCTGTATGACCTTCGATCAGGAACCGGGCGCCGCGGCGACGGCGTGAAAGCCGTTTCAACGCCTCCGCGATCTCGTAAACCTTGCGATATTCGGAGCGCGGGATTTCTGCCGACCCGAATTCGAAATTGATGGCCTGGATGTCGATGGATGGCGCAATCCTGCGAAGTTCGGGACGCCGGCGAAGCTCCTGGATTGTCACCCTTTCTTCCGGACGCACGCGCCGGCGCGGCGCACGATCGAGCTGGCGCATGATCTGATCCGAGGAGGGGGCATTGCGGCTTTGGGCAAGGGCAAGCCCGGGGAACAGGACTGTGGCGGCAACACCGGCAAGGAAAAGGCGGCGTTTCATGTCGGTCTCCTTCTTCGTTCCAAAAATGAATGGCGTTCTGCGACATCGATCATGAAAATGAGCTGAACGCGGCGGCCAGATTGCGTTCAGGACGGTTAACGGGGCGTGGCCTTGCTTTGGCGGGTTCCTTCGCGTTCGAAGTTGTGCAGGGCGCACAATGTCCCCTCGACGAGAACTACGATTGAAGCGGCCCGGCATTCGCAATAACGGTGTCGATCGCGGCCGAAGCCGAAATGCGAGGGACACCATGCCAGTTGAACTGATAGCCAGGAAATCCAGGCAGTCGCTACCAATCCACCTCGTGTCCGGTGAGCCGGGCCCACATTTGCCCGATGCAGCGCGTGCCTGGGCCAGCGCCAATGGTTTCTCCGGCGAATCGGGCCGGACGCTGGTCCTTCCGGGTGAGGGTGGCCAGCTCGCGGGCGCGCTGTTCGGCCGGGGTTCGGAGCAGGGTGCGCTGGCGCTTGGCGCTCTGGCCAGGGCCTTGCCGGAAGGCGATTGGCATTTCGCCGAAACGCCGTCAAAGCCGGACCTTTCGGCGCTGGCGCTGGTTCTGGGCGGCTATGCCTTTACCCGCTATGGCGCCAAGCCAGGCAGGAGCTTGCGCCTCGCCCTCCCGGACGGTGCCGACGAAAAGCGGATTCTTCGCATTGCGGAGGGGGTATTCCTCACCCGCGATCTTGTGAACACGCCTGCCAATGAGATGGGGCCGGATGCGCTGGAAAAGGCGGTGCGATCGCTGGCAAGTGCCCACAAGGCGACGGTGACCGTGGTCAAGGGCGACGACCTCGAGAAAAATTTCCCCATGATCCATGCGGTGGGCCGCGCTGCTGCGCAAGCGCCGCGCCTGATCGACCTTGCCTGGGGATCCAAAGGGGCGCCCAAAGTGACGCTTGTAGGCAAGGGCGTGTGCTTTGACACCGGCGGCCTGGACATAAAGCCGGCTTCGGGAATGCTCCTGATGAAAAAGGACATGGGTGGCGCAGCCAATGTGCTGGGCCTCGCCTCCATGATCATGGCCGCCGGGCTGAGGCTCAGGCTTCGTGTACTGATCCCGGCCGTTGAGAATTCCATCTCCGCAGCCGCCTTCCGCCCCGGCGACGTGCTCTCAAGCCGCAAGGGCCTCACCGTCGAGATCGGCAACACGGATGCGGAAGGCCGGCTCGTTCTGGCCGATGCGCTGGCGCTGGCCGACGAGGAGGAGCCGCAGCTTCTGATTGACATGGCGACCCTGACAGGGGCGGCGCGGGTGGCGCTCGGGCCGGACCTGCCGCCCTTCTACACCGACGACGAGGCACTGGCGGCCGACATTGCCGCAGCTTCAGGGGAAGAAGAAGACCCGCTGTGGCGAATGCCATTGTGGCAGCCTTATGCTGCCAGGCTCTCTTCAAGGATTGCCGACATGAACAATGTGACCTCCGACAGTTTCGCCGGTTCCATCACGGCTGCGCTTTTCCTCAAGCGCTTTGTGGAGAAGGCGAAGTCCTGGGCGCATTTCGACATTTTTGCCTGGAATCCGGCAGAACGGCCGCATGGGCCGGTGGGCGGAGAAGCCCAGGGAATCCGCGCGTTGGAGAAAGTCATTTCCAGGCGATTTGGGTAGGGCACGTTCGGCTTCGGACTGTAACGCAACCGAAACGTTTTCGGGCGATGATCCGGGCATGGCAATCACGATGCGTCCGAGCCAGGCGTTGCGACTGTGGCAGCAGGTTGTGCTGTCAGAGATACGCGACGACGCGCCTGACCTGACCATGCGGCAGATGGCCATTCTGCTTACCATCTATCTCGAGCCGCCGCCGCATACCGTGCGCGGACTTGCTGCCAGGCTCGGCGTCACCAAGCCCGTCATTACCCGTGCGCTGGACACGATGGGCGGATTGAAGCTTGTCGCCCGCCATCGCGACGAAAACGACAGGCGCAACGTGCTGGTCCGCCGAACGGTCGAGGGAGCGCTCTATGTCGAGCGCTTCGGCGATGCTATCATTGCCAGGGCGCTGGACCTGCCCATCTGATCGTCCCCATGAACATTCGAGTGAAGAATTGACCGCCCGCGACCCCCGCCTGCATGCCTTTCGCGCCGATCTCGCTGATGTCCGCCTGCGAGGAGAGGTCACGGCCGATCGCTTCGTGGCCGGCCGCCCCGTCCGCATTTCCGTTGCGGTGGCTGACATTCGCAAGGCGCCCCGGACAGATGCCGGCGTCAACACTCAATTCCTGTATGGCGACGACGTGCTGGTTTTCGAAACCGCTCAGGGCTGGTCCTGGGTGCAGGGCGAGCGCGACGGCTATGTGGGCTATGTCGAACAAGCCGCCCTGAGCGAGAGAACAGGAACGCCGACCCACCTTGTGTCCGTGCCGCGCACGTTTCTTTATCCCGGTCCGGACCTGCGGCTCCCTGTCAGCGGTCGCCTGTCCATGGGATCTGCATTGACCGTAGCGGGCATGGCCGAAACGCGTGGCACCCATTATGCAATTCTGCCTTCCGGCGAGGCGGTGATTGCGAGCCATCTGCGGCCGGTCGGCGACCATGCCCCGGACTATGTTTCGGTCGCCGAGAGGTTTGTGGAAACGCCGTATCTCTGGGGCGGCGTGTCCGGGTTTGGTCTGGATTGTTCAGGGCTTGTGCAGCTTTCGCTGCGCATGGCCGGGAAAGATGCGCTGCGCGATTCCGACATGCAGGCCGCGACCCTTGGCGAGCCGTTGGACCCCGGCCCGGATTTTTCCGGGTTGCGCCGCGGTGACCTCGTTTTCTGGAAGGGGCATGTGGCGATCATGACCGACGGGCAGAACATGATCCACGCCAATGGTCATACGATGACGGTTGCTCGTGAAAGCCTGGCCGATGCGGTCACCCGCATCTCCTATCTCTATGGCGGACCAACCGGATTCCGGCGGATCTGAATGATCGACGGCTTCCGGGCGCGGGCCTGATCTGCCATAGGCCGTCATGGCAGGTGCGCCGCGTGGCGCGTCTACTTGCCGCCGCGCCTGAGATGCTCGTCCAGCCGCGGCATGATCTCCACGAAATTGCAGGGCATGTGCCGGTAGTCGAGCTGTGCCTTGAGGATGCCGTCCCATGCATCGCGGCAGGCGCCGGGAGACCCGGGCAGTACGAAGACGAAGGTGGCGTTGACGACGCCGCCAGTCGCGCGCGACTGGATCGTGGACGTGCCGATCTTGTCGTAGGAGATGCGGTGGAAGACTTCCGAGAATCCGTCCATGCGCTTCTCGAAGATCGGTTCCAGGGCTTCCGGTGTCACGTCGCGGCCGGTGAAGCCCGTGCCGCCCGTGGTTATGACGACATCGACGCCATCGGTCCTTGACCACTCCAGCACCTTTGCGCGGATTTTCTCGATATCGTCGGTAACGATGGCGCGATCCACCAGAATATGGCCTGCCTCTGTGATGCGCTCGGCGAGCAGCTGCCCGGACCTGTCCTCATCCAGTGAGCGTGTGTCCGAGACGGTAAGCACCGCGATACGGACGGGTATGAAAGGGCGGTCGGTCATGTTGGCATCATGCTTTGCGTGGCGGAAACGAACCAGCCCGGTTCGGCCTGGCTGATTGACCGGGCAGCAGCCTCTGCGCTCGCCCTGTCGGAAAAGAGCCCGAAGCAGGTGGCACCCGAGCCGGACATGCGCGCAATCGCGGCGCCGCTGGCACGCAGAGCTGAGAGTGCCCGGGCGATGGGCGGCGCGATTGCAATGGCAGGCATCTCGAGATCATTGCGGGTCGCAGCAAGCCAGTTCGCGAACGCATCGAAATCCGCGCCTGCGGGCACTCGCGGCATGGGCGCGTTCTCACGCGAGGCAAGGGTGCGAAACACCTCCGGCGTGGAAACCGGCACGCCAGGATTGACGAGCACCATGTTCAGGACTGGCAGACCCGTGAACGGCTCGGTCTGTTCTCCGGCTCCGCGTGCGATCAACGGTCGGGCGTGGATACACATCGGCAGATCGGCGCCAAGCGGCCCTGAGAGCTCTGCGAGCCGGTCGGGGGAGAGGCCCAGGCGCCAGGCCCGGTTGAGAGCCTTCAGCGTTGCCGCCGCATCGCTCGAACCGCCGCCAATGCCGGAGGCAACGGGAAGATTCTTCTCAAGATGGATGAAGACAGGCGGGGCTTCTGCTCCGAGCCGCGAAATGCAATGTGCCCGCAACAGATTTCTTGCCCGCGTCGCCAGATTGCAGTCCTTGGCAGGCAGGTCTCCTGAGAAGGGGCCTTCGACGGAAAACCTGTCCCGGGCGGAAGGCTGAACCTGGACCCGGTCGCCGATCCCGGCAAACACGACCAGTGTTTCAAGGAGATGATAGCCGTCCGGGCGCCTGCCCGTCACATGCAGCGCCAGGTTGATCTTGGCCGGAGCGAACTCGGATATGGCGAAGACAGCGACGTCCACAATCGCGAGATCCGCCTCAGTCCTTTGCCAAGCGGTACTCGCCGGTCTCCGGGTCCTTCACAAGAGTTCCCGTGGCACCCGTCGCCTGCTGTTTTTCGGCGCGCCGCACCTTGGCCGTTACCCGGTTCGCTTCCTTGATGAAGGACCGGTAGCCGACATATGCGACGGCGCCGACGAGCGCAAACAAGATCAATTGCGGCATTTCAGGTCTCCCCGTGAGACCGGTCCTGACGAGGTCAGGCACCTTCCGAGACAAATCATATCGTAACTGCTCCGCGTGGCATTTCAAAGGCCGAAGCGGTTCCACAATGCGCGCTCCTCAACCGCATCCAGAAGCCCGGCGGCAGCGGCCTGGGCGATTTCCGTAGCCGGGGCCTTCTGCGCAAACGGACTGAAACGGGACAGGAGGCCGCGGGGAGCCGTGATCAGCCTGAGCCTGGTCTTCTCGCCATAGCGCTGTTTCAACGTGCTGCGCATGTCGCCCAGCGCGTCGACAAGGCCGAGCTCGATCCCTTTCCTGGCTGTCCAGAACAGGCCGGTGAACAGGTCCGGATCGTCCTTCAGCTTGGCGCCGCGGCGCTCCTTGACCAGGTCGATGAAGGTCTGGTGGACCTCCAGTTGAATGGCCTTGAGGCGTTCGACGTCTTCCTTCTTCTCCGGCTTGAAGGGATCGAGCAGCGCCTTGTTCTGCCCGGCGGTATGTACGCGCCGCTCGACGCCGATCTTCTTCAAAAGCTCGGGGAATCCGAAGGATGCGGATACGACACCGATGGAGCCGACTATGGAGGACGGATCGGCGAAGATCTCGTCGCCCGCAATCGCGATCATATAGCCGCCGGAAGCCGCTATATCCTCCACGAACACCAGAACGCGCTTGTTCTTCTCCGCTGCCAGGTCGCGTATGCGCTTGTAGATCAGCCGTGACTGCACCGGAGACCCACCGGGCGAGTTGATCGAGATCGCCACGGCAGGCGCGTCGAATGCGAAAGCCTTCTCGATCAGGCCTGCGGTGTTCGCCAGCGAAAGAGTGGGGCGAAACTGTCCACCGCCGGACATGATGGCGCCATGCAGCCGGACGACGGGGATCACAACCGCATTGGAACGCCAGGATTTCGGAAGCAGGCGGTTAAAAAATTGGCGCACGGGCAATGGTCTCCTTGGCAACGGCTGAGAGCATGTATGCATTCACCGCCTGTCTGCAAGAATGCAACCCTGCGGATGGCTCAGTCGTCGAACAGCGAGGCCAGCCCGTTATTGATGGCGTCCGCCTGAGGGGAGAACCGGTCGCTGCCCGCTTCATGCAGCATCAATGGCGGGCGTATGGAGAGCTTGCCGCGCCCGCCGCGCACGGCTCGCAGCACCACGCGGATTGCCGCCCGGTCGGCACGAGGGTGGACAGCCAGCAGTTCCGCATTCCCAAAGCGGCCGTGGAAGGCATCGAGCAGGGCTCCGATCTGTTCGGGGCGGGCAATGACGGCCAGGCCGCCGCGCGGTCGCACCACGGCCGCCGCACTGCGCACCCAGCGTTCGAACAACCCGTCGGGCATGACATGCGCCTGCCTTTTGAGGTTGTCCGGCGTGGCGCGGTCCGCACCGGGGTTGAAGGGGGGATTCATGATCGCGAAGTCGAAAGCGTTGTCGGCAAGCCCCGCCGCGACCCGCGCGCGCCCGCCCAGCGTAACGTCGGCACACAATATGGTTGCGCGGCCCTGAAGATGCGCATTGGCGGGATGCGACAGCGTCGCCTCCGCGAAAGCGACCATTTCCGCCGACTTCTCAACCAGCATTACGCTGGCCGTTCCGCAGCGGGAGAGCACCGCCAGGCCGGCCGCGCCTGCGCCGGCCCCGAAATCTACCAGTCTTCCGGAAAAATTCGAGGGAACGGCAGCAGCCAGCATCATGGCGTCCATGCCCGCCCTGTGGCCCCGTCCCGCTGGTTGCACAAGATAAAAGCGGCCGCGATGGAACGCATCGACCGTATGCTTGGGCAGGAAAGCGGATGAATTGGCCACTGCGTTCATTTCGGTCGCATCTCCTTGGCGATGCCGGCGTCGGTGAGGATGCGGCGCGCCTCGTCGGCCCGTTCCACCTCGACAAGAATGCGTCGCGGCAGGATGCCGATCGAGCCGTCCATCACGCTCATGTTCTGGTCGGCAACCATGAAGGCGATTCCGGCATCGCGCATCAGCGCTTCGATGAAGGAGATGATGACGGGGTCATTGGTGCGCACGAGTTCGATCATGGAACCGACCCTTTCAGTTCCGCGTCCGGTTGTAAATCTCGCTATTCCGCGCCAATTCGCCTCTTGTCGGCTCTCCGGGGCGCGCCTAGAATTTTGGCGAGGGAAAGGCGCAGGCGCGCATATCGGACGGAGTATTGCGGTGGGTGTCGTTGTCAATCTCGGGGATGGAAAGCGGGAAGCCCCCTCCATCAAGCAGCTTATCGACCTCACCGCGACTGACATGGCGCGTGTCAACGAACTGATACTGGCCAGGGCAGGCTCGGATGTCGAGATGATTCCCGAAGTCGCCAACCACCTCATCTCGTCGGGCGGCAAACGCTTGCGCCCCATGGTGACGCTGGCTGCCGCACAGATGTTCGGCTACGAGGGCGACGGCCACGTCAAGCTCGCGATGAGCGTCGAGTTCATGCACACGGCCACTCTGCTGCATGACGATGTGGTGGACGAGAGCGACCTGCGCCGGGGCAGAAAGACGGCGCGCACCATCTGGGGCAATCAGGCCAGCGTCCTGGTGGGCGATTTCCTGCTGGGGCAGGCATTCCGCATGATGGTCGATGTCGGCTCGCTTGAGGCGCTGGACATTCTCTCCACTGCCGCATCGATCATTGCCGAGGGCGAGGTCATGCAGCTTGCGGCGGCCAAAAACCTCGAAACCACCGAGGATGAACATTTCGCCGTCATCAAGGCGAAAACTGCCGCCCTGTTCTCTGCCGCGGCGGAGGTCGGGCCGGTGATCGCCGGCGCGTCGAGGGCCGATCGCGCGGCGCTGCGGTCCTATGGAATGAATCTCGGGCTTGCCTTCCAGCTCATAGACGACGCGCTTGACTATGGAGGCTCGGCGAAGGACCTCGGCAAGAATGTCGGGGACGATTTTCGCGAAGGAAAGGTGACGCTTCCCGTGATTCTCGCCTATCGGCGCGGTACTTCGGCCGAGCGCGCCTTCTGGAAAGAAGCGATCGAAGAGCACAGGGTGGATGATGCCGGGCTGGAAAAGGCCATAGGCCTGATGACCCGCTATGGCGCCATTGCCGATACGATCAGCCGCGCCCGCCATTTCGGCGAGATCGCGCGCGATGCCCTGGCGCCTCTGGAGCCCACGCCCCAGAAAGCCGCGCTGATCGACGTGATAGATTTCTGCATCAGCCGAGTGAACTGAGCCGCCCGGCGGAACGCCATGGTTTGCGCTTTGTTAATCCGCTGACGCGATTGTGTGATCAGGGGCGGATTGAAGTGTGACCGCAAAATGGCCATGCTTGCACCCAAGAATGCGCCTCCACGGCGGGGCCGGCAGAGGCCTGCCAGCAGAAAGGGAACAGATGCGGCATAAATGGCTCCGCCGGGTTTCAGGCCTGGTACTCGTGACAGCCCTCTCGCTTGCCGGCCAAACGGCTCTTGCCAAGCAGGGCGAAGCGCCGCTGACGATTACGTCTTTCTCGGGAGCCTACCTCGCTGCCCGTATCGCCGAGGGCGACAACGATCTCGACAACGCCATTGCCTTCTACAAGCAGGCGCTGGCCTTCGCACCGAATGACGTTGCGCTTCAGCAGAGCCTCATGCTTGCGCTCGTCGCGCAAGGCCGCTTCGAGGAATCGCTGCCCTATGCCGACAAGCTGAAGGAAGTGCCTGAGGTCGAGCGGTTCTCGCGCTTGGCGCTCGCAATCGATTCCTTCCGCAAGAAGGATTACGACAAGGCACAATATTGGTTGAAACTCTCGCTGTCTTCCGATCTCGACACACTGATTTCGGGCGTGATGACCGGCTGGGCCATGCAGGGTGCGGGCAATGCAGACGACGGCATGCGCCACATCGAGAAGCTGCGCGGCCCGGAATGGTTCGACCTGTTCAAATCCTATCATCGCGCGCTGATGGCGGATCTTTCCGGGCTGAACGAGAAGGCCGGCGAAATCTACAAGGCGACTTTCGACAATTCCGCGTTGGGTAGCGCGGCACCGGAGACCTGGATGCGCAACGCCTTGGCCTACGCGTCCTTCCTTTCACGCCAGGGCGACAAGGATGCAGCGCTGGAGGCGCTTGCGCGCGCCGACCTTTTCGCCCCCGGCAAGCCCGAGATTGCCGCCCTGCGTGAAAAAATAGAAAAGGGCGAGAAGGTCGCCGCACCCCTGCGCAACTGTGACGACGGCGCGGCCGAGATCCTGATCGACCTCGCCACCGCGCTCAATCGCGGCGGTGGCGAGCCTTTCGTGCGGCTCTATCTCGAATATGCGCTGGCACTGCGGCCAGACAGCGATATCGCCCTGATTCAGCTTGCGGCAGTGTCCGAACAACTGAAGGATAGCCAGCGCGCAATCGACCTTTATCGCCGCATACCCGATACCTCGCCGCTGAAGCACGTTGCCGAACTCCAGCTTGGCCTCAACCTGGCCGATCTCGACAGGACCGACGAGGCGATCAAGCATTTGCAGGCGCTGGTGGACGCGCATCCGGACGACATGCGGACCTATCTTGCCTTGGGCAGCGTCTATGCCTCCAGGGAGGATTATCGCTCCGCCGCCGCCCTCTACGACAGGGCCGTCGAACGGCTGAAGGAGCCGGCCAGGACAAACTGGAATGTGTTCTACCAGCGGGGCATAGCCTATGAGCGATTGAAGGAATGGCCCAAGGCGGAGCCGAACTTCAGGAAGGCACTTGAGCTCTATCCGGACCAGCCGCAGGTGCTGAACTATCTTGGCTACTCCTGGGTGGACATGGGCATCAACCTCAAGGAAGCCCTCGAGATGATCCAGAAGGCCGTCGACCTGCGGCCAAGCGACGGCTACATCGTCGATTCGCTTGGCTGGGCCTATTACAAGCTAGGCCGCTTCGAGGATGCCGTGCGCGAGCTTGAGCGCGCCGTTTCGCTGCGCCCCGAGGACCCGGTGCTGAACGACCATCTCGGTGACGCCTACTGGCGTGTCGGCCGCAAGCTGGAGGCGACCTTCCAGTGGCGCGCTGCCCGCGACCTCAATCCTGAGCCCGATGTACTCTCTGCGGTGCAGGAAAAACTGCTGAAGGGCCTGCCGCCCCTGGAGAAGAACACGGCGCAGGAGGTTCAAAAGCCCAAGCCATCGGCATCCGAACCGAAGGGGTGAGTGGCCGGCGAAAGGTTTGACCGGCCATGAATGCCGCCGGCGCCGGCCATGCGGCCAGCGGTGGTGTTGCGGATGCTACGGAACGTCGTCCTTGCCCGTCAGCCCACCTTCGTTTTCCAGCGTTCCAAGGCGCCGGGTGATGGACTGGTTGAACTTCAGCCGGACCCCGACCCCTTGCGAGCCTTCTTCCGGGATGAGGACGGCGCCAAGTTCTTCGAGCGCCGCCTGAAGGGCGGCGATTGTGACCCCGTCAGGCGTATCTATGCCGCGCTCGAACGCCTCTATGACCCGCTCATCGACATTCGCGGCTGTTGCAAGTTTCGCGCGGCTGACCTCGACCAGTACGCGAGCGGCCTTGCAGAGGGGTCCGGTCATCATGGCGACCTCCTGTATAAGCACCAACGACAAGGCTTAACATCGTATCGCGGGATCGGATAGCCGTCGCTTCCGCCATTCTGTTCGGACGGCTTTGCTTGACGCATTCGGGCCCTCCCTCTAGGGAGAAGCGGCATCCGAACCTTGCCGAGACAGCCGTGATCTCCGAACTTCCCGCTCACATGCATCCCAGCCGCTCGTTTCAGGGCTTGATCCTGACCCTGCATAATTACTGGGCGGACTATGGCTGCGTCGTGCTGCAGCCCTACGATATGGAAGTTGGCGCCGGTACGTTCCACCCCGCGACCACCTTGCGAGCTTTGGGGCCGAGGCCGTGGAATGCGGCCTATGTCCAGCCCTCGCGCCGCCCCAAGGATGGCCGCTATGGCGAGAACCCCAATCGCTTGCAGCACTACTATCAGTACCAGGTGATCCTGAAGCCCAATCCGCCGGACCTCCAGGAAGTCTATCTTCGTTCGCTGGAGGCCATAGGCATCGATCCGCTTCTGCACGACATTCGCTTCGTGGAGGACGACTGGGAAAGCCCGACGCTCGGCGCCTGGGGCCTGGGCTGGGAGTGCTGGTGCGACGGCATGGAAGTTTCCCAGTTCACCTATTTCCAGCAGGTCTGCGGTATAGAATGCGCGCCGGTGGCGGGCGAACTGACCTATGGGCTGGAACGGCTCGCCATGTATGTCCAGGGCGTGGACAATGTCTATGACCTCAATTTCAACGGCCGCGAGGGCACGGAAAGGGTCACCTATGGCGACGTTTTCCTGCAGGCCGAACAGGAATACTCGCGCTACAACTTCGAATATGCAGACACTCAAAGCCTGTTCAGACATTTCGAGGATGCCGAGAAGGAATGCCGGTCATTGCTTGACGCCGGGGCTCCGGACGAAGCGGGCTTTCACCGCCTTGTCTTTCCCGCCTATGACCAGTGCATAAAGGCTTCGCACTGTTTCAACCTGCTGGATGCGCGTGGCGTCATCTCGGTCACGGAGCGGCAGAGCTACATATTGCGCGTGCGCAACCTGGCCAAGGCCTGCGGAGAGGCATTCCTCAAGACCGACGCTGGCGGGCTGGCGGCGTAGCGCGCTTTCGCTGTCAGGCGCAGGATGCGTCGGCCGCATGCGTGCCGGTTCCAGTAGCTGCAAGCCGGATTGCGGCAACGCACAGTATGGGCGGCGTCGGCTGGCCCGCTATCATGCGCAGGGCCTGCCTTACGCCCGGCATGGCAAGGGCGCCGTGAACCTGGGCTGCGAGCAAGGCGCCGAGTGCCATGGTCTGGAGCAATGATGAGGCGGTCTTCATGGCCGTTTTCCCAATAATCCCCTGCCTGCAGCGTTGGTCGCTTCAGCGCGTCATTCGGTT
>SMEK01000752.1_pt1 | contig 18487 bp, 17 predicted proteins | sample 2456371 | NCBI WGS metagenome assembly SMEK01 (sample SAMN10132590, study PRJNA489261) | soil metagenome | isolation source: day1 antibiotic-loamy sand soil ammended with composted manure from dairy... | place: USA | collected 2015-04-01
GCTGGCAGCGTCCTCATCTATCTGTGCGGGCGCGAGCGGTTCCCAGGCTTCGAGGAACGCCTTGGCGCAGCGGGCGTCCAGGTCCGGCCAGTCGAGACCTACGAAACCATTGCCGTGGACTATTCCGACGACGCCGTACTTGCCCGTACCGCAGGCAGGCCGGTCGATGCTCTTTTGCTCTATTCGGCGAAAGCCGCCGAAGCTGCTCGGAACCTTGCCGCGCGGCCTGCGCTTCAAGCCCTTTTTGCCGGCGTGGAGATTTATGCGCTTTCGGAGCGCATAGCGAAGGCTTGGGGGCGCGAGGAGAGCCGCCTTCATGTGGCCGAATCGCCGGTTGAAGAGGCGCTTCTGGACCGGCTTAGAGGCTCGGATTGACATATGTCATCACGACGCCCCTTTTCAGGGTCTAGTGGTGTGCTATTGCCTAGATGACCCATCCTTGCCGCCTGGCGGACGAGACGAGAAGCGGAGAGAAGCATGGTCAAGACGCCGAAGACTCGGCACTCCAGGCCCCGCCGCGAGCCGGTGACGATCGAACTGGAGCCGGGCGAAGTTTCGCGAATCGAAAAGGCCGCCGAACAGCCGGATCAGGCGGAAATTGCAACGCCGAACCGGGAAGCGGCGGCCGAACAGGCGGCTCATGCGTCCCAGGCTGTGGATGACGCGGGAGCCAGCGGGATGGTCGAAGCCAAGGCGGCGAACTTGCAGGAGGACATGCCTGCCGAACCGGCCGTGGAGCCAGCGGAAAACAGCCACCCGCAGGATGGGGGTGCGGAATCAGTCTCCGCCCAGTCCGATCCTGCTTTCGGCGAGACGCCACTGCGAGAAGATGGCGAAGGAATGTTCGATGCCGCCAGTCAGCCTTCCTCTGCACAGGATCGCGATTCTGCCCCTCGACCGTCTGCCGGGGAAAAACGGTCAGGCCTTGGCACTGTAGCGGCCGGGATTATTGGCGGGGTGATTGCGCTGGCGGGCGCCGGCGCCCTGCAATACGCCGGGCTGCTCGGCCTACAGGGCGAAACGGCCATCGAGGACGCCAGCAGCCAGATCGCCGATCTACAGGCCCAGATTACCGCGCTCAGGAATGCGGGTGACGGCGGCCTGGGCATGCGGCTCGACAATCTCTCGACCGCGCTGGAACAGGTGAAGGCCGATGTGGCGGCGTTGCAGGAAGCCGATGCCTCCGGCAGCCGGGAGGCTGCATTTTCCGCCCTGGCCGACAAGGTCGCCGGGATCGAGAAAACCCTCGCAGAGTTCGGACAGGCAGGCAATGCGGCATCGGTCGACCTGACCCCGGTGAACGAAAAGCTTGCCGCGCTTGAAGCGCTGGCAAGGTCGGCGGGGGATGCGGCCAGCGCGCAGGAGAGCCGCCTGGCAGCGCTCGAACAGTCCGTTTCCCAACTCTCGGCCAAGGTGGATGCGCAGGCCTCCCAGCCGAAGATCGCGCTGGCCATTGCCGCCTCGGCGCTGAAGTCTGCGGTCGATCGCGGTGGACCCTTTGTTGCGGAACTCGACACATTCGCCGCGATCGCTCCGGATGCGCCGCAGATCGCCAGCTTGCGACCTTATGCGGAGCAGGGCGTGCCGACACGCGGAGAAATCGCTGACCAGATGTCCGCGACCGCGAATGCCATGATCGCAGCAGCGGAGCCAGCCGATCCCGATGCCGGGTTCTTACAGCGGCTGCTGACCAGCGCCGAATCGCTGGTCAAGGTTCGCCCCATCGGCGCAGTGGAGGGTGCCGGCGTGCCCGAGACGGTGGCGCGCATGGAGGTGGCGGTCAATCAGGGCGACTATGGCAGCGCGCTTGGCGAGTATGAGACGCTGCCCGAACCGGCGAAGGCCGCAGGCGCCGATTTTGCAGGCAAGCTGAAGGCAAGGCTCGAGGCGGAAGCCCAGATCGATGCGCTTATCTCCAGCGCGATGAAGAGTTGAGAAGGGCTGGAAGCCGTCCATGATCCGTATCCTGCTCTTCCTTTTCGTCGTCCTCGCCCTTGCCCTTGGCTTTTCTCGGCTTGCGGACCGGCCGGGCGAAATCGTCGTCACCTTCAATGGCTACCAGTACGAGGTGAGCCTCATGGTCGCGGCAGTGGCGGTGGTCGCCGTCGTGGCCGCAACGATGATCGCATGGTGGCTGCTGAAGTCGCTCTGGAACAGCCCCTATACCATTGCGCGGCATTTTCGCGCCCGCCGGCGCGACCGCGGCTACCAGGCACTTTCGACTGGCATGATCGCTGCCGGCGCCGGTGATGCCGCCCTGGCACGCAGGAAGAGCAAGGAGGCGGCAAAGCTCATCAGTTCTGACCAGGAGCCGCTGATTCACCTGCTCGATGCACAGGCCTCGCTGCTCGAGGGGGATCACGAGGCGGCCCGCGCGAAATTCGAGGCGATGCTGGACGATCCGGAAATGCGATTGCTGGGCCTGCGGGGTCTCTACCTGGAGGCCGAGCGACTCGGGGATCGCAATGCCGCACGCCATTATGCCGGGCGGGCGGCCGCAGCGGCACCCCAACTGGCCTGGGCTGCCGAGTCGACTATCGAGGAACTTGCCCAGCGTGGCGAGTGGGACGCCGCCCTGAAGCTGGTCGAGGCGCAAAAATCCACCGGGCAGATCGAGCGCGAAGCAGCCAACCGCCGCCGCGCCGTGTTGCTCACCGCCAAGGCGGAAGCGCTGGCACATACCGACCCGGCTGCGGCACGGGCAGCGGCGCTGGAAGCGAACCGGCTTGCGCCGGAGTTCGCTCCCGCTGCGATCGCCGCCGCCAAGGCTCTGTTTGCGAACAACGACGTGCGGAAGGGCTCAAAAATTCTCGAGGCCGCCTGGCGGGGAGAACCGCACCCGGACATTGCCGATCTCTATGTTCATGCAAGGCCGGGCGATGCCGCACTCGACAGGCTTGCACGCGCGCGCAAGTTGCAGGACATGAAGAAGAACCATGCCGAGTCCTCGCTTGCCGTAGCTCGCGCGGCGCTGGAAGCGAAGGATTACGCGCTGGCACGCCGGGAAGCCGAGGCAGCGATACGGCTCGACCGTCGCGAAGGCGCCTATCTGCTGCTTGCCGACATAGAGGAATCGGAAACCGGCGACGAAGGCAAGGTTCGCCAGCTTCTTGCCAAGGCGGTACGCGCGCCGCGTGATCCGGCCTGGGTGGCGGATGGTGTCGTGTCCGAGCGCTGGCAGCCGCTTTCTCCGATAACGGGTCGGCTTGATGCATTCGAGTGGAGGGCCCCCGTAGAGCGAGTGGGAGAACTGATCGAGAATGTCGAGGAAGACCAGCCCGTCCCGCCCGTGCTACCGGCTCCAAAACAGCAAGAGGTATCAGCGCGGGTGACGCCGAAGCGGGCGGTGAAGCCCCCCAGGGAAGCAGGATCGCCGCAAGCTGCAGAAGCACCTGCATTCACCCAGCCGGTATTGCCGGACGTTCCCCCGGCCGAAGCGGAAGAGCCGCCCCGCATGCCGGACGATCCCGGAGTCGAGCCCGACGAGCAGGAACCGGAAAAGGCGCCAAACCGTTTCCGGTTATTCTGACTTTCAATGACGATTGCGAGAACCCAAAGTGGCTTCCATGCTCGATCGTATGCTTTCCTTCCTCATGGACCTTCCAGGTGCGGCGGCAGCAAAGAACCACCGGGAGGACGATCCGCATGTCGCCGCGGCGGCGCTTCTCTACCACGTCATGAATGCGGACGGCATTCGCCAGGACGTGGAATGGGAGCGGTTCAAGGCCGCCCTCCAGAGGAACTATTCCGTCAGTGGAGCGGAACTGGAGCGGCTTGCACGGGCCGGGGAGACAGCCGACAACGAAGCGATTGATCTTTACGCCTTCACCAGCGTGCTCAAGCGCCATCTCGACAATGACGAGCGCAAGGCCTTCATCGGGCTCATGTGGGAAATCGTCTTCGCCGATGGCGAGTTGCACGAACTGGAGGATAATGTGGTATGGCGTGTGGCCGAGCTGCTCGGCGTGGAGCGCCGCGACCGAATCGAGGCACGCCGCCGCGCCGCCGGCAATATTCCGGGTTTGAGTGCAAATCTCGACGACGAGTAATTCCATCCTTCATGCCACTCAGGTCGAAGCCCAAGGTCCTCATCATTCTCCATCAGGAACGGTCAAGCCCAGGACGGGTTGGCCAGATGCTGATCGAACAAGGCTTTGCCCTCGATATCAGGCGCCCGCCGCTTGGCGATAGTCTGCCCGAAACGCTCGACGATCACGCCGGTGCCGTCGTCTTTGGCGGACCGATGAGCGCTAACGACCACGAGGAATTCGTAAAGCGCGAGACAGACTGGCTGGCCGTGCCATTGAAGGAGAACCGGCCGCTGCTTGGTATCTGTCTCGGCGCGCAGATGCTGGTCAACCATCTCGGCGGCAAGGTCGAGGGACATGAGCGGGGACTGGTCGAGATCGGCTGGTATCCGCTCCGCGCCACAAAGGAAGGCCGCAAGCTGATGCAATGGCCTGAAATGGTCTATCAGTTCCATCGCGAGGGCTTTTCCCTCCCCAGCGGCGCGACGCTGCTCGCCACCGCCGAAACCTATCCGAACCAGGCTTTCCGCTATGGCGAGAATGCCTGGGGCATTCAGTTCCATGCCGAGCTGACCCGATTGATGATGCATCGCTGGGTGGTGCACGGCGCCCACCGCTTCGAGCTGCCTGGCGCGCAGCCAGGGCGGGACCACCTTGGTGGCCGGCTGATCTGGGACATGCACCTGAAACGGTGGTTGCAGGAATTTCTCCAGACCGTTTTCGGGCGTCTGGACAAAGGCATGGCCGGATGACGGTTCGCGAACGAAGCCGGCCTGATCGATGTCCCCGTCTGTCCCTCACATATCGATTCGGGCGGCGATCTGTGCCGGCGTGACGCCCGCTTCGCGCAGCGCCGCAAGCCCTGTGTCGCGAAAGCTCTTGGAGAGCTTGCGGCCGTCGGGACCGAGGATCAGGCGATGGTGCAGGTAGCGCGGCGCAGGCAGGCCGAGCAGTTCCTGCAGCAACCGCTGGACCGAGGTTGCAAGATAGAGGTCGCGTCCGCGTACCACATGGCTCACGCCCTGGATCGCATCATCCACCACCACAGCGAGATGATAGCTGGTCGGCACCTCCTTGCGCGCCACGATCACATCACCCCATGATTGGGGCTCTGCCTCGATCCGATGCGTGGCCGTCAGGGTTTCATCCGTGAACTCCTCCCAGTACAGGCTGTTCCCGATGCGGTCCAGCGCCGCCGCAACGTCAAGCCGCCAGGCAAATGGAGCACCCTCTGCCATTCGCCTTTTTCGCTCTCGCTCGGAAAGCGCCTTGTCGGCAGGAGGATAGAGTGGCGCGCCGTCAGGATCGTGCGGCCATTTTTTGCCGCTCTGTGCAATGAAGGCGCGTATCTCGCCGCGGCTCATGAAGGCGGGATAGACAAGGCCTTCGGCAATCAGTCGATCCAGTGCCTCCCGATAATCGGCAAAGTGCTCCGATTGGCGTCGCACCGGCATTTCCCAGCGGATACCCAGCCATTCCAGGTCGCGATAGATTGCCGCCTCGAATTCCGGCGTGCAGCGGGTCGTATCTATATCCTCGATGCGCAGAAGCATGCGGCCGCCCGTCTGGCTCGCCAGTCTGGCGTTCAGCAGAGCCGAACAGGCATGGCCAAGATGCAGGGCGCCGTTTGGACTCGGCGCGAAACGGAATGTCGGCAACGTCATCGTGCAGCGCCCGGTGTTGTGCGACGTGTCGGGCGATTGCTACCTTGCCGGTTGCGCAGGAACAAGGAAAGTAATGCAGCCTATCGCCACGCTTGATGACCTTTACCGTGGGCTCGACGCGCTGTGCGCGCAGGACCCGCGGCTCGCCGGTGTACGCGCCTTGGCGGGCGAGGTGCCGCTACGGCGATCTCAGCCCGGCTTCCACAGCCTCGCCTCGATCATCGTGGCGCAGCAGGTTTCCCGCGCGAGCGCCGACGCCATCTTCGGGCGACTGACGCGCCTCCTCGACCCTCTGACGGCGGATGCCGTGCTGGAGGCTGATGAGACCCTCTTTCGCGAAGCGGGGCTGTCGAGGCCAAAGCAGCGCGGGCTTCTGGCTGCAGCGTGCGCCGTGGCAGACGGCCTCGACCTTTGCCGTCTTTGCTACCTGGAGGCAGAAGAAGCAATTGCCGCACTGACGGCGGTTCCTGGAATCGGGCCTTGGACGGCACAATGCTACCTCCTTTTTGCCGGCGGCCATCCGGATATCTTTCCGGCGCGCGACGTGGCGCTGCAAAGCGCCGTGGGGAATGCACTGGGGATCTTGCCTCGGCCGCGCGAAAAGGCACTGCTGGAGCTCGCCGAATCATGGTCCCCATGGAGGGGTGTCGCAGCGCGGCTCTTCTGGGCGTACTATCGAGAATTGAAGGGACGAGACGCCGCTCCGCCCGCATGATCAGTGAAAAAGCCTAGAAATCATGCGCGTTTGCGCATGGGCGAGCCATATATTCTGCTTCACATCACTGTCATGTCAGGCGTACAGTATCGCGTCGCCCATCGGTCAAGAACACGGAGCCCGGAACGTGACGGTTGCCGTATCCCCGGATGCGCTACCCGCACTGGTGCTGAACGCCGACTATCGGCCGCTCAGCTACTATCCGCTGTCGCTCTGGTCCTGGCAGGACGCGATCAAGGCGGTGTTTCTCGACAGGGTCAATATCGTCGCCGAATATGAGCAGGCCGTCTCGTCGCCGACATTTTCGATGAAGCTGCCATCAGTGGTCAGCCTGAAGGCCTATGTGAAGCCGTCGCGATACCCGGCTTTCACGCGCTTCAACGTTTTCCTGCGCGACCGATTCCGGTGCCAGTATTGCGGCAGCGGGGAGGATCTTACCTTTGACCATGTAATCCCGCGTCATCGCGGCGGCGCGACGACGTGGGAGAATGTGGTCGCCGCCTGCTCCCCCTGTAATCTCAGGAAGGGGGGGCTGATGCCCGCCCAAGCCAAGATGTGGCCGCTGCAGAAACCCTACAGGCCCACGGTGCATGATCTGCACAATAACGGCCGACTTTTTCCCCCGAACCATCTGCATGAAAGCTGGATGGACTACCTCTACTGGGATGTGGAACTGGAGCCGTAGAATCGGAGAACTCCTGTTCGGCGCCTATGCGTGGAGACGCGTGTCGCCGGTTCGTTGCAGTCGCCTGCCGCGGAAATTTGCCGAACCCGGCTCAGTCCCGGCCAAAAGCGCCCTTGAAGGCTACCGCTGCAAGGATGAAAGCCGCAACAGCCTGCCAGCCGGCCAGCGACAGCCCCAGAATGCGCAAGGCAGCCTTGTCGCATGAGGGTGGAACGAACTGGTCCAGCGCGTCGAGCACACCTTTGCCGCCCGTGTCGACCGGTCCGGCAACGGCCGCGCAGTCAGTCGGCCCCGGCCACCAGCCCCATTCGACGCCAGAGTGAAAGACCCCGAGATAGAGTCCATAGACCATCAGCAGGCCACCGACTGCCAGGATTGCGCGCGAAATCCAGGCCGGCATGTACAGCGCTGCAAGCAGGGCCAAAAGCATCAGCGGGGCGCCGAAATAGTAGGGGGTCCGCTGCTCATAGCAGAGCTTGCAGGGGATGTAGCCGCCTATGTGCTGGAAGGCGAGGGCCGACCCCACGGTGGCTGCCATGGCCAGCGCAAGGAAGCCTGAAATCCAGGCACGGCGGCGTGCAGGGTCGGCAGGTAACATCATCGCACTGTGATCCCACGCCGGCAATCAGGCCCAGCCGCTCCTCGATGAAGTGTCGAATCGGCTCGCCATAACGGCGCAGAAGCCACGCGAGCAGCAGGAAACGCCCTCCACGCGCCACGATTGCGAGAATGGTGAAAAGCAGGAGGTTGACGCCAATGACCCCTGACAGGATGGTCACGACCTTGATCGGCGGCAGATGGGCCGCGCCCGAGGTAATCAGCATCAGTACGATGAAGCCAAGCCCGGAAGATGTGCGCAGCGCCTCGAAGTCGTCGTACTTGCCGTAGAACTCCAGTACCGGAACCGCGATTGCCTCATAGGCGTAGTGGCCGATGAACCAACCCGCGATGCCGCCGAGCACGGAGGCGGCCGTTGCGATGAGGGCGTATCGGTACGCCCGGTCCGGGCGGGAAAGTGCCATGGGGAGATAAAGCACGTCTGCCGGGACGAGGAATACCGAACTTTCCACGAAGGCGATGAAGGCCAGCCACCATTGGGCTGATTTTCTCGCGGCGAGCGATAAGGTCCAGTCATAAAGGCCGCGAAGCATGATCGTTCCTCATGGTAGGCTACCTGTCTATGGAGATTTCTCCGGCGGCACAATGGCCCTGTTTCCCAAAGGTGAGACCGCGACACGGTGCCGCCTGCGTTCTCGGTGCCGTCAACGAAAAGCGCGCCGCGACAGTTGACGAACCGCCTCGCCACCGTATAGTCCGCCGCCTGTCGGTCCCCACACGGCCCGATGCCCCTATGGCGGAATTGGTAGACGCGCTCGACTCAAAATCGAGTTCCGCAAGGAGTGCTGGTTCGATCCCGGCTAGGGGCACCATCCGCCTTCAGATCGCACCGCGGCTGCTTCACCATTCCGGCGCTGCCGGCTATGTCCTGCGCAGAAGGCTTTTCATTCGATTGCGCAAGATGCGGGCAACGTTGCGCGTCTCGCGGTAGAGGTGAAGCTGGGATGCAGCCTGGCGCGCCAGGCGGTCGGCTCCGGGCGTCATGCCGACGACTACGGTTCCCATCGGGAGACGTTCGCTCCAAAGCCGGCTCATTACCGGGTGATCCGGCACGGCGCAGGAATCGGTCGTGGTGATGTTGGGATCGTCCAGATGCTGGGCCGTCACCTCGATCATCAACAGCGTTCCGGGCGAGAAAGCGGCGTAATTTTCGTCGTAGGCGGTTTTCCACGTATAGGCACGACCCGATTCGACCAGTACGATCAGCGATGCGATGGTCCTGCCATCGAGCGTTAGCGAATGAATGCGGCACTGATCCCGTTCCGCCAGCCGGTGCACCGCCTCGCGCGCGAAGGCGGCGCGATAGCGGTCGATCGCCATGGCGGTACGCTCGCGCCCCTTCCAGCCGGAGACCTCCAGGGTGAGGAAAGACTCGATGGCGTCGGCTATCTCTTCCGGCCCCCGCGCCACGCAATGTTCCAGGGAGCCGAGTTCGGCCAGCCTTCGCTTCAGGCGGCGGAATTCGCGGAAGTGATGCGGCCTGAGGGAGGCCTTCAGGTAGGTTTCGGCATCGAGTTCGCTCTGCAATAGAGGCCGCTCGGTCCGGTCGACGATGAGGAGCGAAAGGCCACGTGCTTCGGCGACTGTTTCCAAGAGCGGGACAACAGCGCCGTTCAGCCGCAGGTCCGGAAGCACCAGCACCTGAGGCAGTTTCAGATGCGGCCGCGACAGCATGGAGATGAAATCCTCGATGACGCCCACGGGGTCGTCGCGATCTACCAGCGGTGCGCCGAGGGGGCCAAAAGGATGCGACCATATGCGTATGATCGGAACGCCCACGGGCGCGGCGGGTCTCTCAACGGTGAAAGGCGCCAGGAGCCGCAACCGGCTGCGGTACTCGTCGCCGTCGCGTATCACTGCAAGGCGCACGTCGCGATCTTCCAGGCGAGGCATGGCCGGCGTCAGGAAGCGTGGGTTGAAGAACACGTTGGGCTCGACCGCGCGGGCGCTCAGAAAATCGAGCTCGTCGACGAGTTCGAAACCGGCGGAAGCGGGATAGACGGCCAGCCGCCGTTCGGGCCGGCTTGCGGCGAAAAGCTCGATCTGGGCGAGTTCGGCGGCGGTGCGCGCAAAGCCAGCCAGGTTCGGCATGATGGTGCCGGCAGATCCGCCACTGGTTTCCTCCATCAAGGGCAGGGCGGCCATCAGGCGACGCTCCTTGCCGGAATGAAGATGAACATGGCGATGCCAAGCCTGCGCCAGACGATAAAGCTCAGCGCAGCCGCTTCAAAGATCGTCGCTATCGTGATCGACATTGCCGCGCCCCACAGATGGAAAGGAGGAATCAGGACGATATTGAGTGCGATGTTGAGCCCCAGGGTAAGTGCATAGACGAAGGCGCAGATGTTCTGGTTTCCGGTCATGGTGAGCAGGCTTTCGCACGGCCCCACGGCGGCGCGAGCGATGACGCCGATCACCAGGAGGAACAGGAGCGGATAGCCCGCGACGAATTCGGGCCCGAAAAGAAACAGCATCGGCTCGCCAAGAACCAGGACGATTGCCGCCATGAACAGGGAAGGCCAGAAGGTCCAGGACACCGTTTCGCGGGCAAAGGTGGACAGCTGGCCGGGTCGGCCATGGGTGAACTGGGCATAGCGCGGCGCTACCCCCGCCTTCACGGCGAAGTAGACGAAGTGGACAAGAGCCAGGATCTTCGCCGTGGCGAAGTACACGGCCACCTCCCCCGGAGGGAGAAACAGGCCGACCATCAATACGTCCGCATTGGTGAGCAAAAAGAAGAAGCTCTCGACGAGAAAAATCGGCAGCGAGATTACCAGCCATTCGCCGAGAAGGATCTTCACCGGCCCATGAGGAAGTCGCGTATCGATCCTGCGGGTCATGCCTGCAAGCTGGACGACGCTTGTCGCATAGGTGGCGGCGATTGAAGCGAGCACGCCGGTCGTGGCGTCGGCCGGGAGACCTGCCCATACGGCGAGTGCCATGAAAAGCAGGATCAGAACAGGCCGGATGAGATAGGTCGGGGCCAGCGAGAAGAACGCCCAGGAATGGGCGCGCGCAATTCCTTGCAGCACGTCGGTCAGTGCGATCATGGGCAGGCACAGAGCGCCGAGCACGAAGGGCACGACGTAATAGCTCTGGAGCCAGCCCGAGAACAGCCAGATGCCGAGTGCGCCAATCCCGGCCACGAGAGTGGAAAGGCCAAGCGTGAACAGGCGACTGGCGAGCAATATGCCCCGCAGCTCGGCCAGCAGGCCGCGCTCACGATATTCGGGGATAAAGCGGATGACCGTGGTGTGGAAGCCGAGACAGGCCAGGCTACCGACGATGATGGCGCTCGTCCACACCAGGACGAGTATCCCGTACTCGAAGGGACCCATCCAGCGCGCCATGAAGACCTGGCTGGCGAAAGCGATGGCGGCGCTGATGACGCGTATGACGAAGGCAATTAGAGACATGCGGCCGGCTTCGCCGCGATCGTCGGCTGCTAGCAGCAGGGCGTCCAGCCTGTCGAGGACTGGCCTGAAACGCAGCGCCAGGCGCTGCGGCAGCAACCGTTCGGCTGTTGTGGCCGCGGAAAAGCGCACACCATACTCCGTCTTCCGCACGATAGGCCCGATCTAGCCCAGGACGCGTTAAGAAAGCGTGGGCGCAAGGCCGCAAAAGCTGCACGACCAGCGCTGCAGCCTGCTGCGGGACGGATGGAAGAAGCGGGCTCGATCAGGCGAAGGCGCCGTGGCAGTGCTTGTATTTCTTGCCGGAGCCACAAGGGCAGGGTTCATTGCGGCCGACCTTGCCCCATGTCGAGGGATTGCTGGGATCCCGCTCATTGGGTGGAACCACCCGGGTCTGCTCCAGCACCGCCGTCATTGCCTGGCCCTCGCCGAAATCGTCCTCGCCGGTGGTGCCGTCTATATGCGAGCCGAACGCGTCGGGAGCCTGGGGCGGCGGGGCATCGGCTGCCTCGCGCACCAGTTCGACGCGCATGAGCTGCGCGGTCACGGCCTGGCGCAGATTGGCGAGCATGGCCTGAAAGAGCTCGAAGGCCTCCTGCTTGTATTCCTGAAGCGGGTCGCGCTGGCCATAGCCGCGGAAACCGACCACGGAACGCAGGTGGTCGAGGTTGACGATGTGGTCGCGCCACAGATGGTCCAGCGTCTGCAGAACGATGGACCGCTCGACATAGTTCATCACGTCTGGGCCAAAGCGTTCGGCGCGATCCTTGGCAGCAGCGTCAGCGGCGGCGGTGATCCGCTCGAGGATGTTGTCCTCGGCGATCCCTTCTTCCTTTGCCCATTCGTCGATCGGCAGGTCGAGATTGAGATATTGCCGGACCGCCTCCTTCAGACCGGCCACGTCCCACTGCTCGGCATAGGCGTTTTCGGGAATGGCCTTGGCAACGATCTCCTCGATCACGTCATGACGCATCTCGGCAACGGTCTCGGAAAGGTTCGTCCCGTCCATCAGTTCGAGCCGCTGCTCGAAAATCACCTTGCGCTGGTCGTTGGCGACGTCGTCATACTTCAACACGTTCTTGCGCATGTCGAAGTTACGCGCCTCGACCTTCTTCTGCGCCTTCTCAAGCGCCTTGTTGATCCAGGGGTGGATGATGGCCTCGCCCTCCTTGAGGCCCAGCTTCTGCAGCATTCCGTCCATGCGCTCGGAACCGAAGATGCGCATGAGGTCGTCCTGCAGCGACAGGAAGAACTTGGAGCGGCCGGGGTCGCCCTGGCGGCCCGAGCGGCCGCGCAACTGATTGTCGATGCGCCGGCTCTCATGCCGTTCGGTTGCCAGCACGTAAAGACCGCCGGCGGCAAGGGCCTTCTCCTTCAGGCGGGCCACCTCGGCACGGATCTTTTCCTCGGCCCTGGTACGTTCGGGCCCCTCGGGCATTCCGGCAAGCTCGGTAGCAATGCGCATCTCGGCGTTGCCGCCCAACTGGATGTCGGTGCCGCGACCGGCCATGTTGGTTGCAATGGTGACGGCGCCGGGCACGCCGGCCTGGGCGACGATGCCCGCTTCCTGCTCGTGATAGCGGGCGTTGAGCACCTGGAAGACCGGCTTCTTGGAACCCGTATCATCGAACAGCACGGAGAAATCGCGTTGCTCGAAGCCGTTTTCCTTCAACAGCTTGGCCAGATATTCCGACTTCTCGATCGACGTGGTGCCGACCAGGATCGGCTGGCCCTTGGCATTGGCCTCCCGTATCTCCTTGATGATGGCGCGGTACTTTTCCTCGACCGTGCGGTAGACCTCGTCGTCCTCGTCTATGCGCTTGACCGGCAGGTTGGTGGGAACCTCGGTGACCTCGAGGCCGTAGATGTTTGCGAACTCCTCCGCCTCGGTCAGTGCCGTTCCGGTCATGCCGGACAGCTTTTTGTACATGCGGAAATAGTTCTGGAAGGTGATGGAAGCCAGCGTCTGGTTCTCGGGCTGTATCTGGACGTGCTCCTTGGCTTCCAGTGCCTGGTGCAGGCCCTCCGAGAAGCGGCGGCCGGGCATCATGCGGCCGGTAAATTCGTCGATGATGACGACCTCGCCATTGCGCACGATATAGTCGCGGTCGCGCTGGAACAGGCGGTGGGCCTTCAGCGCGTTGTTGACGTGGTGGACCATCGCGACGTTCTCGACGTCGTAGAGCGACTCGCCCTTAAGCAGGCCGGCGCTGCGAAGCATGTTTTCCAGCTTCTCCGTGCCTTCCTCGGTGAAGATTGCGGTCTTCTGCTTTTCGTCGACCTCGTAGTCCTCCGGCTTCAGCTGGACGATGAAGGCGTCGACCGTGTTGTACATCTCGGAACGGTCCTCGAGAGGACCGGAGATGATGAGAGGCGTGCGGGCCTCATCGATCAGGATGGAGTCCACTTCGTCGACGATCGCGTAATTGTGACCGCGCTGTACCATCTGCGAGCGCTCGTACTTCATGTTGTCGCGCAGATAGTCGAAACCGAGCTCGTTGTTGGTCGCGTAGGTGACGTCGCAAGCATAGGCGGCCCGCCGCTCCTCATCCGACATGCCATGGACGATGATGCCGACCGAGAGGCCAAGGAACTTGTAGACCCGCCCCATCCACTCGGCGTCGCGCTTGGCCAGATAGTCGTTCACCGTCACCACATGCACGCCCTTGCCCTCGAGCGCATTGAGATAGACGGGCAGGGTGGCGACAAGGGTCTTGCCCTCACCGGTCCGCATCTCGGCAATGCCCTTGTTGTGGAGCACTATGCCGCCAATCAGCTGAACGTCGAACGGGCGCAGGCCGAGCACGCGCCGCGCCGCCTCGCGCACGGTGGCGAAGGCGGGGACCAGCAGATCATCCAGCTTGGCCCCGTTGCCGAGCTGCTCGCGGAACATCACCGTGCGAGCTGCGAGATCGGCGTCTGAAAGCGCCTGCATCTCTTTTTCCAGCGCATTGATAGCTTCGACCTTGGGACGCGTCGCCTTGATGCGTCGATCGTTGGCGGAACCGAAAACCTTGCGGGCGAGACCGCCGAGACTGACCATACAATGGTCCTTTCGCTAGCATTCCGGCCGTTGGCGCGGGCCGAAGCGGACCCGCCAAGCCCGGCCTGAACGGGGTTGAATCACCAAAAGCGCCCAAAACGGTTCTGGACGCAAAGTCGCAGGACAGATAAGAGGGGCCACAATCGATGTCAACGCTATGCGCCCTGGCTTGAAGGCGTGGAAACCCGCCATATTTTCGCAAGCCGAAGGCCCATCAATTCTCTCGGAGCCGTGTTCATGATCCTGTCCCTTCGCGCGTCGACCCTGCTCGCCGGAGCAGCCATCGGCCTATCTGCCTTGATGCTGGCGCCCCTTGCGGCCCAGGAGACTGAGCCGGCACAGGCCCCTGCGACACAGGCTGCGCCGGCCGTCGATCCCACCGCCGTTGTCGCGACCGTCAACGGCCAGCCGATCACGGAAGCCGATCTTGCGCTCGCCGGCAACGAGCTTTCGCAGCAGTTTGCGCGACTGCCGGAGGCGCAGCGCCGGGCCGCGGCACTTTCCGCAGCCATCGAGATAAAGATCGTGGCAGCCAAGGCAATTGCCGACGGAGTGGACAAGGACCCTGATTTCCAGCGCCGCGCCGCTTTCCTGCAAGAGCGCGCACTGCATGGCGAGATGGTGGAAAAGCAGATCGTGGAGAAGATCTCCGACGAGGAGGTGCGCGCCCGCTATGACCAGGAAGTCGCGGCCAGGCCTCCTGTCAACGAGGTCCACGCCCGTCATATTCTCGTGAAGGAGAAGGCGGAGGCCGAAGCCATCATCAAGGAGCTCGACGAAGGCGCCGATTTCGAGAAACTTGCCAACGAGCACACCACCGACCCGAGTGGCAAATCCAGTGGCGGCGACCTGGGCTATTTTGGCCCGGGCCGGATGGTGCCGGAGTTCGAGAATGCCGCCATGGCGTTGGAACCGGGCTCCTACACCAAGGAGCCCGTGCAGACGCAGTTTGGATGGCATATCATAAAGGTTGACGACAAGCGCCCGCAGCAGCCACCACCCTTCGAGCAGGTGAAGGAGCAGGCGAGAGCGGCCATCATCCGCGACAGGTATTTCGCGATGGTCAAGGAGGCCCGGGCGGCCGCAAAGGTCGAGATTCCTGACGAGGCCTTGAAGAAGGCAGTGGAAGCCGCCGAGGGCGACGGGCAGTAGGAGCCGGGCAGGAGCCTGGGTCGCGTCCGACGGGATTCCTCCGCCGGCCCAACGTACACGGTGAAATCGAAGCGCCGGCGATGTAGCGCCGTCCGCAACCCCTTGCGCGCATCGCGCCTATGGGGCAAACCGGCGTTCTTCCGCATATCCGTTCGAGGCTTCTGATGTCCGCACAGATCTCCCCGCTCGCGCCGAAAAAATATCCTCGCATGCCGGCGGTCGAAGGCGTGCGCATCGCCACTGCGGAAGCGGGCATCAAATATCGGAACCGAACGGACCTGCTCGCCATGGTGTTCGACCCGGGCACGGCGGTCGCCGGCGTTTTCACGCGTTCGAAGTGTCCATCGGCGCCCGTGGATTTCTGCCGGCAGAATCTGGGTGGCGGCACGGCGCGGGTGCTTGTCGTCAATTCGGGCAACGCCAACGCCTTTACCGGCAAGAAGGGGCGAGAGGCCACAGCCATGACGGCTGATGCCGCCGCCAAGGCGGCCGGCTGTCAGGCTGGAGAGGTGTTCCTGGCCTCAACCGGCGTGATCGGAGAGCCGCTGGACGCGACGAAGTTCGCTCATCTGCTCGACGGAATGATGAGGGAAGCGAAGCCCGACCTTTGGCAGGAGGCGGCACGGGCGATCATGACTACTGATACCTATCCGAAAGTGGCCACCGCCACGGTGAAGCTCGGCGATACCGACGTGACGCTCAACGGAATCGCCAAGGGGGCAGGCATGATCGCGCCCGACATGGCTACCATGCTCTCCTTCGTCGCCACGGATGCGCCGATCGCCGCCCCGGTGTTGCAGGACCTGTTGTCGCGCGCGGTGAAAAATACTTTCAATTCGGTGACGGTCGATTCCGACACCTCGACTTCCGACACCTTGTTGCTTTTCGCCACCGGGGCTGCTGCCAGGCGCGGAGCGCCCGCCATCGATGACACGAAGGACGCACGGCTTGGTCCGTTCCGCCGCGCGCTGGGAAAGATGCTCAAGCAGCTGGCGCTGCAGGTCGTGCGTGACGGCGAAGGCGCTCGCAAGGAAATCGAGGTCACCGTGACCGGTGCCAAATCGGCGCGCTCGGCAAAGCGGGTGGCTCTGGCCATAGCCAATTCACCGCTCGTCAAGACGGCGGTGGCCGGAGAGGACGCCAATTGGGGGCGTGTCGTCATGGCTGTCGGCAAGGCTGGCGAGCCCGCCGACCGCGACCGGCTGTCCATCTGGTTCGGCGACAACAGACTGGCCTATGAGGGTGAGCGTGATCCGGGCTATTCCGAGGAAAGGACCTCGGCCTACATGAAGCGCGACCGCATCGCCATTCGCGCCGATCTCGGCATCGGCCGAGGCAAGGCGACCGTTTGGACCTGCGACCTGACCAAGGAATATGTCGCCATCAATGGCGATTATCGAAGCTGATGGACCAGGATACGATCAACGCCGCCCGCACGCTGGCAACTGTCAGGCGCTACGAGGCGGCCGGGTTTCGCGCATGGCCTGCCGCCACCGTCCACTACGACGGAACCTGGGCGGTGCGACTAACCGCCGGCCTGCCGGCCAAGCGGCTGAATTCGGTCAACCCTCTCGATCCGAGCGATGTCGGCCGCCTGCCGGAGCGTATTGCCCGTGCTGCCCGCCGCTTCGATGCCTATGGAAGGCCGCTGACCTTTCGCATGTCGCCGCTCGCCGGAGCGCCTCTTTCGACCTATTTCGATGTGGAAGGGTGGACCCGATTCGCCGAGTCGCTGGTCATGTGCCTCGATCTGGCCGTAGCTCCGGTGGAAGGAGCCATCGACCAGATACCGCTGAAAGACATCGGCCGCTTCATCAGCGCATCCATGAAGGTGCATGAGTCGGATCCCTCGCTTCGGCCGGGCCTGTCGGAGATTCTCGGCACCATTCAGCCGGAGATCGGACTCTTTGCCCTTGAACGTGGCGCCGAGCCGCTGGCAACCCTGATCTGCGTCCTCGACGGTGATCTGGCCGGCCTGTTCGAGATCGCAACGGCCCGCGAGGTGCGCAACCAGGGGCACGGGCGCAATCTCATCCGTTCCGCGCTGAAATGGGCGCGCCTGCGCGGTGCGCGGCAGGCCTGGCTGCAGGTGGAGGCGGACAATGTTCCAGCATTGCGGCTTTACGACACCCTCGGGTTCGGGGAGGTCTATCGCTACCACTACCGGCGACCGCCACAGGTGGCAGCGCAATGATCCAGGGGCACAAGCCTTTGTTGCTGGTTGCGGCCTGCGCACTGATCGACGCCGACGGGCGGGTGCTGATTGCCCAGCGACCAGAGGGCAAGCAGCTTGCGGGACTGTGGGAGTTCCCGGGCGGCAAGGTGGAAAAGGGCGAAACGCCCGAGGCGTGCCTGATACGGGAACTGCATGAAGAGATCGGCGTGGAAACCCAGGCGGCGTGCCTGGCGCCGCTTACCTTTGCCAGCCATTCCTATGACGATTTTCACCTACTGATGCCGCTCTATGTCTGCCGCCGGTTTTCCGGCATTCCCCAGCCAAAGGAGGTGCAGGCATTGAAATGGGTAAGGCCTTCCCAATTACGCGACTATCCCATGCCGCCAGCTGATGCCCCGCTGATCCCCTTCCTCATCGATCTTCTGTGATGACGGTGCCCGAAGCCCGTAGGAAAAGCATTAAGGGATCATTTATCATATCATGAAAAAGTGACCCCAGGCCGCGTGGCCGCAGGGCCAATTCGGTTGGGGGCAATCAATGAGCCTGGACAAGGACTGGGAATCAATCCGGCCGCAGCGCTCTTTTCGCGCAGCCGATGCCGGAATGGGTCTATTGCGCATCACGCTTCTGTTCGGGTCGGCGGCTGCCGCGCTGGCGCTGCTGGCGACGCCAATCCTGGAAAGAAGCACGAAAGCCGAACTGGCAGCCACGACCTTTCCCATGGGGCTGGACATGATGAGCACCGGCTCGATAGGCGGGCGGGTGTACACGATGCGGCGCTCGGTACTGCAGCCTACGCCCGAATCGGTCTGCATTATCAGCCCGAGTGGGCAGCGTAGCGGGGAATGCTGAGACTCGCCTTCATCCCGCGTTAAGCCTGCTCCGTTAACCTTTCTTTACGCCTCCCTGCAATGCTGCGCCCACAAAGGGTGGAGATCATGAAGCTACTGCAGCGGTTTTTCAGGGAGGAAGGTGGCGCAACGGCCGTCGAGT
>SMEK01000347.1_pt1 | contig 18485 bp, 15 predicted proteins | sample 2456371 | NCBI WGS metagenome assembly SMEK01 (sample SAMN10132590, study PRJNA489261) | soil metagenome | isolation source: day1 antibiotic-loamy sand soil ammended with composted manure from dairy... | place: USA | collected 2015-04-01
GTCGACTGGCCCGGCGGGCAGCCGCTTCGCCGAGCGCGCGGCGCACCGCGCTGGCCAGCCGGGCCGGGTTCTGTTTGAGGATGTAATCGGTGGCGCCATTGCGCAGCGCCTCGATCGCCGCGTCCTCGCCAAGCGTCGCGGAGACAAAAATGAACGGCAGATCGTCGTCGCGCTGGCGCAGCAGCTCCAGCGCATGCTGGCCGGAGAAGCCGGGCATGCTCAGGTCGGACAGCACGATCTGTGGCTTGAACTCTTCCAGCGCGGCGACGAAGCGCGCCTCGTCGTCGACCAGGCACACCTCGTAGGCGATCCCGTCCGCGTCCAGTTCGGCCAGCACCAGTTCGGCATCAAGCGGGCTGTCCTCGACCTGCAGCACGCGAATGGTCGGGAGTGCCCGGGACGGCCGGTTCGACTTGTTGTTTTCCATTCTTGGTGGCCTCTTCCCGGACTTCGATGCCGTCAAGAGCGACACCGAGCGTGATGTTCGCCTGTTTCAGTCCTGCTCCGGCGCCTGGTTCAGCACCGCCCAGAACTGGCCCAGCGTGCGCACCGCATCGAAGAACTGGTCGACGTCGACCGGCTTGATCACGTAGGCGTTGGCGCCGAGATCCCAACTGCGCGCCAGGTCGCTTTCCTCGCGCGAGGACGACAGGATCACCACCGGAATCCGCCGCATGCGCTCGTCCTCGCGCATCCGGGTGAGCACGTCCAGGCCGTTCATCCGCGGCATCTTGATGTCCAGCAGCACCACCGCCGGGTCGCCGGGTTCGCGCGTTGCCCATGCCCCGCGGCAATAGAGGTAATCCAGGCATTCCACGCCATCTTCGACGTGCACGACGGGATTGGCCAGGTGCGCCTCGCCCAGTGCGTCCATCGCCATCTCGGCATCGGCCATGCTGTCTTCCACCAGCAGGATGGTACGCAGGTCTTTCTTGTTCATGCTCGTTCTCAGGTGTGGGCGCCGGCCATGTCGGTGGCCGGCAACGAAAAGTGGAAACGGGCTCCTTGCCCCGGCTCGGCCTCGGCCCAGACGCGACCGCCGTGGCGCGCCACGATCCGTCGCACATTGGCCAATCCGATCCCGTTGCCCGGGAATTCCGAAGCGCGGTGCAAGCGCTGGAACACGCCGAACAGCTTGTCCGCATATTGCATGTCGAAGCCGGCACCATTGTCGGCCACCGTGAACTCGTAATCGCCGCGCTGTCCCTGCTGCACACTCACCGCGATACGCGCCACGTCGCGCCCGCCGGTGTACTTGACCGCATTGCCGAGCAGGTTCTGCCATACCGTGCGCAGCATGTTCTCGTCGCCGATCACCATCGGCAACGGGGCGATATCCCACACGATACGCCGATCCTCCACGCCCGATTCGGCCAGCGCGCGCGCCTCGTCCACCACCGACTGCATGTCCACCGCCTGCAGCCGAAGAGCACCGCGGCCCAGCCTGGAAAAGACCAGCAGATCGTCGATCAGCAGGGCCATGCGCTGCGCCGAACTGCCGATCACCTCGATATAGTGCGATGCCTTCTCGTCGACGCGATCGCCGAGATGCTGCTCCAGCTTGCGCGCGAAACCGGCGATATGCCGCAGCGGCGCACGCAGATCGTGCGACACCGAATAGCTGAACGCCTCCAGTTCCCGATTCACGTCGGAAATCTGGGTGACCTTGCCTTCGAGCTGGCGATTGAGGTCGTTCACCTTCTGCTCGGCCAGCGCGCGCGTGGTGACATCGCTCACCGTCAGCAGCAGCGATGGCATCTCGCTGTCTTGTCGCTGCAAGCGACGCGCATTGATCACTACGTTCCGCTCGACGCCGTCGGCGGTGCGCTGGATCATGTCGTAATCCCACAGTTCGCGGTCACGCAGCAAAACGTCCTTCAAACGCTGCAGCAGCACGCTGTCGCTCCAGGCGCCCTCGCCGATATCGGCCAGCGACTGCTGCGCGCCTTCTTGCGCACTCAGCCCGTAAAGCTCGGCGAAAGCGTTGTTCACCAGCAAACTGTCGAGGTTTTCGTCGAACAGCGCGATCGGCTCGCGCACCGCCTGGAAAATCCGTTGTGAACGCGCCACCGCGCGACCTTCGCGACTCTCGGCCAACTGGCGCTGGCCGATCTGGCGCTCGGACATGATCACGACGATCGTCAACAGCAACAGCTGCGCCAGCGCGGTGGCGCTGAGCACGAAATGGCCGTTGCGGGCCGTCCGCTGCGCCGTCGCCTGCCGGCTTGCGAGCAGGTTGCTCTCGCCCTGCACGATGGTGTCGACCTTATCGCTGATGGGGAACAGGTCGCCGGCATCGCGCAGCGACTGGCGCGCACCCGCACTGTTGCCGTTCTGCAAACGCGACAAGGCCTGATTCATCAAGGAGAAGCGGCCGTTCAGATTGCTTTCCAAGGCACCGATCCGGACCTGCTGGTCGGGGTTGTCGCGCGTCATCATCCGCAATTGCCGGATCAGCGCGGGCGTGCGCTGGCCGGCGGACGTTGCGCGTTTCAGGGTCCGTTCGCTGCTGTCGCCCGTCAGCAGCCGATAGATCGCCCCTTCCCTGTCACGGGCCAGGTAGGCAAGCTCGTAGGTGGCCGCCTTCACGGCGTTCGAATGAACCACCCACGAGTTCGCGCGCTGCGTATCCCGCGTACTGGAAAGCGTCACGACATACGGCAGCGCCACGATGACCAGCACGGCCACCAGCAGGCCGGCCGTACGCCAGCGCAATCCTCCCCGGATTTTCATGCAACTGGCCGCATCGGCTCACCGCCGCAATCAAGGTATTCGCTGCATTCTGGCACGTTTTCGGAATGCGCCCACCGCGCCTGATTGCCCCGTCATCGGGGGTAATCGCTCATCGCCGCCGGCCGGGTGCGCTCGGCATTTCCCCACGTCTTGTCCGGTTCGGCCTGCATGGTGAAATGCAGTTCGCCGCCAGCGAGAATCTCGCTATGGCGCAGGTAGGTGCGCTCCAGCGGCTTGCCGTTGAGCGTCACCGCGCCGACATAAGGGTGCGCATCATCCAGCGGCGAGGCGGTGATGGTGAAGGTGCGGCCACCACCCAGGTGAAGCGCCGCACGCGACACGAACGGACGGCCGATCGCGTACTGGTCGCTGCCGGGCGTGACCGGGTAGAAACCCAGCGCGGTGAATACGTACCACGCCGACATCTGGCCCAGGTCGTCGTTGCCACTGAGGCCGTCCGGACGCGCCGCGTACTGGCTGTCCATGATCTGCTTCAGCCGCTGCTGCGTCTTCCAGGGCGCCCCCGCGTAGTCGTACAGGTAGGCGATGTGGTGGCTGGGTTCATTTCCGTGCGCGTACCAGCCGATCAGGCCGGTGATGTCCTCGACGTGCTTGAAATGGGACGGATCGACTTTCGCATCGAACAGGGCGTCGAGTTTCGCCACGAACTTCTCATCGCCGCCCATCGCGCCGATCAGACCGGCCACGTCCTGCGGCACGTACCACGAGTACTGCCATGCATTGCCTTCGGTGAAATCGCTGCCGTAGCCGGCAGCCGTCGGATCGAACGGTTCGCGGAACGTGCCGTCGGCAAGCCTGGCGCGCATGAACCCGGTTTTCGGATCCCAGGCGTTGCGCCAGTTCGCTGCGCGCTTTTCGAAGGTGGCGGCAATGTCACCCTTGCCCATCGCCTTGGCCATCTGCGCCAGCGACCAATCGTCGTAGGCGTATTCCAGGGTTTTCGAGGCGCCTTCGGGCTCTTTGTCGATCGGCACGTAGCCAAGCTTCATGTAATCGGCCAGACCACCGTACGGGCCGTAGCTGGCGCTGGCCACCATGGCCTTCAGCGCCTTGTCGGCGTCAAAACCACGCACGCCCTTGATGTAGGCATCGGCGATCACCGGCACCGCGTGGTAGCCGATCATGCACCAGGTCTCCAGCCCCTGGTACGCCCACACCGGCAGGATGCCGAACGGGCTGGCCTCGCTGGCGGCGATCAGCGAGCGGATGAAATCGGTGCTGCGCTCCGGGTTGAGCAAGGCCATCAGCGGCTGCTGCGCCCGGTAGACGTCCCACAACGACCAGGTCGAGTAGAACTCGAACCCGTCCGCCTGGTGCACCGCATGGTCGGGGCCGCGGTATTCGCCGTTGACGTCCATGCTCAGCGTCGGTGACAGCATGGCGTGATACAGCGCGGTGTAAAACTGGGCCGTGGCGGTCTGCGGCGCGTCGATGTCGACCACGGCCAGGGCCTTGTCCCACGCCGCCGTCGCCTCGGCGCGGCGGGCATCGAAATCCCAGCCGGCGCCATCCTTGTCCAGGTTGGCGATGGCATTGGCCTCGCTCACCGGGGAGATGGCCACTTTCACTTCCAGCGGTTGGGTCAGCGCCCCGAAATCGAACACGCCGACCAGCGCGCGACCGTTCTGCGCATCGCTGTCCTGCGCCTGGTTGCCGGGGCCGTTGAAACCCTTGTAGGTCACGTCGGCTTCGCGGTTGTTCAACTCGCGCGAGGTCATCGGCTGCGAAAAGCGCATCGCGAAGCACAGTTCGCGACCCGGCGCCCAGCCGCGGGTGGCGCGGCAGCCGGTCACCGTGCCATCGGTGTGCACGCGCAGGCTCGACCACAGCACCTTGCCGGCGTAGTCGTAAATGCTCGGGCGCAGATCCAGCAGGACGTGCGCCGGCTTGCCCACGGGGAAGGTATAGCGATGCCAGCCCACCCGTCGACCGGCAGTAAGCTCGGCCCGAATCCCGTAATCGTCCAGCGTCACCGCGTAATAACCGGCCTGCGCCACTTCGCTGTCGTGCGAGAAGCGCGAGCGGTAGCCGCTGCCCGGCCTGGTCGCGTCGCCCGGTTCCAGCCGCACCTCGCCGGCGATCGGCATCACCAGCACGTCGCCCAGGTCGGAATGGCCGGAGCCGGAGAAATGGGTATGCGAAAAACCCATGATGCTGCTGTCGCCGTACTGGTAGCCGGCGGCCCACTTGTAGCCATGCTTGAAGTCGGGCATCGCCGTGTCCGGCGACAGCTGGATCATGCCGAACGGCACCGTGGCCCCTGGAAAGGTGTGGCCGTCGCCACCGGTGCCGATCCGCGGATCGACCGAGGCCGCATGGCCCGGCGCGGCGACAACTCCTGCCGGCATGCCCAGCCCGAAGGCCACGCCCAGCAGGCAGGGAAGGATTTTGCGCAGTCGTGCCGTCATCGGAAACCCCGTGTTTGTTACGATCCGGCGCACGCTAACACCCGGAAGCGGGCATGGCATGTTGCGCTGCACAGTGCACAACTTCATCGATAAGTTAGATTTGGATCGTTCCAATACGGCAAAAAGTGCATGTCGAGCCACACTCCCATCAGCCGCAAGGTGACCCTGAATGACATCGCCACAGGCTGTGAAGTGTCGCGTGCCACGGTGTCGCTGGTGCTGCGCGGCAGCCCGCTGGTGAACAAGCACACCCGCGCACGCGTCGAAGAGGAATTGCAGCGGCAGGGCTACGTCTACAACCGCATGGCGGCCAATCTGCGTCGACAGACCTCCTCCAGCATCGCGCTGATCCTGAACGACCTGGCCAATCCGTTTTTCGCCGAATTTGCCGCCGGCGTGGACGAGGCGCTGGGCGCGGCGGGGTTCGTCACCCTGCTCGGCTGCACCGGCGAATCGGCGACCCGCGAACAGGCGGTACTCGGCTCGCTGCTCGAGCACGGCCCCGCCGGCATCATCCTGTCGCCGGCCGAGCACAGCAGGGCGCAAGATGTGCTGGCCACCGTCGGGCGGCGTGCGCCCCTGCTGTTGTTCAATCGCGAACTGGGTGGCGCGCTGCCCGAGTTCGCGCACTGGGACCAGCTGATGCTGGACAACCAGCACGGCGCGCGACTGGCCACCGAGCACCTGATTGCCCGCGGCCACCGGCGCATCGCGTTTTTCGGCGGACATCACGACTCCAGCTCGTGCCGGCAGCGCCACGCCGGTTATGTCGAGGCCATGCACACCGCCGGGCTGCGCACCGAGCCGCACTGGCGCATCGAGTCCGCCCCTACCCGGCTTGACGCCGCCCGCCACACCGAGGCCTTGTTCGCCTCCACGCACGCACCCACCGCGGCGGTCTGCTACAACGACGCGGTCGCGCTGGGCCTGATGCTCGGCCTGCATCAGCGCGGGCTGCGCCCGGGCCGCGATTTCGCGCTGACCGGCTTCGACGACATCGCCGAAGCGTCGCTGGGCATGCCCTCGCTGACCACCTTGTCGACCGCGCCGCACGAGCGCGGCAAGCAGGCCGCGCAACTGGTGCTGCAACGCCTGCAGCAACCACGGGCCGACAGCCGGCAGACCATCGCGCCGGTGCAATTGATGGTCCGCGACAGCAGTGGCCCGCCCTCCGCCGACTGATCCATCCCGTCATCCACCCAGGGGAACACCGCATGGCCTCCGCCATCCAGCCACCACTCACGCCAGGCTCGACGCCGCCTGGCGGACGCTATACCGATTACCCGGTGGCACTGGGCGTCGCCACCATCATCTTTTCCATGTGGGGCTTCCTCACCTGCCTCAACGACATCCTGATTCCGCACCTGAAGTCGACCTTCCAGCTCAGCTACGCCCAGGCGATGCTGGTGCAGTTCACTTTTTTCGGCGCGTATTTCCTGATGGCGTTGCCGGCCGGCCGGCTGGTCGCCGCACTGGGCTACAAAAAGGGCATCGTTGCCGGCCTGGCGATCGCCGGACTCGGCGCGTTGGGCTTCTGGCCGGCAGCGGAACTTCATTTCTACCCGGCCTTCCTCGCCGCGCTGTTCGTGCTGGCCACCGGCATCACCGTGTTGCAGGTGGCCGCCAATCCGTACGTGGCCCTGCTCGGTCCGGAGCGCACCAGTTCCAGCCGGCTGACCCTGGCGCAGGCCCTGAATTCGTTCGGCACCTTCCTGGCGCCGTGGTTCGGCGGCATGCTGATTCTCTCCAACGTGGTCCGGAGCCCGGCCGAACTGGCCGCGCTGCCGGCAGCCGAACAGCTCGCCTACCAGACCCAGCAGGCACAGGCGGTGCAGGGGCCGTACATCGGGCTGGCGGTGGTGCTGGTGTTGCTGGCGATCTTCGTATGGCTGTTCCGCCTACCCTCGCTGAGCGGAGCGACCGACAAGGGTGACCACGCCACGCACGGTTACTCTGAGGTGCTGCGCCATCCGCACGTGCTGTTCGGCGTGCTGGGCATTTTCTTTTATGTCGGCGCCGAGGTGTCGATCGGCAGTTTCATGGTCAATTACCTGTCGATGCCCGACATTGGCCACATGAGCGAGCAGGAAGCCTCGAAGTACGTTTCCTACTATTGGCTGGGCGCGATGGTCGGCCGCTTCATCGGTTCGGCGCTGATGGCCAGGTTTTCGCCGCGCCGGTTGCTCGCGCTGTTCGGCGCGATCAACGCACTGCTGGTACTCACCACCATGTCCAGCCACGGCGACCTGGCCGTGTACAGCATCATCGCGATCGGGCTGTTCAACTCGATCATGTTCCCGACCATTTTCGCGCTCGGCATCGAGCGGCTTGGCCCGATGACCAGCAAGGCCTCCAGCCTGCTGATCATGGCCATCGTCGGCGGCGCGCTGATTCCATACGTGCAAGGCCTGTTCGCCGACCGGATCGGTTTGCAGCACGCCTTCTTCCTGCCGCTGCTGTGCTACCTGTACGTGGTGTTCTACGGGCTCAGCGGCTCGCGCATCCGCAGCCTGCCGGTGCCGGACGACGGGACCCACTGACATGCGCTCACGACCCATCCTGTGTTTCGGCGAGGCGCTGATCGACCTGCATGCCAGCGGCGTCGACGAGCGTGGCTTCGCCAACGGTTTCGTGCCGTTTGCCGGCGGTGCCCCGGCGAACGTCGCCGTGGCGGTGGCGCGGCTCGGTGGCGAGGCGCGTTTCGCCGGCATGCTCGCGCGCGACCGGTTCGGCGATTTCCTGCTCGACAGCCTGCGCCAGGCCGGCGTCGGCACTGATGACGTGAAGCGTACCGACGCCGCCAACAGCGCGCTGGCCTTCGTCACCCTGGACGAGCGCGGCGAGCGCAGCTTCAGCTTCCATCGCGAACGTTCGGCCGACCTGCTGTTCCGCCCCGCCGATTTCCGCGCCGACACCTTCCGCGACGTCGCCGTATTCCACGTCTGCTCCAACAGCATGACCGACCCCGCCCTGGCCGACGCCACCCGCGAAGGCATGCAGCGTGCGCACGGCGTGGGCGCGCTGACCAGTTTCGATCTCAACCTGCGCCCTGCGTTGTGGCCGCCCGGCACGGATCCGAACCCGCTGCTGTGGCCGGCGCTGCACCTGGCCGACGTGGTGAAACTGTCCGCCGAGGAATTCACCTGGCTGGCCAGCGATGGTGAACAGGCCGCGCTGGACCGCTTGTGGCTGGGTCGCACCCGACTGCTGGTGGTGACCGACGGCGCGAAACCGCTGCGCTGGTTCCATCCCGACGCCGAGGGCGAACTGCCCGGCTACGCGGTCGACGTGGTCGATTCCACCGCGGCCGGCGATGCCTTCATCGGCGGCTTGCTGTGCTGCCTGGCCGAACTGGAGCCCACGGCCGATCGCATCGACCGCCTGATCGGCGAGCTGCCGCGCCTGCACGCGATGCTGCGCTTCGCCGCCGCCTGCGGCGCGCTCACGGTGACCCGGCAGGGCTCGTTCGCCGCGATCCCGACCGGCGACGAGGTACTGGCTTTCATGGAGGCCCAGGCATGAACAACCCGCCCGATTTCCGTTCCGCCGACTTCCTGCGCGGGCACATCGCGCAAACCATGGCCTTCTATCGCCCGCACGCGATCGACCCGGCCGGTGGCTTCTTCCAGTACTTCAGGGACGACGGCACGATCTACGACCGCAACCACCGGCACCTGGTCAGCAGCACCCGCTTCGTCTTCAACTACGCGATGGCGGCGATCGAGTTCGGCAGTCCCGGGTACCTGGAAGCCGCGCGCCACGGCCTGCGCTACCTGCGCGACGTGCACCGCGATCCGCGCAGCGGCGGCTACGCCTGGACGATCCGCGACGGCCAGCCGGAGGACCGCACCAACCATGCCTACGGCGTCGCCTTCGTGCTGCTCGCCTATGCCAGCGCACGCAAAGCCGGCATCAATGAAGCGGCCGCATGGATGGACGAAACCTGGGCCCTGCTGGAGCAACACTTCTGGGACGCCGACGCCGGCCTGTACCGCGACGAGGCCGATGTCGACTGGCACTTCAGCGACTACCGCGGCCAGAACGCCAACATGCACATGTGCGAGGCGATGCTGGCCGCGTATCAGGCCAGCCATGAACCGCGCTACCTGGATCGCGCGCTCACGCTCGCCGACCACATGACCCGTCGCCAGGCCGCGCAAGCCGACGGCCTGGTGTGGGAACACTACGACCGTCACTGGCACATCGACTGGAATTACCACCGCGACGATCCGAAACACCTGTTCCGCCCGTGGGGCTTCCAGCCAGGCCACCAGACCGAGTGGGCCAAGCTGCTGCTGATCATGGAACCGTTGCTGCGCGAACGCGGCGAAGTACCCGGGTGGCTGCTGCCGACCGCGCAGCATCTTTTCGACACCGCACTGGCCCGCGCGTGGGACGACGAGCACGGCGGCATCTGCTATGGCTTCGCGCCCGACGGCACCGTCTGCGACGACGACAAGTATTTCTGGGTACAGGCCGAATCGCTCACCGCCGCCGCGCTGCTGCACGCGCGCACCGGGCGGGCCGACCATGACGACTGGTACGCGAGGATCTGGACCTATGCATGGCAGCATTTCGTCGATCACCGCCACGGCGCGTGGTATCGCATCCTCACCCGCGACAACCGCAAGTACAGCGACGAGAAAAGCCCGGCCGGCAAGGTCGACTACCACACGATGGGCGCCTGTCACGAACTGCTGGCGCTGATCCGCGCTGGCGGCCGGCCCTGAGAAGGGTCCCTCTCCCTCGCACAAACTGACCTCACTCTTTCTCCGGGGCACCGCATGAACCACCTCACCCGCTCATTCGCCGCCACGCTCGCCGCGCTGCTGATCGCACCCGCTTTCGCCGCCGACACCGCACATTCGAACTACGACCCGCTGGAAACCTTCGCGCCGTACAGCTATCCGCAGCCGGTCAACGGCTATCGCTCGGCCAGCGGCAAGCCCGGCCCGCTGTTCTGGCAGAACCGCGCCGACTACCGCATCACCGCCACGCTCGACCCGGCCACGCGCCTGCTCAGCGGCAACGAAGTGATCAGCTACACCAACCACAGCCCCGATGCACTCGACGTGCTGTGGCTGCAACTGGACCAGAACCGCTACCGCAAGGACGCCCGCGGCGCCTTCACCAGCGGCAAGTTCCCCACCGAGTTCACCGACGGCTACACGATCGAATCGGTTGAAGTCGAAGATGCGCAGGGCCACAAGCAAGCGGTGAAGTGGGTCGTCTCCGACACACGCATGCAGGTGCAACTGCCCACCGCGCTGAAGGCGAACGACGGCCAGCTGAAACTGCACGTGCGCTGGAGCTTCACCGTGCCCGGCGAGTTCGGCGGGCGCATGGACGTGAACGCCAGCAAGAACGGCGAGATCTTCGAGATCGCCCAGTGGTATCCGCGCATGGCGGTCTATGACGACCTGCGCGGATGGGACACCGCACCCTACCTCAACAGCGAGTTCTATCTCGAGTACGGCGATTTCGATTACTCGATCACCGTGCCGTGGGACATGCTGGTGGCCGGCTCCGGCGAACTGGTCAACCCCGAGGATGTGCTGACCAAGACCGAACTCAAGCGACTGGATCAGGCCCGCCACAGCGACGCCACCGTGATGATCCGCAACCCGGAGGAAGTCACCCAGCCGTCCAGCCGTCCAAAACAAAGCGGCACCCAGACCTGGCACTTCCGCATGCAGAACACCCGCGACGTCGCCTTCGGCGCCTCGAAAGCCTACGTGTGGGATGCCGCGCGGATGAACCTGCCCAACGGCAAGACCGCGCTGGCGATGTCGGTCTACCCGGTCGAAAGCGCCGGCCCCGACGCCTGGGGCCGCGCCACCGAATTCCTCAAGGCCTCGACCGAATACTTCTCCAAGCAGTGGTACCCCTACCCGTGGCCGGTCGCGATCAACGAGGCCGGCACCGCCGGCGGCATGGAGTACCCGGGCATCACCTTCGACCACAAGCGCGCCAAGGGCAAGAACCTGCACATGGTGATCGCGCACGAGATCGGCCACATCTGGTTCCCGATGATCGTGGGCAGCAACGAGCGGCGTGACGCCTGGATGGATGAAGGCATCAACACCTTCATCGACGTCTACGAGGACGACGCCTTCGGCGAATACGCACCCAAGCGCGACGGCGAATACGCCCCCGGCGGCGGCAACCCGGCCGACGAAATCGCCGCCGTGCTGGCCGACCCCGCCGCGCCCGCCCTGCTCAATGGCGCCGACATGACCGCGGAGAAGTACCGCCACCCGATCAGCTACTTCAAGGGTGCGTTCGGCCTGGTGCTGCTGCGCGAGCAGATCATCGGCCCGGAGCGCTTCGACCCCGCCTTCCGCCGCTACATCGCCACCTGGGCCTACAAGCATCCCACGCCCTCCGATTTCTTCCGCTTCATCGAAAGCGACACCGGTGAGGATCTGGGCTGGTTCTGGCGCGGCTGGTTCCAGCACAACTGGCAGCACGACCTGGCCGTGCAGAAGGCCGCCTACACCGACGGCGACTACCGCAAGGGCGTCGACATCACCCTCGCCAACCTCGACAAACTGGTACTGCCGGCCACCCTGCAACTGGTCTACGACGATGGCAGCAAGCGGGACGTGCGCGTACCGGTGGAAACCTGGCAGCAACACCGCAGCTACGTCGTCCACGTCGACGGCACGCGCAAGCTGAAATCCGCCACCATCGATCCCGCCCATGCGCTGCCGGACCGCAATCGCGGCAACAACACGGTGCAAATGAAATAAGCCGCCACCAGGAAATGACGGCATGAAGGACATGCCCCGCGCCGGGAGACACGCCAGCCCTCGTGGCGCGGCGCGGCATGCTACATCACGATTTCGTTCTTCGGCCGATGCATCGGGCCGAGACCCGGTTCGCCGAGCAGTTCCTTCAGTTCCAGTTCGATGTCGTCACATAGTTGGGTGATCGGAATATCGTTCGCACCGCCTTCGAACGGATTCGAAGTGCTTTCACCCACTTCATCCATGGACGTGAACATCCATGAGATGAGCACGGCTACCGGAATGGACAGCCACACCATGTATCCCTTCATGAAACCGATCACCGTCTCGTTCAACTGATCGAACTCACCGATCGTGGCCAGCGGAAGGATGACGCAGAGGATCCTCACGAAGATCGCATTGACGATGGCGTACTGCCGGGGATAGGGGGAATTCTTGATCATCTCGCTCTTGCATTGGCACTCGTGCAGATCGCTGACCACCCGCTGCATCTCCATGAAGACATTCGCGGACATGCCGCCCCCATCGAGTGAATCCTTGAGCGCCCTGCCCTGGAAAGTCAGCACGCGCGCAGGCTTGTTGCCGGCCACCAGGATGGGCGCGATCTCCTCGGCAGGCAGGTATTTCATCAGTTCGATCTCGAGCGGATTCTCCTTCTCCGGTATCTTGTAGAAGCGCCCGTATTCCTTGTTCGGCGTCCTGTCGCTGTTCTCCCACACCCGCTTCTCCCGCATCGCGTAACGGAGCGTGGCGAGCCAGGCGAAATGGCGATAGATGAATTTGGCCGATTCATCCCTGCTGCCAACAAGGGCGGTACTCATCTCGCCCCAGACCCGGCTCCTGCTCACGATCGACGACCAGATCCGTTGCGCCTCCCAGGTGCGGCCATAGGTCTGCGTGCTTTTGAAACCGACCATCAGCGCGACGGCGGTGCCCAGCAGGAGCACCACGCTCCATGGAACCACCAGCCACTTCCATCCGACCACTTCGTGCAATACGACCAAAACGGTCGTGATGGTGACCAGGCCATAGACCGACCGTCGGGTCCAAAACAGGAATTCCGAGAACTTGTAAGACTTTCCAGCGTGCATGTCGTGCCGACCTCCATTCGTCGGAAAAGCTCGGCCGTTCGCGCCCACCAGGCGGCCTTGCGATGTCTCCGGCAGGCGCGACGTCCTGTGGAAACGTGATGAGCATGCTAGGTCGCGTGAACGGCCCGGAGTAGGTATTTGCGCGGGCGCGCCGTGTTGTCCGGCGCGCACCAGTCATCACCTTCCGAAGCACGGGGCATGGCGGCCCGAGCGCGCGCCCTATTCCTCGAACGGGGCGTTGAGCAACGGGTCCACCATCGACATCGCGCGATAACCGGGCACGAAGCGCTCACCGAAATCACGCGCGAAATTGTCGTATGTCGTTTCCGGCCGGGTATGCACGACGTGGCAGATGGCCTGCGTGAACCGCTGTTTCATGCCAAGGCGCGGGAACGCCTCGACGATCCGTGCCATGCAGTCGTCGGGGATCGAAGCACGTCCCCAACCACCCCAATCGACGCCAACGCCCTGGGTACAGAACGCTGCCTCCGCCTCTTTGTAGAGGCATATCGACGGCGTCGAGTTGAGCGCGATGCTATCCCAAACCAGTTGTGAGCGCCGCGCATCGAAGCCCTCCGCGCGGGCAAATGCACGAGCAGCATTGGCGCCCTCCACTTCGAACCGCAGCGGCCCTTCAAAGGCCTTCGCCAAGCCGAGGTCGTGCAGCACCGTCGCCACCGCCAGCACCTCCGCATCGCAGGGAGCCTGCTTCAGGTCGGCCAAGGTCACCGCGAACAGCCAGGAACGCATGACATGGTTGAAGAGATAGGCCTCCGAATGATCGCGGGCGTACTCGATGGCGCGGGCGACCAATGGCGTATCCGGCACCACGATGCCGGCCAGCAGGCGCGTGGGAAACAAGGACTGCGCGCTAGGCGTTTGCATGGGATCTCCCGGGGCAATGTGAAGTTCCGGATCCGGCACCGGATCGCGAACGGCCAGCATGCTGCGGGGCAACGCGATTCGGAAGGTCGCCGGCAGGCTCACCGTGTTGCCTGCCGGGCAACCTCGCCCTCCCTTTCACCCAGGCCCCGGTTGCCGGCATCGATCTGTGCTGCGGGAGAGGGATGAACGAGCAACGGACGCGCAGCATCGGCGACGGCCGGCATGATGAGACCCTGCTGATCGCTTTGCCGAATCCGTTCTGTCATGTAGTCGATGAACACCCTGATCCGGGTCGGAAGCTGGTGTCGGCTGAGGTAACACACGTAATGCCCGCGATCATCGGGCTGATGTTGTCCCAGGCAGGTGACCAACTGGCCACGACGCACCTGTGCGCCGACCAGGAAGCCAGGAAGCTGCGCAATACCCTGACCGTCCAGGACGGCCTGCAACACCAGGTCCGGATCATTGAACGTGCAAGCTGACTCCGGCATCAGCCGGCAAGACCGTCCATCCACTTTGAACTCCCACTCCAGTATCCGTCCGGAGCCCAATCGCTGGCGGATGCATCGATGGCCGGCGATATCCTCGATGCACGACGGCAATCCGTGGGCGCGCGCATAAGCGGTTGACGCGCAGAACAGCAACTGCATCGGAATGACCTGCCTCGCCACCAGTTGGCAGTCCTCCAGGCGACCATCGTGGAAGGCCACGTCGACCCGGTCCGACGTGAAGTCGACATGGTTCCCATTGAGAATCAGCTCGATCGCGATACCCGGATACCGCGACCGAAAGCCGCCAAGCAGCGGCATTACCACGCTGCGCCCGAAGGCCGGCGACGCCGCGATCCGAAGGTGCCCGCACGGAGGACCTTCGCGCAGGTCGCGCATCTCCTCCAGCGCCGACACGATCCTTTCGACGCCCGGATGGCATTTCTCGTGAAAGCGCTCTCCTTCCCGGGTCAGCGACGTACTCCGCGTGGTCCTCAGGAACAGACGCGTGCCGAGCTGGATTTCCAGCTTGCGCACGCTGCGGCTCACCGCGGACCGTCCAATACCAAGCCGATCGCCCGCCTTGGCGAAGCTGCCCTCGGCGGCAACCGCCACGAAAGCGATGACCCCCGCGTAGCTGGCCGAGAAGATCGACGCCAACGGGTCGGGGCACGCGGATGGGGAAGCGATGCGTTTGACGGACACGGCAGGCTCCGGAGGCGCGGTAGCTTTCAAGCCACGGCCCCGACAGTTGGACATGTTTGCGGATATCAGCTTCCGCTGTATCGACGGAAACATCCTAGCCAAGGCAGCGGGGCATCGACGGACATTGTTCCGCCGATTTCCGCCATTCATGGACCAGGCAGGCTGCTCCACGTCGGCGGCCACTTTCCGGAAATCGCGTGCGCCGGATCACTTCGTGCGTGGCGGCAGGAAACCCCTGGCCGTCGCCAGGTCTGGCCATGGCAGAACCGTTTCTCCCGCCACCCGCCATTTGCCATCCACCCTGCGCAGCCGCAATTCGTAGAGCGCCGGGTCGGCCCGCTCGCTCATGCGCCGATACAGCACGGCGGTCGCCTGGTCGCCCTGCTGCTCGATGTGCAGCACCCGCTTCTCCGTCGACAGCGGTGGTTCGCCGGCATCGCGGCGACTTCTGAACTCGGCGAGCATCTCGGCTTTCGAGAACCGGGCGATCTCGCCTGCCGGCGTGAGCACGAGAAAACCGAGGTCGTCGAGGTAGAGATCCTCCATGGCCTCCATCCGGTAGTTGCTGCCGGTCTCGGCCAGCACGTCGATGAACTGGAGGATCTCCGAGTGGTCATTCTTGGACATGTCCTGAACTCCTTGCGTTGATGAAAGTGATCGATGACGTGTCAGCTCACCGACATGCCGCCGTCGACATGCAACCTGGCGCCGTTGACGTAGCGGCTGTCGTCGGACGCCAGGTACAAGGCCGCCTGCGCCAGCTCTTCTGCTTCGCCGAGGCGGCCGGCCGGAATCGCGTCGGTCATGGTCTTGAGGAAGGCGGGACGGTCGGCTTCCGCCACGCCCAGTTTCTGGACGATGCCGGTGTCGACCGGCCCGGGGCTCAACACGTTCACGCGGACTTTTCGCGCCCGCAGTTCGAGCGCCCAGTGGCGCGCGAATGCTTCGACGGCGGCCTTCGATCCGGCGTACACGGCGTGACCATCAAGGGCTTTGGTGGCGGCGAGGGAACTGGTCAGGATGATGCTGCCGCCGTCACTGATCAGCGGCACCACCGCCTGCACGCCAAAGAACACGCCGCGCGCGTTGACGTTGAACTGGGCGTCGAACTGCTCAGGCGTTACCGTCGCGGAAGGCGCAACGGTGATGATGCCCGCGTTGGCCATGTAGATGTCGAGTTTGCCGAAGCGCGCGCGGATATCCGCGACAACCAGAGCATGGTGCGCAGGATCGGCGACGTCGCCCTGAATGCCAATGGCGCCATGCCCGATGTCTCCAATGGCGCGTTCCAGCACATCTGGCCGACGGGCAGTGACGATCACCTGCGCGCCCTCCGCGGCGAAGAGTTCGGCCGTGGCCATGCCTATGCCGCTATTGCCGCCGGTGATCAGCGCGACCTTGCCTGAAAGACGTTTCATCTGCTGCCCTCGTGTGTTTGCGATGGGGCAATATATGTGGCGGGTTTTCGCTGCAGGCAGTCCTCGATGCGGCATTTCACTTGTGCCGCGGAGTCCAAGATGAGCAATCTCCTGAACCAGTCGGCGAGTCTCGTGGCGTTCGTGCGTGCGGTCGAAGCCGGATCCTTCAGCGCTGCCGCGCGCAACGCGGGCACCACACCATCGGCCATCTCCAAAGGCATCCACCGGCTCGAGACCGAGCTCGGCGCCCTGCTGTTTCGCCGGTCGACCCGAACCATCAGCCTCACGCCCGAAGGCGAAGCCTTCTTCGAACGGATCGCCCCGCTGGTGCACGGCATCGAGGACTCGGCGGATGCGATCCGCCCCAGCGGTGGCGCGCAGGGGCGATTGCGCGTGAGCATGCCCGGCGAGCTCGGACGTCTCCTGATGCCATCGATCACCACGAAATTCCTCACCCGGCACACGGCGCTGGAACTGGACCTGACCCTTTCCGATCGTCACGTCGATGTCATCGGCGAAGGCTACGACGTCGTATTCCGGGTCGGACACACCGCACAAGGCGAACTGAAGGCGCGAACACTGGCCCGGCTCGACATGGCCCTGGTGGCCTCCCCGGCGTTCGTGCACCAGCGAGGCAACCCGGGCACGCTGGAGGAACTTCGCGAGTTGCCGTTCGTGCGTTACCTCATGCGGGGGCGCTCGCTGCCAATCACCTTCAGCGACGGCACCAGCATCGTGACTCAGGGGAGAATCGGTTTGGACACCGGCTTCGGACTGCGCTCGGCTGCACTCAACGGCATGGGCGTTGCCTACCTGATGAAGTGCACCGTGCAGGAGAACCTGGACCGCGGCGAACTGGTCCAGCTCATGCCGCAGTTCCCGCTGCCGTCGCTGCCGCTGCGTGCCGTGCATGCGTTTGGCGGGCTCACGCCGGCACGGGTCAGGCTTTTCTCCGAATTTGTCGCGGCGAAAATGCAGCCAGCGCCGCCCGCCTGATCCGCCCAGGTTCCATCGCCGTCATGGCGGCATCCTGCGGGCACAGCGTCCCGTGTTGATCGGCATGCGCAGCGAACAGCAGTGCCGCCGCGCCCTGCTCAGCTGCGGAAAAATGCCAGCAGGTCGCGATTGAGCTCATCGGCGTGGACGGTCAGCATGCCGTGCGGATAGCCCTTGTAGACCTTCAACGTGGCGCGCTTCAGCAGCCTGGCCGAAAGCAGCGCCGAATCAGCGATCGGCACGATCTGGTCGTCGTCGCCATGCATCACCAGCGTCGGCACGTCGATGGCCTTGAGGTCCTCGGTGAAATCGGTTTCCGAGAATGCCTTGATGCCGAGATAGTGCGCGTTGGCACCGCCCGTCATGCCTTGGCGCCACCAGTTGTCGACCACGCTTTGCACGACCTTGGCGCCAGGCCGGTTGAATCCGTAGAACGGGCCCGACGACAGGTCACGATAGAACTGCGAACGATTCGCTGCCAATGCTTCGCGCAGGCCATCGAACACCGTAATCGGCAACCCACCGGGATTACCCGCCGTCTGGGCCATCAGCGGCGGGACCGCGCCCACCAGCACCAGTTTCGCGACGCGGCCGGCACCGTGGCGCGCAACATAACGCGTTGCCTCGCCGCCACCGGTGGAGTGGCCGACATGGATCGCGTCGCGCAAGTCCAGGTGTTCGGCGACCGCTGCGGCATCGGCCGCGTAGTGATCCATGTCGTGGCCGCCGCTGACCTGGGAGGAGCGGCCATGGCCACGCCGGTCGTGGGCGATGACCCGGTATCCGTGATGGAGGAAGAAGAGCATCTGCGCATCCCAGTCGTCGCTGGAAAGCGGCCAGCCGTGATGGAACACGACCGGCTGGCCCGAGCCCCAGTCCTTGTAGAAGATGTTGGTGCCGTCTTTGGTGGTGATCGAGTTCATGTCCTGGGTTCTCTGCTTGGAGGAGGAGGAAGAAGGCAGCGCGCCCGCTGCCCGTGCCGCGGGTATGG
>SMEK01000348.1_pt1 | contig 18450 bp, 19 predicted proteins | sample 2456371 | NCBI WGS metagenome assembly SMEK01 (sample SAMN10132590, study PRJNA489261) | soil metagenome | isolation source: day1 antibiotic-loamy sand soil ammended with composted manure from dairy... | place: USA | collected 2015-04-01
AAAGTATAGAGCATGTGCTGAAAATTGCAAAAGTTATTAAACGAAAAAAGAACTCTTGATTGTTTGAATGTAAGCGTCATCAATTTTAAAAAATAAAAGTAAATTGAAATTAAACTCGAGGTAGAGTATCTATATCAAAACATGGTAAAATAGCTAAAAAATGAATTCGAAGAACTGTAGAACTTTAGGAGGAGCAGAGTTGAAAAAAAAATTTTGGATTATACTGACCTTAGCTTCAGCAGTTATTCTTCTTAGCGGATGTACTGAATATAATCAACCGATTTCTGCTGAAAGTGAAGGGTTTTGGAATCAATTTATTGTTTGGCCAATCGTTTCCATTACAAAATTCTTTGCTGATTTATTAGGATCGTATGGATTAGGCATAATCGCGGTAACAATTATCATAAGATTGGCAATACTTCCACTAACAATTAAACAAGTACAAAGCTCAAAGAAAATGCAAGAAATACAGCCAAAAATAAAGGAACTTCAACAAAAATATAGTTCTAAAGATGCAGTAACACAACAAAAATATCAACAAGAATTAATGGCTTTAATGCAATCTACTGGTGTTAACCCGATGATGGGATGTTTACCTGCTTTAATTCAAATGCCAATTATCATTGGACTATATCATGCGATTAGCCGCATGAATGTTACGCCAGAATTTGAGCTTGGAACATTTCTAATCTTCCCATTGGCGGAACCTAGTATAATTCTTGCAATTGCAGCTGGTTTAATTCAATATATTGTATTAATGACAGGCCCAGCGATGGACAACCCTCAAATGAAAATGATGATGTATATTATGCCTCTTATGATCATAGGATTTGGGATGGTTTTACCGGCAGCCTTATCATTATATTGGGTAGTCGGAAATATTATTTCGGTAATCCAAAATCTATTTATATATAAGAAACCTTGGCAAAAGAATGAAACTGAAAAACCTGCGACAACTGGAGGAGCGAAAAAGTGAAGCAAATTACGCAAACAGGCGCAACGAAGGAAGAAGCAATTGCTTTAGCGTTACAAAAGCTTGGCGTATCACGCAAACAAGTGGAAATTGAAGTTCTGCAAGAAGCAAAAAAAGGTTTTTTAGGATTTGGTGCTCGCCCTGCGGAAGTTCGAGTAACGATTATTGAAGAAGTAACAGAAGAAAAGGAAAAAGGGCAAGAAAAGTTAGCAGAAGATGGGACACCTAAAGAGGTAAAGGCAAGTATAGAACCACAATCAGAACAATCAAACGATGAAGAAGTTCAAGAAGAAGAACAACCAGATCCAATTGAAAGTGCTGTACAATACTTAACAAACATTGCAAAAGCGATGGATATTCATGACTTAAAAATTGAAACGGAAAAAGAAGGAAAAACGATTCTTTTCAAATTAGAGAGCGAAAAAGCAGCATTGATTATTGGAAAACGTGGTGCAAATTTAAATGCGTTGCAACAATTAACTCAACTAGTTGTAAATAAAACTGCAAAATCGTATGTCACAGTTAGGCTGGATGTTGAAAATTATCGTGAGCGTCGCCAACTAGCGTTGGAACAATTGGCAGAGAGAATGGCAGATAAAGCGATACGGACAGGAAAAAAAGTTGCATTGGAACCAATGCCATCATATGAAAGAAAAATTATTCATAATGCATTAGCAAATCGATTGGATGTTGAAACATATTCAGAAGGTGTAGAACCTAATCGTCATTTAGTAATTGAACCGGTTAAGTAAAATGAAAACGATCTATCGAAAAGATAGATCGTTTTTTTATTAGCATTTTGAGATGAATTCAGAAATATCCACATGTGGAAAAGTTCCTATACTTTCGATTTGTAATAATTTGTGTTAATCTATTTTGTTAGTGAGAAAGTTCGGTAAGTTATCCACATGTGGATAATAAAAGGAGTGAAATGAATGGAAACAGATACAATTGCTGCGATATCCACACCGATGGGAGAAGGAGCAATCGCCATCGTTCGTTTAAGTGGAGATCATGCAATACAAGTAGCGGATAAAATATTTAAATCACCAAATAATAAAAAATTACAAGACCAACCAACTCATACAATTCATTACGGCCATTTAATTGATCCTAAAACTGAAAAGATAGTGGAAGAGGTAATGGTGTCGGTGATGAAGGCACCAAAAACATTTACTCGTGAGGATGTAGTGGAAATCAACTGTCATGGGGGACTAGTATCTGTAAATCGAGTATTAAATCTTGTTTTAAGAAATGGTGCACGGCTTGCAGAACCAGGTGAATTTACAAAACGTGCTTTCTTAAATGGGCGAATTGATTTATCTCAAGCGGAAGCGGTAATGGATTTAATTCGGGCGAAAACGGATCGAGCTATGAATGTTGCCCTAAATCAAATGGACGGGAAATTGTCTAAGTTAATTAAAGACTTGCGTCAAGCTTTAATTGAAACTTTAGCTCATGTGGAAGTAAATATTGATTATCCAGAATATGATGACGTTGAAGAAATGACGGTTCCAGTCTTATTAGAAAAATGTACTTGGGTTCGTGAGGAAATAAAAAAATTGCTTCAAACATCGAGCCAAGGGAAAATTTTGCGTGAAGGTTTATCAACAGTGATATTAGGAAGACCAAATGTCGGGAAATCATCGTTATTAAATAGTTTAGTGCAAGAAAATAAAGCAATTGTTACAGACATAGCAGGTACAACACGTGATATTATAGAAGAGTATGTAAACATTCGGGGTGTTCCTTTACGTTTAGTGGACACAGCAGGTATTCGGGAAACGGAAGATATCGTTGAACGGATAGGGGTAGAAAGATCTCGCCAAGTATTAAAAGAGGCTGATTTAATATTGCTCGTGTTAAATGCAGCAGAACCATTATCAGAAGAAGATGTAAGATTATTTGAAACGATACAAAACATGAATTTTATTGTAGTTGTCAATAAAACGGATTTACCGCAGCAAATCGATTTAGAAAAAGTGAAGTCTCTAGCAAATGGTAGACGGATTGTGACCACTTCTTTATTAAAAGAAGAAGGTGTTGATGCATTAGAAGAGGCAATTGCAGATTTATTCTTTGAGGGCCAAATTGAATCAGATGATTTAACATATGTTTCGAATGCCCGCCATATTTCCGTATTGCAACAAGCTTTAGATGCGATTGAAGAAGCGATTGAATCTGCAAAAGCTGGAGTGCCAGTAGATATTGTTCAGATCGATGTAACTAGAACATGGGAATTACTAGGCGAAATCATAGGTGATACGGTACACGAGAGTCTCATTGATCAGTTATTCTCACAATTCTGTTTAGGAAAATAAATGAAACTTACTATAGAAGGGAAGATTTTTTCGGCATGACAAATTATGAAGCAGGAATGTATGATGTCATTGTAGTCGGTGCAGGTCATGCTGGCGTTGAAGCAGCACATGCCGCTGCAAAAATGGGGGCAAAAACCCTCATGTTGACAATTAGTTTGGAAAATATTGCATTTATGCCATGTAATCCATCCATTGGAGGTCCTGCAAAGGGGATTGTTGTTCGTGAAATTGATGCACTTGGGGGATTAATGGCAAAAGTTATTGATAAAACCCACATTCAAATGAGGATGTTAAATACAGGGAAAGGCCCAGCTGTTCGTGCATTACGTGCACAAGCTGATAAAGTGTTATATCAACGGGAAATGAAACGAATTTTGGAGCAACAAGAAAATCTCCATATTCAGCAAGCGTTGGTAGAAGAATTAATAATTGAAGATGGAGAAGTAAAAGGTGTCATCACAAAAACCGGTGGAGTTTTCCGCGGAAAAGCAGTAATTTTAACAACTGGAACGTATTTGCGCGGTGAAATTATCATTGGTGATATCAAATATTCGAGCGGCCCTAACAACTCACAGCCGTCCATTACATTAGCGGACCAACTAAAAGATTTAGGTTTTGAAATTGTTCGTTTTAAAACTGGAACACCTCCTCGGTTGAATGGAAAAACTGTTGATTACAGCAAAATGGAAATTCAACCAGGGGATGATGTACCTCGAGCATTCAGTTATGAAACGACAGAATTTATTATGGATCAAATTCCTTGCTGGTTAACTTATACTTCCTTAGAAACCCATGAAATTATCAATGGAAATTTAGATAAGGCTCCAATGTTTACAGGATTAATTACAGGTCCTGGCCCAAGATATTGTCCTTCCATTGAGACAAAGGTTGTTCGTTTCAATGATAAACCTCGCCATCAAATATTTATAGAACCAGAAGGACGAGAAACGGATGAGGTGTACGTGCAAGGGTTATCTACGAGCATGCCGGAAGATATTCAGCTAAAAATGATTGCTTCAATCCCTGGCTTAGAAAATGCTCAAATGATGCGACCTGGTTATGCAATTGAGTATGATGCCATTGTTCCGACTCAATTATGGCCAACCCTTGAAACAAAACGTATTAGAAATCTATACACTGCTGGACAAATCAATGGCACAAGCGGGTATGAAGAAGCGGCAGCACAAGGAATCATGGCAGGAATCAATGCGGCTGCTAAAATTTTTGGAAAAGAAGAACTCATATTAAAACGTTCTGAAGCATATATTGGCGTCTTAATTGATGATTTAGTAACGAAGGGAACTAATGAACCTTATCGTCTACTTACATCCCGTGCCGAATATCGCCTACTACTTCGCCATGATAACGCAGATTTACGTTTGACAGATATCGGATATAAAGTAGGTTTAATTTCAGAAGAACGTTATAATAAATTCTTGAAAAAGAAAGAACAAGTTGAAAATGAAATAGCGAGACTTCGCGAAGTAATCATTAAACCAAACGAAAAAACGCAAGAAGTAGTTCGTTCAGTTGGTGGAGCAGAACTTAAAGATGGGATACGTGCAATCGACTTACTGAAACGACCTGAAATGCGTTATGACTTAGTTGCATCCTTAACACCACCAGAAGAAAACTTAAGTGAAGAAGTAAAAGAACAAGTGGAAATTCAAGTTAAATATGAAGGTTACATTCAAAAAGCATTGCAACAAGTAGAGCGACTTCATAAGTTAGAAAGCAAAAAGATACCAGAAAATATCGATTATGATGATGTACCAAACCTAGCTTCCGAAGCACGTGAAAAGTTAAAAGAAGTACGTCCATTAACAATTGCTCAAGCTTCGCGAATTTCCGGGGTAAACCCTGCGGATATATCAATCTTGCTTGTATACATTGAACAAGGAAAAATTGCGAAAATCAGTAGCAATTCTTAAAAAAAGGAGCGTTCGAGCAACATTGATCTCGAACGCTTATTTCTTATATCAAACTATATATAAACTCTATGTAAAGGAGTAGAAAATGAACGAACAACTTTTTATTCAAAGCTTAAAAGATAAAGGGATTGAACTGAACGAGACGCAAATAGAACAATTTCGGAAATATTTTGAAATTCTCGTTGAATGGAATGAAAAAATGAATTTAACAGCCATTACCGATTTAGAAGGCGTATATTTAAAACATTTTTACGATTCAATCAGTGCAGCCTTTTACTTTGATTTTTCAAAAGTTGAAACTCTTTGTGATGTTGGCGCAGGTGCAGGGTTTCCAAGCATTCCGTTAAAAATTTGTTTTCCACACTTAAAAATTACAATTGTTGATTCGTTAAATAAACGTATTACATTTTTAAATCATTTAAGTGAACAATTAAATTTGACCCACTGCCATTTTGTTCACGCAAGAGCAGAAGACTTTGGTCAAAATTCAGCATATCGTGAACAATTTGATGTCGTTATGGCAAGGGCTGTTGCACGATTAAATGTGTTAGCGGAACTTTGCATTCCTTTAGTTAAAATAGAGGGTAATTTTATTGCATTAAAAGCCGCAGCTGCCCATGAAGAATATAAAGAAGCAAAAAAGGCCATTCAGGTTTTAGGTGGAGCTTTAAAAGAACAATTTGATTACCATTTGCCTATAGAAAATAGTGAACGAACAATTTTTGTCATTGAGAAAACAAAAAAGACGTCCAAAAAATATCCTAGAAAACCTGGGGTACCAAATAAAACACCAATTAAATAATCAATATGCGCTCAATCAAATTTGAGCGCATTATTCTTTACTATTTGCAAAACAATTCCGTTGTTACAACTTTTTCATGTATAATAAAAAATTGTAACAATCCATTTATTAAGATTATCAGTATACAATTCATTCAAAATGAAATCACTTCTATCTAAAAACAGTCAGGAGTTCCACGTGAAACTCAAATAGAAATATGCTTTTGATAATAGAATTATATTATAATTATGACAATTTCATAGATTTTACTTCTATAAGACTCTGTACATTTCATATAGAATATTAAATAATAAAATATAGTGCAGATAGTTTCCAAAAGGTGGTGCCATTGAATGAAAAGTCCTTTTTCACGATTTTTTGGGGGCGGGGAAAAACTTGTTTCTGAAAAAAAAAGTGAAATAGAAACGGAAGAAAAAGAGAGAAAACACTCAGAAGAAGTGATAAAAATTCCAATTGATCAAATCGTACCGAACCGATATCAGCCACGCACAATTTTCGATGAAGAAAAAATTGAAGAATTATCTAGAACGATTCATACTCATGGTGTCATACAACCGATTGTTGTTCGTCGTTTAGAAGATAACCGTTATGAAATTATTGCAGGGGAAAGACGTTATCGGGCGATTAAAAAATTAAATTGGACGGAAGTACCTGCAATTGTACGGAATTTAAATGATAAAGAGACAGCTTCAATTGCGTTAATAGAGAACTTGCAGCGTGAAGAGTTGACAGCCATCGAAGAAGCATTAGCTTACCAACAACTAATTGAGCTGCATCATTTAACACAAGAAGCACTCGCTCAGCGCCTTGGAAAAGGTCAGTCCACCGTTGCTAATAAATTAAGATTGTTAAAACTTCCAAAATATGTGCAAGATGCAATTTTAAAACGTGAAATTACTGAGCGTCATGCACGAGCATTAATCAGTGTAAAAGACGAAGAATTACAAATAAAATTAGTCGAATTGATAAAAGAAAATGACTGGAACGTCCGTCAGCTTGAAGAATATATTCAACAACTAACAAAACCTGTTGAAACGGAAGAAGAGAAAAAAACAAAACCAAAACGCAAGGCTATTAGTAAAGATATTCGCATCGCTTTAAATACAATTAAGCAATCCTTATCAATGGTATCAAAAAGCGGAATTAATATAAAAACGGAAGAAGAAGATACGGAAGATTACTATCAAATCACAGTAAAAATACCAAAGAAAAAGTCTTAAATTGTTTCACGTGAAACTAGTGGTCGTCTCTGCCACGTACAGAGACGACCGCTTTTTCTATATTATTTTTTCAAGAAATTTGGTTTATGGAATACAACTATATTATAAATTTGATAGAATGAAAGAAGTAAATATAAATTCTATTTGACTAAAAAATTACGCTTTTAACTATTCGAAAAGATGAAAGCAGGTGCACAAAATTGGGAAGAATTTTAGCAATCGCCAACCAAAAGGGCGGTGTCGGAAAAACTACTACATCTGTAAATTTGAGCGCTTGCCTTGCTTATTTAGGAAAAAAAGTATTGCTAATTGACATCGATCCCCAAGGAAATGCCACTAGTGGAGTTGGCATAAATAAAGGAGAAACATCTAGCTGTATTTACGACGTGATTATTGATGATGAAGATGTAAAAAACGTTATTCAACAAACAAAAGTAGAAAATTTGTATGTCATACCAGCTACTATTTCATTAGCAGGTGCTGAAATTGAATTAGTTTCTACAATCTCACGGGAAGTGCGTTTAAAGCATGCATTGGAAGAGGTTAAAGATGATTATGACTTCATCATTATTGACTGCCCACCATCATTAGGACTGTTAACAATCAATGCTTTAACTGCATCGGATGCAGTCATTATTCCTGTTCAATGTGAATATTACGCGTTAGAGGGGCTTAGTCAGCTATTATCAACAGTGAGATTGGTACAAAAACATTTAAATCCAACTTTATCAATTGATGGTGTACTTTTAACGATGTTAGATGCTCGTACAAATCTGGGGATTCAAGTGATTGAGGAAGTAAAAAAATATTTTCAAGATAAAGTCTACAAAACAATTATTCCTCGAAATGTACGTTTAAGTGAAGCACCCAGCTTTGGAGAACCAATTATCATCTATGATCCGAAATCACGAGGCGCTGAAGTGTATTTAGAGTTAGCAAGGGAAGTGGTAAAAAATGGCTAGAGGTTTAGGGAAAGGGATTGGTGCTCTATTTCCTACAGAAACATTAGAGTCCATTCAAGAAACTATTCAGAATGAAGAACATGTAGAAAAAATTCCGTTGCAAAAACTTGTCGCAAATCCTTTTCAACCACGGAAGAAGTTTGATGATGAAACAATTGAGGAATTAGCTCAATCCATTCGAGAACATGGTATTATTCAACCAATCGTTGTCAGAAAGAAAGGAAAAAAATACGAAATAGTCGTGGGAGAACGTCGTTATCGCGCGGCTAAATTGGCGAAGTTAGAGGAAATTCCGGCAATAATTAAAGAAATGACAGAAGAACAAATGATGGAACTTGCTATCCTAGAAAATTTACAAAGAGAAGATTTAACTCCAATTGAAGAAGCTGAAGCATATCAAAATTTAATTGAAAAATTAAATTTCACTCAAGATGATTTAGCAAAACGATTGGGGAAAAGCCGTCCGCATATCACGAATATGATTCGATTACTTCAATTACCAGAAGAAGTTCGGCAAATGGTAAATGATGGAGCCCTTTCAATGGGTCATGGAAGAGCATTACTTGGATTAAAAAATAAAAGAAAAATAATAGAAGTAGCAAAAAAAGTAGTGAATCAATCATTAAATGTACGTCAATTAGAAGCATTAATTAAACAACTAAACGAAAATGTTTCACGTGAAACGAAAAAGTCAACAAATAAGGATATTTTTGTTCAAGCAACTGAATCACAATTAAGGGAATTCTTTGGTACAAATGTTCAAATAAAGAAAACAAAAAATAAAGGGAAAATTGAAATTGAATTTTATTCTGAAGATGATTTGGAGCGTATATTAGAAATATTAAATTTAGAACATGATGAGGTATAAAAAGGGCGCCAATTAAGGCGCTCTATTTTTGAAAACAAAGAAAGAGGATAACAACTTATGGTATTATTCGGAACAATTATCAATGCATTATTGATTATCATCGGTTCAATCATTGGACGCTTCTTAAAGAATTTACCAGAAAAAATGAAAAATACCGTACTTTCAATTATTGGACTTGCAGTTGCATTGTTAGGTATTCAAATGGGATTAAAAACGAATAATTTTGTTATTTTGATTGTTAGCTTAGTAGTTGGGGCGATTATAGGTGAGTGGATTGATTTAGATTCATTATTTAATCGTTTTGGAAAATGGGTCGAATCAAAAATAAAAAGCAAAGATTCAAATAGTAATATTGCTGAAGGTTTTATTACAGCGTCCCTTATTTTTGTTATTGGTTCAATGGGAATTATCGGTGCGTTAGACAGCGGGTTAAGAAATGATCATGCTGTTCTTATTACAAAAGGAATTATAGACGGCTTTACCTCCATTATTTTGACATCTACGTTAGGTATAGGTGTATTATTATCAGCATTTCCCGTATTGATTTATCAAGGTATGATTGCTATATTTTCAGGACTGATTAGCAAATATATACCTGAAGAAGCAATGAATCTCTTTATCCAAGAAATGACAGCAACTGGCGGCGTTATGATATTAGCAATTGGTTTAAATATTGCAGGATTAACTAAAATTCGTGTAGCCAATTTGCTGCCAGGAATTGTTGTTGTGCTTGGAATAATTGTAATCATGTTTCCTTTTCAATAAATGACGTTGATATGCAAGCAAAAGTGCACGGGCAATTTTATTGCTCATTGAATAAGTTACATGAAGTCGAGTGTTTTGCAAAACAAGCATTTCCATAAATCCTCCTACATTGACAACTCCTTTGATGGAAATATCGCCGATGGGTGGCAGCTCTTTATTCACTGCTTTTCCAGGCAGTAAAGGTCCGTTTTGAACAATAATTTGACCAATACTTTTTTCTCTTCCAAGACATGCATCAATAGCTACAACGAAAGGGAAATTGGACATTTGTTGTAATTCTTCAACAGTAAGTGCTAAATTGATAGCATGAAGAGGATCTTCTAGCGTTCCAATGATTCGAAAAGGAAACTGATAGTTGGATAATAAACTTCCGGTTAAAGGACCTAAAGCATCTCCCGTAGAACGGTCTGTACCGATGCAACAAAAAACAAGATTGTTATGTTCAAAGGGGATATGTTGTAAAAATAATTCGCTTAAACGCCATATTGCACCTGTTTCTTCATGATGAACGGACATTTTAAATGGTTCTTGAGAAATATTTTGCATGTGATTCCCACTTTCTTTTATGATTTTAGAATAGAATGTCTATAATTATTTTTTAGAATTATATCCATTTCTTTACTTTTCTATACTAGAGGTGGAAAAATGGCGATTCATGTTGTGGAAAAAGAAACGAAAGAGATTATCAATATATCGGAGAAGATATGGGAGTATTTTTCAAGTGAGGATCTTTGGAATTTTATTGTTGGAGCTTCCATTAAAATCATTGCAATTTTCTTACTTTCTTATCTTATTGTATTTATTGGGAAGCGAATTATTGCTCGTATCTTTAAACTAAGAATGCAATCTCCGTTAAAATATTCAGAAAGAAGGCAACAAACACTATTAAAATTGTCGCAAAGTGTATTATCATACGTCGTATACTTTTCGGCGATTATTGGAGCACTTTCTTCCTTAAATATTAATGTTGCAGGGTTACTTGCTGGAGCAGGTATTGCAGGCCTTGCAATTGGATTTGGTGCACAAAATTTAGTGAAAGACGTCATTACGGGTTTTTTCATCATTTTCGAAGATCAGTTTGGTGTTGGAGATTATGTTCGAATTAATACATCAAGTGCAGCAGAAGGTACAGTAACTGAAATAGGATTAAGAACGACCAAAATTGTTGGGACAACTGGAGAAGTATATATTGTTCCGAATGGGCAAATTACCGAAGTAGTAAACTTTTCACTAAATAACTCAAAAGCAGTCATAGATATGCAAGTTGGAATTGAAGCGGATATTGAAAAAATTGAAAATGTAATGACGGAATATTTAAAAACATTGCCGAAACAATATGAGGAGCTTGTCGATGTACCTAAGTTTGTCGGAGTTCAAAATGTTACTGGTACTGAAATAACAATTCGAATTGTTGCAGAAACAAAACCTCAACAGCATTATGGAATTGCAAGAATCATTCGAAGGGATGTCAAAAAGATTTTAGAGAAAAATGGTATACCAATGGCTTATCCAAAAATGATGATATATGATTCTAGTAAAGCAATGTCTAGGGGAGATGAGAATTGATGGAGACAAAAACATTTAAATTGAATGACATTGTGGAAATGAAAAAGCAACATCCATGTGGTACGAATGCTTGGAAAATTATTCGAATGGGCGCTGATATTCGAATTAAGTGTCAAGGATGTGGACATAGTGTCATGCTACCTCGCAGGGAATTTACGAAAAAAATGAAAAAAGTTATACAAGAAGCGGAAGAATAAAGGTTATGTAATCCCCACACAGTACTTTGCAATGTGGGGATTTTTTGTTGTTCATATAAAAATAAATGGAAAATAGACTTTTTATGTGGAAATCCATATAATTAACACTAGTGCAAAAACTAATTGTTATGTTTCACATAAGAAAGGTAGTGAGTCAATGTCACTAACAGCTGGAATCGTAGGTCTTCCAAACGTAGGAAAGTCGACACTATTTAATGCAATCACAAAAGCAGGTGCCCTTGCTGCTAACTATCCATTTGCAACGATTGATCCAAACGTAGGCGTTGTAGACGTTCCAGATCCTCGATTAGAAAAATTAACAGAGCTTGTAAAACCTCAAAAGAAAGTTCCAACATCATTTGAATTCACGGATATCGCTGGAATCGTAAAAGGCGCATCAAAAGGAGAAGGTTTAGGGAATAAGTTCCTCTCTCATATTCGAGAAGTCGATGCGATTTGCCAAGTGGTTCGTTGCTTTGATGATGAAAACATCACACACGTTGCAGGTAAAGTTGATCCAATAGCAGATATTGAGGTCATCAATTTAGAGTTGATTTTAGCTGATTTAGAATCAGTAGATAAACGTCTTCAAAGAGTAAGCAAAATAGCAAAGCAAAAAGATAAAGATGCAATGATTGAAGAGCCAATTTTAATCAAAATTAAAGAAGCTCTTGAAAATGAGAAACCTGCTCGTTCTGTTGAATTAACGGAAGATGAGAAAAAAGTAATCAAAGGATTAAATTTATTAACATTAAAGCCGATGCTTTATGTTGCAAACGTTTCGGAAGATGAAGTGGCAAATGCAGATGAAAATGAGTATGTAAAACAAGTTCGTGCATATGCAGAAAAAGAAGGCTCAAAGGTTATTACAGTATGTGCGAAAATTGAAGAAGAAATTGCGCAGCTTGATGAAGAGGAAAAGAAAATGTTCCTTGAAGAATTGGGCATTAAAGAGTCCGGATTGGACCAACTAATTCGTGCTGCATATGATTTGCTTGGCCTTGCTACTTACTTTACAGCAGGAGAAAAAGAAGTGCGTGCTTGGACATTCAAAAAAGGGATGAAAGCTCCAGAATGTGCAGGTATTATTCACTCTGACTTTGAAAGAGGCTTCATTCGAGCTGAAACAGTTTCCTTTGAAGATTTATTAGCGGCTGGCTCTATGCAACAAGCAAAAGAACAAGGGAAAGTTCGTTTAGAAGGTAAAGACTATGTCGTACAAGACGGCGACATTATGTTATTCCGATTCAACGTATAATCAGGCATAATAAAAAGAGTGGAATTTACGCCAAGATGTTTTATATATCTTTACGTAAATTCCACTTTTTCTTTTTATTGATATACATACAATTTTGGTAATTGGGGGTCATCTTTTACAAGCGTATGATTAGGAAATTTGCGGAGTTCTTTATACATATAAAAATCCCCGACAGCCCCTGCAATTAAAAAAGCACCTAATAAAACTATTAATTGATTATCGAAAATAAATCCAATTATTGTTGGCAGGACTCCTGTTGTCCAAAAGGGGAGCATTAGCGCTTTTTTCATTGCATGATTTGGTAATGGTTTTGACGTTGTTGCATAAGCAACTCCTAGCTTCACATTTATACCGTAATTCAGCTGACTCCACTTCACTTTTCCAAAAATCATAAACCCAATTAAATGAAACAATTCATGCAAAATAATCAGTGCACAATAGCCTACAATAAATAATAGAAAATTCCATAGCGTAATGGCCATTTCAAATTGAAACTGTCGATGGATGATCGTATTGAATGCTAAAAAAAGAATGCACAAAAGAAGGGTCATCCAAAAATTCAACTTTGCAATTTTTTTCATATCTAATTCAATAATCAGTGGATCTTTCTCTTCCAACAAAATTATTCAACCCCTTTTTCCCATTATATCGAAATAACAGATTTTAGAAAATCTTATACTCCCCATTGAATGCTAGTTGCGATTGATAAAAGTATATGTTACAATTCAAAGATGTGAGTAATAGAAATTTACTCCTTGCTCCCTTGAAATAAAGGAGAGCCAAAGTCCATAAGGAGGTGCAAAAAGCGATGAGAAAATATGAATTAATGTATATTATTCGTCCAAACATTGAAGAAGAAGAGAAAAAAGCTTTAGTTCAACGCTTTGATGACATTCTTTCTTCAAATGGTGCGGAAATCATCGAGTCAAAAGAATGGGGCAAACGCCGCCTAGCTTACGAAATCGAAGACTTCCGCGAAGGTTTCTACCAAATCGTGAAAGTTAACGCTGATTCTAAAGCAATCGATGAATACAATCGTTTAGCAAACATTAACGAAGACATTATTCGTCATATCGCTGTTCGTGAAGAAGAATAATCTTATTGAACATTAATGCTGAAGAGGAGGTTGTCAAATTGATCAATCGTGTCGTATTAGTAGGTAGGCTAACAAAAGACCCTGAACTACGATACACGCCAAATGGAGTACCGGTAACTCGATTTACAGTTGCTGTAAATCGAACGTTTACGAACCAACAAGGTGAAAGAGAAGCGGATTTCATTAGCTGTGTAGCATGGAGAAAACAAGCTGAAAACCTCGCAAATTACATGAGAAAAGGAAGTCTCGTCGGTATTGATGGACGCATCCAAACTAGTAGTTTCGAGGGTCAAGATGGCAAACGTGTTTACATGACAGAAGTCGTAGCAGATTCCGTGCAATTTTTAGAACCAAGAAGTGCACAGGGTCAACAGCCATATGGGGGACAACCTTCGTACGGTGCAAGTCAACCTCCATACGGTGGCACGCAAGATCCATTTGGTGTACCATTCCCAAGTCAACCTCCTCAAAATCAGCCGAATTATACACGTGTAGATGAAGACCCATTTGCATCAAGCAAAGGTCCAATTGAAGTTTCGGAAGACGATTTACCGTTCTAAGGTATTCGGATAACGGAGAAATAATAAAAAAAGGAGGGAAAATCGATGGCACAACGTCGCGGAGGTCGCAAACGTCGCAAAGTTTGCTACTTTACTTCAAATAACATTACACACATCGACTACAAAGATGTAGATTTACTAAAAAAATTCATTTCTGAACGCGGAAAAATTCTTCCACGTCGCGTAACTGGAACAAGTGCAAAATATCAACGCAAATTAACTACAGCAATCAAACGCGCTCGTATTATGGCACTTCTTCCATTCGTAGCGGAAGATAAATAATGAATGTTATAAAAAGCAGCAAAGGCAAAATTTAGCCTTTGTTGCTTTTTTTACATTTAGCAATAATTTAAAATGTACTCTGGAAAGAGAGAATAAGCGATATTCTTCCCTAATTTGAAATAGTAAACAAAATGTACAGCAAAACATCATTGCATGGGAAATAAGCCATCAAATTATATAAAGAGTCTCAACAAGATTAAGGCGTTAAAAAAGCTTGATAACGATGAAGCTGAACAAAGTAATTCTACTTGTTACCAACGATGAATTTATGCACGATAAAAACCATTCAGGAAGACTTTACTACTAGTTTTGCGGTGAATTTATTTATTTTTTAACTTTTAATAAAAGTAAAAATTCATCACATCAAACATAATTATCTAATCTTTTAGGTTAGATGATTATGTTTTTTCTTTAGACATTCTTTTATCGTTTTGCTTTATCGTATTTTTGTCCTACTTTATAAAAAATGGTACAATATACGAATGTAAAGAATTATTGAATTGTAATAAAGGAAGGTTTCTCATGCCGAACAATCAAACACAAAGGCTTACACATGGCGCAATGATGATTGCAATATTTGCTATTCTCATTGCAATTGCATATTATGTACCAATAATCAGCTTAGTGGCGACATTATTTGCCCCACTACCTATTGCTTGGTTTAGCGCAAAGTATGACCGATCATCTTCCATTATTTTAGGAGTTATTGGGTGTATTATTACCTTTTTCTTTGGAGGATTGTTAATTTTACCATTTTCCATGATTTTTGCGGTATGCGGTGTCGTGATGGGAGATGCACTGCGCACGAATAAAAGTAAAGCTTACTTATTCATGGCAACTGGTATTTCAGTGTTAATTACTTTTGCAATTCAATATTTAATTTCTATTAAACTGTTTGAAACAGATTTTATTAAGGAATCTTTCCAACTGATGCGGGAAAGTTATATGGCTTCTTTTGAATTCGCTGAAAGTTTAACTGGCGAACAGCCAATGACTGAAGAAGCGTTCAATCTAATGTTTCAACATATAGAGATAGCCATTCCTGCATCCGTTACATTAGCTGCATTCTTCCTATCGTTTCTTTTAATTACAGTAAATCTGCCAATCCTAAAACGATTAGGTATTACTGTTCCAAAATTTCAAGCTTTTAAAGATTTACGCTTACCTCGTACCATTTTATGGATTTATTTAATCGTCTTAACGATTCAATTGTTTGTACGCCCTGAATTAGGAACATCACTATATGTAATCACATTTAATTTTTCATTAGTCTTATGGGTGTTGTTAACAATTCAAGGAATTTCTTTCCTGCACTTTGTGTTGGATGCTTATCGAGCGCCTAAATTTTTAAAGGGATTAGCGACAATTTTTGCAATTCCTTTGTATAACTTTGTGATGCTCTTAGGAATTTTAGATTTAGGTTTCGATATTCGCTCATTTGTGACAGGAAAGATTCGAAAGTAAGGGGCTGATCTCATGGATACTTACAGGAAGCGGAGGATACTTTACCCGCTTTTACATTTGGCGGTTTTCGGATTAGTGGGGATTGTTGGATTGTTTTTATTGAATATATGGGTTGGAGCAGCTTTCGCGTTACTTGTTGCATTGATTATATTTTATGATTGGAAAACAGAAAGAATTGCTTATTTTGCAATAGAAAAATATATAGAATCTTTGGCGTTTCGAATGAAAAAAGTTGGGCAGGAAGTTCTTTTAGAAATGCCGATTGGTATTGTATTAATCAATGATAAATTTGAAATTGAATGGGCTAATCCCTACATGACGAGGCTTTTGGATATCCCAACTTTAACAGGTCAGGATTTGTTCCTTTTATCGGATGAATTACAAAAAATAAGAAAATCTGATGAAAAAAATGATAGCATCGTAACCATTCGAGATAGGAAATTTAAAGTCATTTATAAACAAGAAGAAAAACTATTATATTTTCTCGATGTAACTGAACAAGTAAAAATTGAAAAGCAATATTATGATGATCGAACAGTCATTGCTATTCTTTTCATCGATAATTATGATGATATTACGCAAGGGATGGATGACCAAACAAAAAGCATGACGAATTCAACCGTTACATCCATCATCAATGATTGGGCAGAGGAATATGACATTTATATTAAAAGAATTGATACGGATCGATTTTTAGCGATATTAAATGAATCAACTTTAAATGAATTGGAAAAGAAGAAATTCTCTATTCTAGACGATATTCGAGAAAAGACGGCCAAGAAAAATTTATCACTTACATTGAGTATCGGAATAGGTACTGGTTCGCCATCCTTAATTGAACTAGGTGAATTAGCTCAATCAAGTTTAGATTTAGTATTAGGGCGCGGCGGAGACCAGGTGGCTATTAAACAATCGAATGGAAAAATTAAATTTTATGGTGGAAAAACAAATCCAGTCGAAAAACGTACGAGAGTCCGAGCACGCGTGATTTCCCATGCTTTAAAAGATTTAATTCAAGATAGCGATCTCGTTTTTATTATGGGGCATAAAAATCCCGATATGGATTCAATTGGAGCAGGGATTGGCGTTCGGAAAATGGCTCATATGAATAAAGTGGATAGCTACATCGTATTAGATTTTGATGAATTAAACGGCAGTGTTGAACGACTAATAGATGAAATTAAACAACATTCCGATTTAAAGGAATATTTTATTTCACCAGAAGAAGCTTTAAGCATCATGTCTGAAAAATCATTATTAGTCGTTGTGGATACTCATCGCCCGAGCCTCGTAGTAGATGAAACATTGTTAAAACGTTTCGAGAAAATTGTTGTAATTGATCATCATCGACGAGGGGAAGAGTTTATTAACAATTCAACACTTGTTTATATGGAACCGTACGCTTCCTCGACTTCAGAACTCGTAACGGAACTTTTAGAATATCAGCCCGATAATGAAAAACTTTCGAAACTTGAAGCAACAGCTTTGCTCGCTGGAATCATTGTCGATACAAAAAGCTTTACGCTAAGAACAGGTGCTAGAACCTTTGAAGCAGCATCCTATTTAAGAACTTACGGGGCGGATACGGTGCTTGTGCAACGTTTATTAAAAGAAGATATTCATACGTTTATTGAGCGTTCAAAAATCATACAAAATGTTCGATTTACCTATCCAGGAATTGCGGTTGCGCATGCAGAAGAAGAAAAAGAGTACGATTCTGTTTTAATTGCCCAAACGGCAGATATTTTGCTTTCAATGAAAGACGTAAATGCTTCTTTTGTCATCGCCCGCAGACAAGATGGCTTAATGGGTATCAGTGCCCGTTCATTAGGAGAAATCAATGTACAATTGATAATGGAGAAACTGGGAGGCGGTGGCCACTTAACAAATGCGGCTTGCCAACTTGAAGTCGATACAATAGAAGAAGCTTTAGAATTATTACAAAATGCTATTATTGAAACGTTAGAAGGGAGCATGGAAGAATGAAAGTTGTATTTTTAAAAGATGTAAAAGGTCAAGGGAAAAAAGGCGAAGTGAAAAATGTTGCTGATGGTTATGCACAAAATTTCTTAATTAAAAAAGGCTTAGCTGTAGAAGCTACAAAAGAAGCATTAAGTCGTCTTGAAGGACAAAAGAAACATGAAGCGAAACTTGCAGCACAGGAACTTCAAGCTGCAAAAGAGTT
>SMEK01000351.1_pt1 | contig 18297 bp, 17 predicted proteins | sample 2456371 | NCBI WGS metagenome assembly SMEK01 (sample SAMN10132590, study PRJNA489261) | soil metagenome | isolation source: day1 antibiotic-loamy sand soil ammended with composted manure from dairy... | place: USA | collected 2015-04-01
ATTGGAAAACCAGTATGTTCTACTACTTCATCGAAGGAGCTATAAGGAAAGATTGAATAAAGTTGTAATTTCCCTTGGTTACCACGCTTAAAGATTGCCAAAGGTGTAATAACGTATGCTGTATTTCCTGCAGCCGTAATGACATCCAATTTGTCTACAAAAGAACGTTTGTCATGCGTTGTTTTCCAGAGAATTGCTCGTTTTACGGTTGGAAGAAGGGCTGCACTACCTGCTCCTCCGGGTAACCGTACTTTTGGATTGGCAAAAGATCCGATTGCGCTTAAGTTTATACGACCATACTGATCAATTTGTGCGCCACCTAAAAAAGCAACATCAAGTTCACCTCTCGCACTCAGATCAAAGATATCAGATAATAAGAATTCTGAAACTGCCCCTTCACCTAAATGGGCTCCTGCTGTCGAAGTATGTGAGAACTGTGATGGAACAGCGTCTACATAACCGGCAATACTTAAATATACGGCATTTTTTGCGTGTAGTTTCTTGGCAAGTTGAATAGCTACCGCTGGTATAGGTGAGGCGACTCCATGGAATACGCGTTCTCCATCTTGTATAATTCGTGCCATGGCAACCGTCATATAGTCTGCGGGTTCAACGGTTATGACATTAGACATGGGAAACAGCCACCTTTCTTTCTAGATATTTTTTGGGGTTTTTTAAATAACTGTGAACTTCATGATCATCGATTGTGTAAAGTGGCGCACAACTACCTGGAGCAGCCCCTTTTTCAGCGTGTACGACTCTTTCAACAAGGAAACCTGGTATTTGTGGTTTCTCCTTCCAGTCTGTCGAAGAAATCACTTTTTCTGTTGTAATGATGGTGCGCCGTGCAGCTTTAACCATGATCAAATCTTCATAAACGGATCCATCTATATAGGCATTTCCTTTTTCATCCGCTATATTCGTATGAATAATTGTAACATCTGGTTTTAGTGCTGCGACGACAGCGGTTTTTTTATTAGTAAATGGACAAGATATCCATTTAATAAGTCCAGTTAATTCTGGTAAACTACTTCCATCAAAACCGTTAATCGGTTGAAAAGAAACACCATAAATACTTGCACGTAATGCGGCAATTACACTAGCACATGCATGTTCATAAACAGTAATTTCCCCATTTTGAACCCCTTTTCGGTAATTTTGCGCAAGTCCAAGCATTTCAAAGCCGATATAACCCGCATAAACAGAACGGATTGATTTTGATAAGGCAAGTAAATCCACATCTAAAGCACCCGCTGTCTTAATTAATGAGAGATCTTTTTTCTCTTGGCGAATTAACTCAAGAACAAACGCAATCGGGGAGCGGTGTAGTGCATTTCCCCCTAAAGCAAGTAAAGCACCATTCTCAATGGATTGTACGGCATCTTGTATGGAGGATAGTTTTGACATTCACATCATCCTTTCAATTATTTAGTCGAGTGTCTTGACAGTATAGATTTACTTGTCAATGTGTAACTAGGTAAGGACAATTCCGTCACGATCTAATTCTCGTAAAGTATGTAATTCTTCGTTGTTCGGTTCTTTGACATAGCGCCAGTTGTCACTGATATCAATTGGAAAACTGCTGTTTTCATGTACGTCATCAATGGTTTTTCCTGTAAAGAGCTCCAATAAGGTCATTCGTTTTGTTTCTGGATGAAACCCATATACACCAATTTGTGTAATAACACGATATGGTCCTGTATTGGCAGGCAGACCTCGTTTTTCCCGTTCTCCAGGACCGGAAAAGTAGCCAGGACTTGTTAAAAAGTCTAGTTTTTTTACAAATTTTTGCCGATCTTGACGCATAATGATAATATTTTTTTCACAGAAAGATGCAATATCTGCTCCACCTCCCGAACCAGGGAGACGCACTTTCGGTTGTTCCCAATCACCAATTACCGTCGTATTTAAATTTCCATATACATCAATTTGAGCACCACCTAAAAATCCGTATTGAATCCAACCCGCTTGAGCTAAACTCATTACATAATCCATAGAGCCGACGATGATTCCATTTTCGTAAGTTAGAGATTCGCTTACTTGGATTGGTAAACGACCAGTCGGTTTACCACCAACACCGCCACCTTCGTAAACAAGTAAAAGATCAGGCGAATGGGTTTTTAATGCTAGGACAGAAGCCAATAATGGCATTCCAGTCCCAACATAAACTGCTCCTTCTTTAGGTAATAAGCGGGAAGCTGCAATGATCATTTTTTCGATATCTGTAGCCATTATTCCCCTCTCCTTTTCGCAACCTTTGGATAGTTTACAAGTTTCTTTTCGATTTTTTCCAACTCGTGAAGCACATGGATACCACCAATTTTTTCTAAGTAGTCATAAAAATCGTTACTTGAATAAACATATTCTTCTAGATATGCTTGTGTGGTTTCCTCACGAACTGATGCATCTAACCATTCTTGCCAATGGGCCTCATCAAAGCTGTAAAGACCTGGGACTTGGTTTGGATGGGATCCATAAGGAACTTCCACTACGGCATCCACAGTAAAGTATGGAATTTTTGTTTGAGCAGGGTCTTTTTCAATGACCTCGTCAGGTACGATTTCTTCTGTCGTTATAATGACGAATTTTGCTGCATGAGCAATTTCCACATCTTCAGCTATATTGCCATCTATTTGACAATTCCCGAAGCGGTCTGCTCGATGGACGTGAATAATTGCAACATCTGGGTAGCATGCGGGTAATAATTCAATTGGTTCTTCTGTAAAAGGGTCGATAATCGTTTTAGAGCCACTATAGGCTAAAGTGTCCGTACCAAGTGAAGAACGGGTTGGGTAAAAAGGTAGTCCTTTAGCTGCTGCAGTGAATCTCCACTGAAATGCTGCATTCGTCGTTTCTGATAAGACTTTTAGTCGTCCTGACTCTACTGCTCGTCTGGCAGGTAGTGATAGTCCACGTACTTCATCAGCAAAACCATAGGACACTTCAGCTTTTGTTATGTTTCCACTAGCAGCAAGAAGTTGCCAGTCATGTTGAGAACCTTTTGTCCCGATCGTGAGATTTCCTATTCTTTGACGAATAATTTCATGGACGGCTGCCATCGGATTTCGAACAGACCCCATCCCACCAAAAACAATATAATCATTTGCTTTTACACCACGTTGAATGGCCTCTTTAAGGGTCGTTCTTTTATCTTTTTTCACCATCGATTTATGGTTTTTACGATATTCTCTCATTTTATCGGGATGTTGCCACCCATATAGATACGTTTCCTTTGTTGGAATGCTCATACTTTTTCCTCCTTCTATTTTTTACTAGCTGCTTTGGCTAATTTGTCTCCTATAAATTGAATGAGTTGGACAAGAATAATTAATATGATGACTGTGATGATCATAACGTCATTTTGGAAACGATAATATCCAAAACGGATGGCGAGGTCGCCAATGCCACCGCCTCCTACGATTCCTGCCATAGCAGAATAGCTTAATAGACTAATGATCGTTACCGTAAGACCCGCAATCATTCCTGGTTTTGCTTCTGGCAGAAGAACATCCTTAATAATTAACCATGGGGAGGCACCACATGATTCAGAGGCTTTAATGACTCCGCGATCAATTTCTCTTAAAGAAGCTTCCACTAAGCGAGCATAAAAGGGGATGGCAGCAACCGTTAAGGATACACTAGCTGCTGTCGGTCCCATTGATGTACCAAGAATAAGCTTGGTAACAGGTATGAGAACAACTAACAAAATAATAAAGGGGATGGAACGAATAATATTGACAATTGTGCCTGCTACTTGCTGGACAAATTTATTTTCAAAAAACATACCTTCCCTTGTTACAAAAAGCATGACGCCAAGGGGGACACCGATAATAATGGCAAAAATTACAGCGATGGACATCATCCAAGAAGTTTCAATAAATGCTTTTCCAAATTCGTTAAGTAAATCAGGCGACATCGGCCAACACCTCCAATTGTTTAGTACGTTCGGATATAAAGCGAATGGCAGCATCAATATCTGATTTTTTTCCAATGGCCTCGATAATAAGAGTGCCGAGAGGTTTGTCGTTTATATAGGAAATTTGCCCATGAAGAATGTTAATCATAATCGGATAATGAGCTAATGTTTCTGATATGATTGGATTTTCTGCTGAATCACCTCTAAAAGTGATTTTGACAATGGTTCCTTTCCGTTCTTGTAATAGCCGATCTGGTAATGTAAAGGATTGTACGGATTGAACAAATTCTTTTGTTAAAGGATGTTTAGGCGCAGAAAAAATATCATAAACAGCACCAAGTTCTACGATTTCCCCAGCTTCCATAACTGCCACTCGATCACATATTTTTTGAACAACCTCCATTTCATGGGTTATGATCACGATTGTGAGCCCTAGGTTACGATTAATTTCTTTTAATAAATGTAAAATGGAGTCGGTCGTGGTTGGATCTAAGGCGGAAGTTGCTTCGTCACAGAGTAATACTTTTGGATCGTTGGCTAGTGCACGTGCAATACCGACCCTTTGTTTTTGTCCCCCCGATAATTGGGCAGGATAATTATTTGCTTTATCTTGAAGACCAACCAATTTCAAAAGCTTGGGTACCTTAAAGTGAATTTCCTCTTTTGATTTGCCAGCTGCTTTTAAAGAAAAGGCGACATTATCGAAAACGGTTTTAGCACTAATTAAGTGAAAATGTTGGAAAATCGTACCAATTTTTTGTCTCCTTTTCCGAATTTCCTTTTCGGATAATACAGTAATATCTTCTTCATCGACAATAATCTTTCCCTCCGTCGGTTTCTCTAATAAATTAAGGCAGTTGAGTAAAGTGCTTTTTCCCGCACCGCTATAGCCAATAATTCCAAAAATCTCCCCTTGGTTAATGGTTAAATTAATGTTTCTAATGGCAGTCGTGTTTTTATACCGTTTAGTAAGATGTTGAATTTGAATCATTGTCCTTCCTCCATTTCGTGTTGATATGGTGGTTTAACATAACCTTTTGAATTCTCGTTTGTATAGTGTAAAAATTCTTTGGATTTGTAAGCTTCTTCTAAATCTTTAACAAACGTACTGTTCTTATCTTCTTTCCGGACTGTTAAATAGATAAGAAAGTCCTCTTGTGTTCGTTCTAAATCTACTGCTTCTTCAAGTTGTAACCCTGAATCTATGGCAAAATTGCCATTAATAAATGCATAGTCAGCATCACTTAACGAACGAGGTGTTTGAGCAGCTTCAATTGGTTTAAAGTTTAAATCAAATTTGTTCTCCAAAATATCTTTTTCAGAGGCCGTGAGGGGATTAACCGATTGATCAATCGAAATCCAACCATAATGTTCTGCCATATGAAGCGCTCGAGCTAAGTTAGTAGGATCGTTTGGTAAAGTAATGGTCATCCCTTTATCAATATCATTTAAAGAGGTATGTTTATCAGAATAAAGGGCCATTGGTGCTGTCGGAACAGCAAAAACAGGCACTAAATCCATACCATTTTCTTCGTTAAAGTTTTTTAAATAGTTGCGATTTTGATAGAGATTTGCATCTATTTCTCCTTCATTTAGCGCAATATTTGGCTGGATATAATCGTTAAACTCGACAATGTCTACCTTGTAGCCCTTTTCTTCAAGTAGTGGAACGATCCCTTCCTTTAGTTGATCACTATAAGGACCAGCAGTTGCTCCTAAAACGAGTTTTTTCTCGTCGTTTGTGGATGTTGAAGTACATCCAGCAAGAATGATCATGAATCCGATTAAAAGAAGTGTAAAAAGTCCCTTTTTCATTTGATTTCCCCCTTTTATCTTTTAAATAAAAAGACCTCTCGAATTCACACATAGGTAAGCGATGTGTGGGAATTCAAGAGGCTTCCGGTTGTCCGGTCAGCTTTATAGTATCGAATATGTTGAATAAGAATTATAAAAGCACCCCCTATTTGATCTCTTAATGATTAAGCAGCAAATCTAAACAGAGAATCGTTGCTTTTCAATACGATTAATTTGTACGATTTTGCCATTATGAATGGTAATATGAAGTTCACCAAAAGCTAAATTTTCGATTGCTTGTTTGATTAATTCATATTTTTTATTTTCAGAGTCTTTTTTTTCTGCCATTTTTCCATCTCCTTTTTTTAAAAATGTAAAAAGTGCGGCTTCTTGGTATAAGAGGCCGCACGAAAGTATCTAATTCGATCGTCTGCAAACCTCTTATATTTCAGATCAATATCTGCTGGAATTGGCACCGTTTGATTTGCATCAATGGTTGCCGAGGCTTCACTGGGCCAGTCCCTCCACCTCTCTTTATAAGAGTGTTCCACTTATTTAATTTTTAAATATAAAATTATTCTAAATAGTCGATCTATATTTGTCAACTAGAATTGTGAAAATTTATTTTTATTTTTGACTGGTTAAATGACAGTTCATACTAATGTATTTAGAATGAAGGAGAACTTATAAAAGAGGCAATCACAATCGATTTTCAATCTTCAAACATCAAGTATATAAAGATGAATATAATTATGTAATAACGATGAAAACTCCAACCAATTTGGAGGTGTCAAAATGGCAAGAATCCCATATCGGAGTAAAGATGTTGATTTAATGGCAAGGATGATGCGAGCTGAAGCTGAAGGCGAAGGAAAGCAAGGGATGTTATATGTTGGTAATGTTATTGTGAATCGTGTTGTAGCGGATTGTACAGATTTTAATGAATTAAGGTCTGTAGAGGATGTGATTTTCCATGTGCAAGGTGGAAATTATTCCTTTGAAGCGGTACAAAAAGGGAATTTATTTTATCAACCAGCAAGGGAAGCAGAAAGAAGATTGGCAAGACTGAATTTGAAATATTGGCGCGATCACCCAGCCAAATATGCACTTTGGTATTTTAATCCATACGGGCCTTGTCCACCACAATGGTATAGTCAACCTTTTACCGGGCAATATAAAGCTCATTGTTTTTATGAACCTTCACCAGGAACATGTGATAGTGTTTATACATGATTAATAATTTGAAATCTACAATGATTACTGTGCAATTGCGCGTGAAGCAATTGCACAATTTTTCTTGTTTCAAAAAGAGGTCAAATCGATGACTTAAAATCAAATCACTTCAAAATTTTACAAAATATACAAATCTCATTCATTGTCAAGCTCATATTTGTGATAAAATTAACTTGATTAGACAAATAGGTCGATAGTCAATTAGAGTTATCCTTGATATACATTTTGATTATTAATTGCATACAACGAAAGGCAAGGTGTTAATGTGTGGTAAATCAACATGCCCCTTCTGAAAAGGAAAATATTGAACGGTTAATTACAATTCCGGAAGATATAAAAAAAGTGATCTCGGGAAAAAAATCTGCAACGAGAAGAATGAAAAGATTTGCTGATGTTGGTGAAGTGATGATCCTAGAAGGTCAAAAATTTGTCATTGAAAAAGTGTATCAACAAGCCCTCGGGGATATTACCGATGAAGATGCGAAAAAAGAAGGTTATGAGAGTTTTGAGTCCTATAAGGAGTCAATTTTATCGATCCATCCAGGTATGCCATGGATACCTACGTTAAAAGTGTGGGTACATGAATTTTCACCAATTGAAAAAGCTTAAATTCGAAAGATGAGTGCAATTTATAAATATGAATTGCGCTCATTTTTTATTTTTGGGTCAACCCTATGTTTCTTTGCAACCGCAACAGACGACATTTCTATTCCTCAAATATTTTGTTTCTATTATATTCCAGTATGTTCGATTTATAAGATGGTAAAATGACGATGATGAAAAAATGATTCTTTTTTACTAGATTTAAAGGACGAATAGAAGTCGCTTTTTGTCATTTTGTGTAATAAAATCCGATATGTAGGTAGTTTGTTAGGGAAATATGGAATAGGATAAACGATCGACTAAGTCGAATCGTTAAAGGAAAAAATCTAGTTGCAAAGTGTGTTGATTGTTATAAGGAAATAACTTTTTCAGTAACCGTACTATTCATATATCGTAATAACACTGTAATGGATAATTTTATGAGTTCCTACATTCAATGTGTAAACGATATAAGGAATATTGAAATGTTAAGGGGGATTTTCAATTGAAAAAACGATTTAAAAATGTGTTCAATTTAAAAATAAAATTAATTTTATCATTTTCTATTATTCTATTATTACCGGCGATTATTATTGGAACTTCATCATATATTGTTGCTAAAGATACAGTTGAAGAAAAAATAATTGATGGAATTAATGAAAGTACAGAACTTTTAAATAGTACGATAACGAAAACGATTGAATCAAGAATTGAGAATCTTAATTTTCTATCCAAAAATGTCACCTCCGACCTTTATGAAAATGAACGGCAAAACGAGTTAATGGATATGTTTCGTTTTTACGGACAGGTGCTTCCTGAAGAGGTGGAACTAACATATATAGGTACATCTTCGGGTTTATTTGTCCAGTATCCTGATGCTGAAATGGATGCTGACTATGATCCTAGAAAGCGGCATTGGTATAAAAATGCTATGGCTAATAAAGGAGAAGTTATTATTAGTGAACCTTATATTTCAGCAACGACAGGTAACATGGTTGTGACCTTATCGCAAACAACACCAGATCATTCCGGGGTAGTTGCTATTGATATTACTCTAACTTACCTACAAAGTTTAGCTGAACAGGTCGAAATTGGTGAAAGTGGTTTTGCATTTTTATTAGATAATAAAGGAAAAGTCATATACCATCCAGAATTAGAAGGAGGCAGTGAAGTTAAAGAAGAATTTTTTAAGGAAATGTTTGGTAAAGGTTATGGCGTCATCAATTATAAACAAAATGGAGAAGATAAAATAATGAGTTTCGTCACGAATGATACGACGAACTGGAAAATAGGGGGTCAATTACGATATTCTGAGGTTACCGATACGGCCAATCCAATTTTAATGCGAACTGTGTTGGTTGTTGCATTATTTGTCGTTGTCGGAGGAGTACTGATTTACTTTCTTATCCAATCGATTATCCGTCCAATAAAAAAACTCGGCGATAAAGCGATTCATATAAGCAAAGGGAATTTGTCCGAACCAATCGAAGATGTGTCAAATGATGAAATTGGTCAATTATCGAAAGCAATGCGGACAATGCAAGAAATGTTGAGAAGTATGATCGCCAATATTTTACATGCTTCAGAAAAAGTTTCTCATCATAGCGAGGAACTGACCCAATCTTCTAATGAAGTTAGCCAAGGTACAGAGCAAATTTCAATAACGATGGAAGAGTTAGCAGCTGGTGCAGAGGAACAGGCAAATAAAACAAGCGAAATCTCTTCTAATGTTGAAATTTTTACGAATCGTTTAGAGGAAGCAAACGAGTATGGTGAAGGTATTCAACAATCATCAAAAGATATGTTGAAGATTACGGAAGAAGGCAGTCAATTAATGGATGATTCGGCAGAACAAATGAAAAAAATTAATTATGTTTTTAAAGAAACTGTTCAAAAGGTTGAAGGCTTAGCCAAAAAATCCCAAGATATTTCTAAATTGGTAGTCGTTATTAAAGATATTGCCGATCAAACAAATTTACTTGCCCTAAATGCAGCTATTGAAGCAGCTAGAGCTGGTGAACATGGAAAAGGATTTGCTGTAGTTGCAGATGAAGTAAGAAAACTAGCTGAGCAAGTAGCGAATTCTATTGCTGATATTTCCAATATTGTAAGTAACATACAATCTGAGGCGGCCGGTGTAGCAGATTCCCTTCATAATGGATATCAAGAAGTTGAACAAGGTGTAAATAAAATTCAACTTACGGAAGAAAAGTTCAGCATGATTCGTGATTTAATCAGTCAAGAAGTAAACACAATTGTAAATATTTCAAAAATATTAGAGGAATTGACAATAAAAGGACAACAAATGAATGGCTCTATACAAGAAATTGCTGCGCTTACGGAACAATCAGCTGCAGGAATTGAGGAAACAGCTGCAGCTAGTGAACAATCGAACTCATCCATTAAAGAAGTATCTGCAAGCGCAGAGGAGTTGTCTCGTTTGGCAGAGGAACTAATACAAACTGTTCGTAAATTTAAAATCGATTAATGATGGTTGAAAATAACGATATGGGAAGATACTACTTCATATATTATTAATGGAACGATAATGGTTGAAAATACTGGAATTGCTGGTGTAGCACCGACAGCTTCACTAACGGTGAATGAAACGCCGGTAGCAGGTTTTGTTGTTGCTCCTGGTGAAGCGAGATCCATAACGATGGACGATATTAATTCGATCGCGTTGACTGGTACTGGAGGTACTGCATCAGCTAATATAAAGATATCCTTTTCTTTAAATTATAAATTTTAATTTAGAAAAAATTTCGGGATGCTATTCATCCCGAATTACATATTTAAGTATTATTATGGAAGGATGTATGAAGTAAAAACTCTCAGTTGTGTAAACGTTTCTTTTTTGGGCTTCGATTACATAAAAGGAATAGCAACATTAAAATATAGATCAAACTGGATTGATTTATGATGAGTAAATGGAGTGAGCAAAGTTTAAAACGAATAGCAAATGCAAACGTGCTTCAATCAGCAATACCCATTTATTTATATACTTGTAATGGTAAATTATTTTACGCTCATGGCGATGTTAACAACCATGTATTTAAATCGCCTTTTTTTATAGTAGAATCTGTTGATGAGAAAAATCATTCAGCGATTCTTCATATTTTATTACCTTATCCATTGTTTGTATTAGAAAACGACCGAATCCATTCTTTACAGAAATTTTTACGTACGGGTAAATTTATAAAAGTCGATTTACATTGTTTCTGTGGCTTTTCTCACATACCAATCCCTGTTTATGATGGTATAATCGTAGCTGATTTAATTAAAGATACCATTTGCATTCCTTATGCGATGAGAAAAAAAGATACACCTATAATTTTATGGATGACGAACGAAAAGAATGTAATGAATTCTGCAACGATTAGTTTAGATATTACGACTAAAAGTGAGGGAGAATTAATGTTAAATATTTTTACGAAAGAAGGGGGAGTAATCTCAAAGGCTTCGGCAGGAGAATCTAAGTCAATTACTGTCTCGAATATAACCCAAATTGAATTAGAAACTACAATGGAGTCTGTCACAGGCACATTAGAAATCCAACTTAACAGAAAACAAGAAAGAAAAATTACCTTCGTTTAAACCATGTATTTAACAAAAATATTGAAAACGGTTGCTCAAAAAAGAGATTTTGAGAATGGCGAGCTAGGGAATATCATTTTTAATTTTTAATCGTACAATGACAATCTATTATTATAATCCGTTCATATGATGTAATGATCCTTTAAGAAATAAAGAAAAAAGATTTCCATTCGTATAAAAATGAATATTTTTAATTGTGTTATTATTTAAAATATATTATTCTTTTAAAGAATAACTATACAAAAAAGGAGTGGAGTGTTTTGAAAGCGCTAACAGTATTTTTTAATCGTCTTGTCCAACGGTTTCTACCAGATGCTTTTATTTTTGCTATTCTTTTAACGATTATTGTATTTTTCTTAGGGCTCTTGTTTACAGAAAGTGGTCCAATTGAAATGGTTTCTTATTGGGGGACAGGCTTTTGGGATTTACTTGCCTTTACGATGCAAATGGCACTTGTTGTCATTACAGGATATGTTTTAGCGAATGCACCTGTGATTAAGAACTTTCTGGCTAGAATTAGTAGACTAGCAAAAACACCAGCACAAGCTGTTATGCTTGTTACTTTTGTAGCCACTATTGCCTGTTTAATCAACTATGGATTTGGATTAGTAGTAGGAGCCTTATTTGCTGTGCATGTTGCGAGGCAAGTACCAGCCGCTGATTTTCGAATACTTGTGGCGGGAGCATATAGTGGAATGTTAGTTTGGCATGGTGGATTTTCCGGTTCGATTCCCTTAACTGTAGCAACACCGGGACACTTTTTAGAAGAAGAGATGGGAGTCATTCCTATTACAGAAACTCTCTTCAGTCCAACAAATATTTTTATTGTTCTAACTTTAGTCCTTACATTACCAATTTTTAATCGGTATTTGATGAAAACTACCAATACAATGGACCTCGATCGTTCACGTTGGGTGATCCCAGATGAGTCAGTTGCTACGCTAGAAGAAACAGCACCTACCACGCCTGCAGAAAAACTTGAAAACAGTGTAATCGTTTCAATGTTAATCGGAATTATGGGATTGTTCTTTATCGGTTATTATTTTATTCTTAATGGATTTGATTTAAATATTAATATTGTAAACTTTACTATTTTATTCTTTGGAATTATTCTTCATAAAACTCCAAAAAAATTTTTAGAAACAGTATCAAATGGTGTAAAAAACGCAGGTGGCATTATTATTCAATTTCCGTTTTATGCAGGGATTATGGGGATGGTTACTTTATCAGGTCTTTCTGAACAAATTGCTTTATGGTTTTTAACCTTTGCTAATGAATATACACTACCATTTTTTTCCTTTTTGAGTGGTGGCTTCATTAATGTGTTTGTACCATCCGGTGGCGGCCAATGGGCTGTTCAAGGACCGATTATGATTGAAGCTGCGATGTCACTTGATGCTGATTTAGCAAAAACTGCAATGGGAGTAGCATGGGGAGATGCTTGGACCAATATGATTCAACCATTTTGGGCGTTGCCAGTTTTAGCTATTGCTGGGTTACATATTCGTGATATTATGGGATATTGTGTCATGATTTTATTATTTAGCTTTATTCCGATTACAATCGGTTTCTTTTTGTTTTAAACTTTAGGGGCAATCCAAGGTCATCATTGGACTAGAGGATGGCCCATGATTATTCGTTTAAGAGGCTATACAAAGTATGTACCTATGTATTTATAATTTAGGAGATTCGCTGTTTGCAGTGTCTTCTAATCGCTTTTTTATTGACCTTTTCTTTTTGGTAGCAATTATAATGCCTGTTATGATGAGTAAGGAACCACTTAAAATGCCGGGTGTTAATTTTTCACCTAGGAGTAAACTTGAAAATAACAAACCAAACACAGGAACGAGCAATGTTGAGATGGTTGCAGTAGCTATATCAATTTTACTTATAATGATAAACCAAACGGTAAAGCAAAGGGCAGATGCAAAGATACCTGTGAAAAGAATATAATAAATACTTTCCAAGTTAAAAATGATCGGTTCTCCCCATTCGTTTTGAATAGTGAACAAAATGATGATCACCGTCCCAAAGAACATTTGAATAGTAGATACTTGGATTTGAGGGAGTTCTATTAAATGTATTCGATAATAAATATTGGCAAATGCCCAACAAATAGCCGCACTGATAATAAGCAATTCACCAATAATGACATTTAGGTCACTTATCATGAACAGGTCCCAACCGACAATGAATATTAATCCAATCAATCCGAGTAGAAGCCCTACGAATTTTGGCAAATTTAATTTTTCTCCTAAAAACTTTACCGCCAAAAAACTGCTCCAAATTGGCATTGAATAGAGAAGAACAGAAGATTTCCCGGCATCCACAAATTTCATAGCAAACATAACCAGTAAAAAAACGGCAGCCGTTTGTAAAAGACCATTGATAAATAAATGTTTCCAATATTTTTTATCAGGGAAACCAATTTTAAATATAAAAAGGATAATAAACATAGTAATTGTTCCAGTTCCAAAACGAAACGAGGAATATGTAAAAGGTCCCATGAAATTTAAGGATGCTTTCATCATTACCCAAGCATAACCCCAAATTAAAGTGATGGTAAATATTAATACCCATAGAAATGCTTTACGCTGGATAAATCTCTTTTGTTTTCTCAAGATATCACCCTTTGTTTTTTAAAAATTATTTATATTCAAATATTTTATCAAAAAACTCATCTTATTTAAGTAAAATAGTTTCGGATCTTTGTTTTCATTTGAAGGATTTTGAAGCTAACTGTCAAATATATTTCGATTAGGGAGTGTTGTACTGGAAGATTAGGAGGGAAAAAAATTAAGCGATTTAAATATTATATATTTACTGTCCTTGGTGCTTCATGTTGGGGGTTAATCGGACTCTTTGTTGCTCCGTTATATGAGCGAGGTTTTACGGCATGGGATGTCGTTGCTATTCGCGGAATTTTTACATTTGCTTTTTTAATTTTATTCATGATCTTATTCCAACGTGAACAGTTACGAACGAGATTAAAAGATCATCTTTTTTTTGCAGGAACTGGAATTTTAAGTATGGCACTTTTTAATTACTTCTATTTTGAAACATTTTCACGTTCGAATTTATCGATTGCTGTAACGCTTTTATATACAGGTCCATTATTTGTAACGATTTTAGCTCGAATCTTTTTTAAAGAACCTTTAACAATGAGGAAGGGTACGGCACTCTTTTTTGCCATTATAGGTTGTGCTTTTGTTGTTGGTTTACTGCCTTTCAATCAAACGAGTATATCCATAACTGTCGTTTTAATTGGGATATTATCGGGATTTTGTTATGCACTTTACAGCATTCTTAGTAAACCGTTAACGAAACGATATTCATCTCTAACGATCACAACTTTCACATTTTTATATACAAGTGTTTTTATGTTGTTGACAAGTGACTTACCAAAAAAAGCCAATCTATTTATTCATCTAGATGTTTGGATTTGGTCATTATTGTTAGCACTAGTTGCAACATTTGCTGCGTATGTTTTGTATACTACTGGATTAAAATACTTAGAAACTAGTAAAGCATCGATTTTAGCAACTATCGAACCTATTGTAGCTGTTGTAACAGGTGTCCTATTTTTGGAAGATCATTTATTTGGTTGGCAAGTGTTAGGGATTGTTTTTGTTTTATATTCAGCCATTCTCGTTGCAGGTGAAAGGAGTAGGAAAAGTAAACAGGTTATCCAGTATGTTGATGACATACAGAAATAAAGAAGGAATACAAGGGTGATTAACACATGCCACAAAAAAACGGAAGCTATAAAAAGCTTCCGTTAACAAGCCCAAATCAAAGGGTGGTATGACTTGGATAACTTGCTGAAGAGTTAGGTATTGTTTTAAAACAATTAAAAGGTTTAAAAGTCTGAACAAGGATGGAATGATTTCAAAAATGGCCAAGAATCTTCTCGTATATTGGCGGACAACCTAAAGAAGAGTTAAAAAAGTGGTTTAACGAGAATATATTGATTGAAGAAGAAAAGAGTAATATAAGATAAATCATTAACAGAGGCTAGGTGATAATTAACATACAAATGGAATTAGATCTAGAGGGAAAGCATTCAACCCAAAAATCAGCAAAAGAAACTTGTGTTCCAGCCTTATAATAATAACTAAACAATGATGATTTTAGATATAGAGATGTTTGTTCCTAAAATCACGTTGCGCGTTTACTAAATTCGAGAACGCTGTAATTCTTGTCACTAAACGATTTCCCATCCCCATCCTTAAAGATTTAAAGTTTATTTTTTCATAAACTGTATAACACTATGTCTGTCGTTGTCTATGTCAATTTTTCTCTACTTGCGATCTTAAGACATCATAATCCTTATCATTTTCATACCATTCCTGATCATTTTTATTTTCGGGATCGAGAATAATATGACCATGTTCATTAATATTCGCTTTTTTCACTTTAAATTTGGTGCGTTTGTGAACTTTGCTTAATTCAGACATAAGTTCCTCAATTGACATATTTTCATAATCGTTTTTTTTGTTGGACATACATATACCCCCTTATTAATTAATTTATTTTGTGCTTGCTAATAGGAGCCAAAACAAAAGGGAAATATTATATCGATTACATATATTTAATCATGTCAAGGATAAGGAAAACAAGGGTTATCTAACACCCATTTTCTTTTATGTGATCTCCTTTCTTATTTGATATCATTGAAATTTAAATTAGAAGAACGGAGTCCAATGAAAGAATAAACCTCCCAAAAATTTGATTTAAGATGTCTTAATAACGTAGGATGTGATTTTTTTTATTTTTGCTTTTTTTCCAAACCCTGCAAAGTTATATACATCACAAAAATCGATTCGATCTTTATTTTTTAAAATAAAGGTCCCGTTTAAGGAAGCTGTATTGCCGTGGGTAATGATATTATGAATCAATAAGTGTGTAATTGAAGATTCTTTTAATTGGTTTAAAGTTTGTTCGTATTCTTTTATTCCCTTAATGTGTTTTTTGCCAACAATCTCCCAAACAATCTCATCATGAATACAGTTTATACAAAAATGAATGTCTTTTTTGGCAAGCGCGATCGTAAAATCCTTAAGAAGCAGCTTTTTCGGTGCATTTCCGCAATCCTCTTGACATTCGACAGTTAAATCTGATTGAGACATGATACCACTCCTTTTTCCGCAATCTTTTTTGTTATTATTACAAATTCAATCCGTTCGATCAAGCTCCACTTAAAACTATAAAAATACTGGCCGTAAGTCCATATCAGTAAGTATAATTTTCTATAGTTGTGCAACTCTCTATATAAAAGAAACCATGTTATGATTGGAAGATTTTCCAATTAATATTATGTAAAAAAATATTGTATTAGTAACTGTAATTTGCTATAATTGTGTTCCTTATTTAGAAATGGAGGTTTTTATCTTGACAGCATCAATTAGACTACGTTTTGGAGTATATAATCTTAATTAAATACGTTTTACGTGCTCTGTTTATATCAGGGTAATATTGAATTGGTCTGTCTATTTTAAAGAAAACCTAAATGTACGGTGATTGAAAAGAGGGATAAATTCTGCCCTCTTTTTTGCTGTCTTTAAAATATGAGACCGATTATACAATTTTAAAAAATCACATATGGAGAGAGTTGTTGATGGATGAATACGATGAATAATCAAAAGGAGAATTGGTTACGAAATATTATTCTATTTTTAAGTAGCCAGACGATCTCACTTTTTGGATCATCTCTAGTTCAATATGCGATGATGTGGCATATTACGCTAACAACAGAATCTGGATTTATGATGACGTTGTATATTATTTGTGGTTTTATTCCAACCTTTATTTTGTCCCCAGTTGCAGGAGTTTGGGCTGATCGATATAACCGTAAGATGTTAATTATCATGGCAGATGCACTAATTGCGGTGGCAACATTTATTCTAGCGATTTTATTTTTACTTGGATATCACGCAATTTGGCTATTCTTTGTAATGGCAGCAGTACGTGCGTTTGGATCTGGAATTCAAATGCCAGCAGTCGGTGCTATTTTACCGCAAATTGTTCCGCAAGATAAACTGACTAAGGTTAACGGTGTAAATGGAAGTATCCAAGCTATAACAATGTTTGTTTCTCCAATGGTTAGTGCAGCCCTATTAGGTTTCACATCAATTGAAGTCATATTCTTTATTGATGTGATTACAGCAGCTATTGCCATTTTTACACTTTTATTCTTCTTGAAAGTATCAGTGCATAAGAAGGCTGCAGAAAAACAAAAAGCTGGCTACTTTAGTGACTTTATACAAGGGTTACGATATGTAAACAATCATGTTTTTCTTAAGAAGTTCTTCATTTTCTTTGCTATCTTTTTTGTATTGATGGCACCAGCAGCGTTCCTAACGCCATTACAGGTTACACGGAGTTTTGGGGACGACTATTGGCGATTATCTGCGATTGAGATTGCCTTTTCTGTTGGTATGATGGCAGGCGGTGGTATCATTGCGTCTTGGGGTGGATTCCATAATAAAGTGAAAACAATGTCCTTTGCAAGTATTATAATGGGGATTTGTACATTTGCCCTTGGGATCGTCCCGCTATTTTGGATTTATTTAGTTTTTATGGCTATCTTCGGTATTGCGATGCCAATTTTCAGTACACCAGGAACCGTTTTATTGCAAGAAAAAATCGAGGAAGAGTATTTAGGAAGAGTTTTTGGTGTAATGGGAATGATTTCAACGTCAATGATGCCTTTTGGAATGTTAATATTTGGGCCAATAGCAGACTTTGTAAAAATTGAATGGCTTTTATTAGGAACAGGAATATTCATCATGATCTTAGCCATTTCCTTAGGAAAAAATAAAGACTTAATTGTAGCGGGAGAACCTACATTGAAAGAACCATAATAATGTGGGAAAGAGGGACTTGTGAACAGAAAGTCTTTGGGATGTAAGACAAAAGGAACAAATTGTGTGTATGGCAATGAAAAACGTGCATATATAGGAGTGAATGCGATATTTTCATCCTCTGTGGAGGTAAGTCATTATGGTAACTGGGTCTTAAATTTAAAAATACATTATGCACATCCAAAATGAAAAAAACCTATTGATTGAATCAATAGGTTTCAGCTTGTAGACAAAGTCCCTAACTAGTGGCCAAATCTACAGGCTTTTTTTGTATAATAGGGATAGAATTCTTGGTTAACGGGGGAAATTTAG
>SMEK01000352.1_pt1 | contig 18297 bp, 8 predicted proteins | sample 2456371 | NCBI WGS metagenome assembly SMEK01 (sample SAMN10132590, study PRJNA489261) | soil metagenome | isolation source: day1 antibiotic-loamy sand soil ammended with composted manure from dairy... | place: USA | collected 2015-04-01
GGTTGCAATAGCATCGAATACGCCACCAAGAAAGACCTGACCGCAATGAACGCACCCTCGGGCGCGGCGTTTCACGCAAGTCGAAGGAGACGATCAGGAGTCCGCTGGGTTTCTAACACTTCCAAAAAGTGGGGCGAGCGCCTGATTTCCGGCTCGGAGTCTTCCATAAAGCTGCCGCGCGCTTTTTCAAAAATCGAAGATGTTCTCTTCGACTCGCCTTTTCCAAACGGCATGGGACTGATAGCTGGCCTTAACCGGGGCGCATTCAGCTTGGCCTGCGGTGATGAATGTCAAAGGAGCCCAAAGAAGCGCCTCGACGCGGCCCTAAACCAACGAAAGGCAATCAATGGACGACGTTGCGGTTCCAGAGCGGCCCGGCCCCGCTGCGGATGGGCATGGGAGTCCGGCGGAGGTCTTCGCAGCGTTCCTGAAGCTCGGGGTGACGTCCTTCGGGGGACCCATCGCGCATCTCGGCTACTTCCGCGACGAGTTCGTGGCCAGGCGCCGTTGGATTGACGAGAAGGGCTACGCCGACATCGTTGCCCTATGCCAGTTCCTTCCTGGTCCCGCCTCGAGTCAGGTCGGGTTCGCGCTGGGCCTGCTGAGAGGTGGCCTGCTCGGCGCTGCTGCAGCTTGGATCGCCTTCACGCTCCCGTCCGCGTTCCTGTTGGTGCTGTTCGCGTTCGGAGCAACGGCATTTGGTGGTCCGGTAGGATCAGGCATCATCCATGGGCTCAAGGTTGTTGCCGTGGCTGTCGTCGCGCAGGCGGTCTGGGGCATGGCCCGCAATCTCTGCCCGGACAGGGAGCGTGCCACCATCGCGCTTGCAGCCGTCTTTTTCGTGACCTTTCTTTCTGGCTCTCTCGGCCAGGTATCCGCGATCACCGCAGGCGGGCTTGCCGGACTATGGCTGTGTCGCGCCGGGACCCACACCGTATCCGGGCACATCAGCTTTCCCGTCTCGCATGGCGCGGGCGCTTTGGCGCTGGCCGTATTCTTCGGGCTCCTTTTCGGGCTGCCCATCCTTGTCACGATTTCCTCGTCTCAAGGATTGGCTGTCGCCGATGCGTTCTACCGTGCCGGCTCGCTCGTCTTTGGCGGCGGACACGTGGTGCTTCCGCTGCTCGAGGCAGAAGTCGTCCGCCCGGGCTGGGTGTCGCCTGATCAATTCCTTGCCGGATATGGCGCGGCGCAGGCGGTTCCGGGGCCGCTCTTCACCTTCGCCGCCTATCTGGGCGCGGTGCTCTCCCCGGAGCCGAACGGCCTTATCGGCGCGTGCATGGCTCTCCTCTCCATATTCCTGCCGGGAATCCTTCTGCTTGTCGGCGTCATCCCGTTTTGGGATTCGTTTCGGGCCCAACCCGGAGCTCAGGCCACGATGCGGGGCGCGAACGCGGCGGTGGTGGGCATCCTCGGAGCGGCGCTCTACGATCCTGTCTGGACCGGCGCCATCAACGGCCCGCGTGACTTCGCGCTGGCGCTGACCTGCTTCGTTCTACTGATGGCCTGGAAATCGCCGGCCTGGGTCGTGGTTGTCATTGCTGCAATTGGCGGGATGTTGATCGGGCCGGCCTGATGGACCGCTACGGGTGCGTGGCGTGCAGGTTCCAACGTCCCGCCCCGACGCGGCTTGCAGTTATGTGAGTTCAAGCTGACTATTCAGGCAAACCTGTCTTCCCCCGAGACCGGCGGTGACCCTGAGGTCGCGCCGGCGGTTTTCACACGGTTTGCGAGAAACAGTGCCGCTTCGACCCGGTTACGGACGCGCAGCTTCCTGAAGAGGTTCGTGACGTGGTATTTTACCGTCTTTTCGCGCACGCCGAGACGCTCTCCGATCTTGCGGTTGCCAAGGCCGGTCGAAACCATCTGCAGGATGCGGTGCTCCTGCGGAGTTAGAGTGGCGAGCGGATCGGGCTTCGATGCCTGTCCAAGCGCGGTCAGCAGGCTGAAGCTGAGGTTCGGAGACATGAATGTCTCGCCGGCGGCGACGTTCTTTACCGCTATGATCAGGTCGGTTGCGTTGACGCCCTTAAGGACGTAGCCGGCCGCGCCGGCCTCGACCGCGCGCATCACGTCGCTGCAGTCTCCTGACACTGTCAGCATCAGGATTCGCGCTGCCGGTTCGGCTTCCGAGATTGCGGAGGCAGCCTCTATGCCGTCGCCGCCAGGCAGCGAAATGTCGAGCAGGATGACGTCCGGCCTGTATTTCCTCACCAGCGTAATCGCCTCGACGCCCGAACTTCCTTCCGCAACGACCTCGATCGTTTTGTCCAACTGAACAGCCTGAACAACACCCGCCCTGAACAGCGGATGGTCATCCACGACAACGACTCTGATCCGCTCGCTCATGCTTCGTCCCCCTGTACGAGGTTGACCGACATCTCGATGGTGGTTCCGTCTTCTGTCTGGTTGAGGCCGAAGGTGCCGCCGAGGCTCTCGACGCGTTCGCGCAACCCCGCCAGGCCAAGACCGCAGCCGCCGCGCGTATCTGGCCGCGTGTCGCTCCCTGAGTCGCTGACGCGCAAGGAGAGAACCCGGCCTTCCACACGACACTCGACCGCCTGGCCGTTGCCGCCTGCATGGCGGAAGGCGTTGTTGAGACCTTCCTGCACGAAACGGTAGGCACAGATGCGCAATGCGGGGGACAAGTCCCCGCGATAGTCGTCGCAATCCAGCGAAACCTTCATGCCGGTGCGGCGCTCATGCGCCTCGGCAGCAGAACGGACTGTCTCGCCAAGCGAGAGGCCCTCGATCTCCGGGAGCATCAGGCCCCGGGCGATGATGCGCATGTTCTGCAGCGCCTCCGTCAGGACATTCTCGATCGACTGAAGCACGGTCTCGCGCTTACGCCGGTCTGTGGCGCGGCGGATTTGTTCCAGCTTGAGGGCGGCGAGGCCGACCAGTTGCGCTGGCCCGTCATGGAGCTCCGCGCCGACATGACGAAGGTAACGCTCATTCATTTCCGCAAGCCGGGCCGAAGCGCGCTGAACCTTGTCGCGTAGGTTCCGGTTCTGTTCCGACACCTGCTCGATCTGTCTCAGCCTGTTGCGCAACGCAGACTGGTGCTCCGCAATCAGCCGGCCGCTTTTCCAGACGATTACGACGAGGGCAAGCGCGATAAGCAATGTCGCGAGAATCAGAACCAGCCAGGTCTGCGCACGCAGCCGATACAGTTTTTCCTCAAGGGGCGAGGTCAGTTCATGCACCTCGACAACGGCGATGATCCGGCCGGAAAGGTGCTCACGCAGGGGGACATAGATTTCGAGGAATCGCGTACTCCAGCCGCGTGCGACGTGCTCGCCGGCCGACAGATCCGTGTACCTCGCCCCGACATTCCCGGCGAATGCACTGACGGCGCCTTCGGGTGTAGCGAATTTTCCGCCTATGAGCTCGCTTGTCGTTGAATAGGCGAGGGACCCGTCGGGCAACCAGAGGTCCACGTGGATGAAGCGGCTGGAGATGGGACCGTGCGCCAGTATGGTGTCGAGCCGGGCAATGCTGCCGGGCCCGAGCGTGTCCGAGTGGGCGAGTTCCTGGACCACCGGCGAGATCAGGCTGTCGAGGAACAGAGCGGAGCTCGTCGCGGTGCTGTCCACCGTGGCGCGCGAGATGATGGCGGAGATGATGAAGCCGCCGAGAGTCATCGCCGCCAGCAGCACGACGCCTCCGGCCAGCGCAAATTGTGATGACTGGCTCATCCGGCTGAAGCCGTCGGCCCATCGCTTCCGCGGCGGTGTGACTACCAGGACGCCCATGATTGCGTAAACGCACCGTTGCCCAAGCCAATCTTATCCATCCCGGAAAATCCCGTTACGGCCAGTGGTCTGATGAAGAGACTGGACTAAAGTCCGGGGTCCCTCCCGGTCTTCCGAACTGGCAGCCTTGCCCTTCCGGGTAAGTAAAAGCTTGGACCATGCGAAGTAGGCGACCAAATACAGTAGGCGCATCATGCCTCCCGGATTGCTCTGCAGATTGATCAAGCAGTGCAGGGATACAGAAGTATTGAGGTTGGACGGGAGGCGGTCATGGTAAATATTGTCAAGCACGATCTTGAATTCATCCTGAAGCAGATAAAGATTGCAGAACGGCATGCTGCGGGAGAAGACCTCTACAAACTTGTCGAGGAGGCAGGTGGCGTCGATCCGAATTCGCCCGCGTCGCCGCAGGCGCATCTGCTGCCCTACGGATTGCGCACGGTCGACGGCAGCTACAATAATCTGCTGCCGGGACGGCAGGAGTGGGGCGCGGCGGACTATGAGTTCAAGTACCTAACGGAACCGACCTTCAGGCAGGGTTCCGGTACCTTCCCCTACGCGTCGAACAACGACTACGGCTCTCCGGGTGACGTCGCCGATGCAGAGCCGCGCCTGATTTCGAACCTCATTGTCGACCAGACGCTCGACAACCCGGCGGCAATCATCGCGGCGCTTGAGCATGCCGGGGTGACAGGCGCGGAGCAGACCGCAGCGCTGCAGGAAATCCGCCAGCTCTGGCAGGTCATCAAGGATCTCAACCCGAACTCGCAGAGCTACGCCGGCCAGAAGGCCCTCCTGGATGCCGCGCTCGAAAACTACGGCATCGAGATGGATGGCCCGACCATCCTGCTGCCGAACGTTGCGCCGGACATTGGGGATTCGGCGTCCTACAACTCGATCTTCACTCTGTTCGGCCAGTTCTTCGACCACGGGCTCGACCTGGTCGCCAAGGGCGGCAACGGCACGGTCTACATTCCGCTGTCACCGGACGATCCGCTTTACAATCCGAACAGTCCCCAGACCAATTTCATGGTGATGACGCGCGCCAGCACGGGCGACGCTGCGCGCAACACCACGACGCCGTGGGTCGACCAGAACCAGACCTACGGCTCGCACGCCTCGAAGCAGGTCTTCATGCGCGAATATGTGGAAGGACCGGACGGCAAGCCGGTGGACACCGGCTACCTCCTGGGCCACGCCCACAAGGGTATGGCGACCTGGGCAGATGTGAAGGAGCAGGCAAGGACGCTGCTCGGCATCGAGCTTTCCGACGAGGACGTCCATAACGTTCCACTGATCGCTGCGGACGAGTATGGCAACTTCATCCCGGGCGAGAACGGCTATCCGCAGCTGGTGGTTGGGCTCGGTGCCGATGGCGTCCTCGGCACGTCTGACGACGTGCTTGTGGAAGGCAATCCCGCCGATCCGGTGAGCCCCTCATCCGTTGCCGCGTTCCGCACGGGTCATGCCTTCATCGACGACATCGCGCACAATGCGGTGCCACATGGCCCCGCCGATGACGACGACCTGGCCGGTAATGCAATCCCCACCGATGGCATGGGAAACAACCTCGCCTATGACGACGAGCTTCTGGATGCTCATTTCGTGACGGGGGACGGCCGCGGCAATGAGAATATCGGTCTGACGATGATCCACCACGTGTTCCACAGCGAGCACAACCGCATGGTGGACGAAACCAAGCGGGTGGCGCTCGAGGCTGCCGAGGAGGGCGATCTTGCGTTCCTCAACGAGTGGTTGCTGGTGAAGGTCACCGAGGTCCCGTCTGACCTCAGCGCGCTCGTCTGGGATGGCGCCCGTCTGTTCCAGGCGGCGCGCTTCGTCACGGAAATGGAGTACCAGCACCTCGTCTTCGAGGAATTCGCGCGCAAGATGCAGCCGGATATCGATGCGTTCCTGTTCGAGCCGGATCCCGACCTTGACCCGGCGATCTTCGCCGAGTTCGCGAACGTCGTGTACCGTTTCGGCCACTCGATGCTGAACGAGAACGTCGATCGCATTCATGCGGACGGGACTGCGGACTCCATGTCGCTGTTCCAGGCGTTCCTCAATCCGGTCGCCTATGACAACGATGGTTCGCTGACGCACGACCAGGCCGCCGGGGCGATCATTCGCGGCATGAGCGGCCAACTCGGCAACGAGATCGACGAGTTCGTCACCAACACCCTGCGCAACCAGCTGCTCGGCATCCCACTGGACCTCGCCTCGATCAACATCGCCCGCGGCCGTGACACCGGCATGCCGACTCTGAACGAGGCGCGTGCGAAGTTCCAGGAGATGGCATTCGGCGACAGTCAGCTCGAGCCTTACAAGAACTGGATCGATTTCGCGCTCAACCTCAAGAACCCGGCCTCGATCGTCAACTTCATTGCGGCCTACGGCACGCATGCGCTGATCCAGGCCGAGACCACTGTCGAGGGCAAGCGCGCTGCAGCGATGGCCATCGTCTTCGGTACGCCGGAACAGGTATGGGATACGTCAACGGCGAGTTTCAGCACCATCAATCCGCCGTCGGCAGAGGACCGGAATGCCTTCCTCAATGGCACCGGCGCATACGCCGGAGACCTTGGCGGCCTGAACAAGGTCGACCTCTGGGTTGGCGGTCTTGCGGAAAAGAAAATGGATTTCGGCGGCATGCTGGGCTCCACCTTCGCCTTCATCTTCGAGATGCAGCTCGAGCGCCTGCAGGACGCTGACCGCTTCTACTACCTGTCGCGTGTCCAGGGCCTGAACCTCATCTCCGAGCTGGAAGGCAACTCGCTCGCCAAGATGATGCTCCGGAACACCGACCTCGAGGAGACCGGAAGTGCCATCCCCGGTGATATCTTCTCGACTCCGGACCGCGTGCTCTACGTCGACCTTGCCCGGCAGCTTGCGATGACCGGTCTTGAAGATCCCGAGCACGAGAACGCGTTCTGGCAGGCGCTTGTCCCGATGGTCGAGCGTGGCACTGACGCCCAGGGACGGAGCTACCTGCGCTACAACGGCGAAGAGCATGTCCTCATCCAGGGCACCGATGGCGACGACCATATCATCGCCGGGGAGGGTGACGACACCATCTGGGGCGGCAAGGGCAACGACCGTCTCGAGGCAGGCTACGGTGTCGACCATGTTCACGGCGGCGAGGGGGATGACATCATCACCAATGCCGGCACCGACATCGGCATGACCGACTTCCTGCACGGCGAGGAGGGCAACGACGTCATCCACGGTGGCAGCGGTCTCGCCCTTGTCTTTGGCAACCAGGGCAAGGACTTCCTGATCGCAGGGCCGGACGGCAAGCAGGTATGGGGTGGCATCGACGACGACTTCATCCTCGGCGGCGACGGCATGGACTTCCTGCTGGGTGAGGCCGGCGACGACTGGATCGAGGGCGGCGACCGCTTCGATACGCTGGCGGGCGAGAACTCCGAACTGATGTTCAACTCATCCATCAAGGGAAATGACGTCCTCAACGGTCAGAGCGGCGACACCGACTACGACGCCGAAGCCGGCGACGACATCATGTTCCAGGGTACCGGAATCCAGCGCAGCAACGGCATGTCCGGCTTTGACTGGGGCATCCATAAGGGCGATCCAAATCCGGCGAATTCGGACCTGGGCATTCCGATCTTCGCCAACCAGGAAGCCTTCATCCTGCGTGACCGCTTCGACCTGGTGGAAGGTCTCTCCGGCTGGAAGTTTGACGACACGCTGACGGGACGCGTGGCCCCGGTAAACACGCGCGTTGAAGCGACGGGCACCGCCGCAATTCCGGCTCCCGGCATGCCGCTTTACGCCTATTCCAACGCGTTGCTCGAGCGGAACGTTTCGCTCATTGACGGCCTCGACAAGCTGGTGGGACACCTCACGGCCTATGACGAGGTTGGGCGCGACGGTGTGGTCGAGAAGGTACTCTTCGAGACGGCCGATGCTTCAGACATCATCCTGGGCGGCGGCGGCAGCGACCGCATCAAGGGGCTGGCCGGCAACGACATCTTAGATGGCGACAAGTGGCTGAACGTCCGCATCCGCATCACGACAAGCGACGGCATCTTTACTGCCGACGGCATGACCAAGCAGATCTTCCGCGAGGAAGACATGGTCAACGGTGTGCTGGTCGAAGGGGCGGTCGCCCAGTTCGGCGGCAAGGGCCTCGATACGCTCATGCTGGAGGGCGCCTTCAATCCGGGGCAACTGTCCATAGTGCGCGAGATCGTCGACGGGAACAGGCCGGGTGACATCGATACCTCCGTCTACACCGACGTCCGCGTCAACTACGCGTTTGGCGTGAACAAGGACGGGAGCCTCTATGTCGAGCACGCTCCGCCGGCATCTGACGAAACCGATCCGTTGACCGACAACATCGAGGGCCTGACCGAGCGTCCGGTTCTCGACGGGCGCGACACGGTCCGGAACATTGAGCGGCTGGAGTTCACCGACCTCACGATGAACGTAATCAATGGCACCGACGGTAATGAGACCCTGAACGGTGACCAGCCCGGGACCGGCCTGGTCCACGATGTCCTGATGGGCTTCGAGGGCAACGACACGCTCAACGGCCTTACTGGCGACGACGTGCTCATCGGCGGCGCCGGCAATGACACGCTGCGCGGTGGCGCCGGCGACGATATCTATGTCTTCGGTCTAACCGACGGCAACGACCGCATCGAGGATTCGAGCGGGAACGACAGGATCACCATTGCTACCGATGGGCAGAGCCTGTCGGCCCTGAACTTCGGCCGCGCCAATAACGGTGATCTGTCGATCAACGTCAACGGCAACGAAATCCGTGTCGCGGGGCATTTCAACGGAACTGGAACCCAGGTCGAAACCATCTCCTTCGATGGCGGCGACTTCATGGGCTACCAGCTTCGTCTGGCCGATGACGAAGGAGATGAAGTCTTCCGTGGCGACTTTGCCCTCAGCACGGCCGTTGCCGCCGACGATGGGGGTGTCCCGACGCTGCGGGCGGAGGCCGGGGTGAGCACGATACTCGCTGACCTCAGCGGCGGACAGGCCACGACCCTGGTGGGCGATACCGGGGATGACATGCTGTTCGGCAACAATGGCGCTGACGTCCTCAACGGCGGCGCCGGTGCGGACCTTTTGGTCGGCGGAAATGGCGGCGACACCTACATCGTGGATGACTACGGCGACACCGTTGTTGAGTTCGACGGCGGCGGTACCGACACGGTCGAAGCCAGCATCGACAGCTACACCCTCGACGCCAATGTCGAGCGCCTGACTTACACCGGTACGGGTGACTTCACCGGTGCGGGCAACGAGCTCGACAACATCATCCGCGGCGGCGCCGGCAATGACAGCCTCTACGGCGAGGACGGCAATGACACCATCCACGCCAATGATGGCGACGACTATCTCAGCGGTGGCGCAGGTAACGATACGCTGAACGGCAATATCGGTAACGACTACCTCGACGGCGGGGACGGCGACGACACCCTCAACGGCGGCGATGGTGATGACATCATCCGCGGTGGTGCCGGCAATGACGCCATCAATGTCGGAGCCGGGTTCAACACCATCGTTTACGACACGCTGGACTTCGGAAATGACATCGTGACCAGCTTCGACGCCAACCCGAATGGCGGGCAGGACAAGATCGACCTGCGCGGCCTCGGCATTACCGATGCCAACTTTGACGAGAGGGTCAACATCGCGGCCGACGGCACCAATACTGTCGTGACGATCGACGGTGGCGGCACGATCACCTTCAACGGGGTCACCGGTGTTGGCGCCAATGCGATCAGTTGGGCCGACTTCCTCCTCGATGGCCAGGACACGGTCAGCGGCACGCCGAACGCGGATACTCTCGACGGGACTGCGGCCAGCGACACCATCCTGGGTCTTGCAGGTAACGACACAATCAACGGCCTCGCGGGCAACGACATCATCGACGGCGGTGCTGGCGACGACGAGATCTTCGGCGGGTCGGGAGACGACGTCATCCACTGGCAGGCGCCAAATGGCGGCTGGGACGTGGTCGACGGCGGTTCGGAAGGTATCGCGGGCGACACCTTCGTCATTACCGGCGACGACACCTACGAGATCTTCCGCTTCTACCCGGCTGAAGATGCGACCACCAACTTCCCGGATATTGTTCTGCGTGGCGCAGCCACCGAAATCGTGGTCATCCGTAGTGTGGTGACCAACGGAGTCGAGGGCGCTCCGGAAGTGATCGGCGAGCTGTCGGAGATCGAGGAAATTGTTATCAACGGCGCGCCGGCCTCCAGCTCGGGCACCCCGTCGGGCGACCGGTACGAGTTCATCGGCGACTTCAACGAACAGGGCGAAGAGACCAGCCTGCGGATGAACACGCTTACGGTCAACGGTTCGACCGGCAACGACGTGGTCGACATTTCAGGCCTGGCTTCGGCGCACCGCATCGTCTTCCGTCCGGGTGGTGGCAACGACACGCTTATCGGCGCCCTGCGTCCGCAGGATGTGATCGTCCTGCCTCCGAACACGACACTCGACGACTTCGACCTCGTGCGCAACCTGGACGGCACGATGACGCTGATCGGCGAGAACTTTTCGGTCACGTTCACGAGCCAGACCGGTACGCCGCAGATCGCCGTTGACGACGGCCAGGGCAGGTTCGTGGTGCCGCAGCAGATACCGACCTCGCCCAGCACAGACGATGAAGAGGTCGTCGTAGACGAGGTCACCGATACGGAGGAGGAGGCTCCGACGGGTAGCGAACAGGGCGGCGACACGCAGGATAGTGAGCCCGGCCAGAACGAAGAGCCTCAGACGCCAGGAGAGACACCCCCGGCCGATGAAGCTCCGGCGGAAGAGGAGAGCGGTAACCAGGCGGTGCGTGTCGGTGGCGCCGGCGACGATCAGCTGACCGGCACAAACGGCCGTGACATCATCTTCGGCAACGACGGCAACGACGTCCTTGTCGCAGGCGGTGGTGCTGACATGATCTTTGGCGGAACGGGCGACGACACCATCCTCGGCGAAGGCGGGGACGACATACTCGAGGGTGGTGCCGGCAGGGATACCATTATCGGAGGAGCGGGCGATGACACCTTCGTCGCCAGTGCAGGCGATGGCGATGATCTCTACTTCGGCGACGAGGGCAGCGATACGCTAAACATGGCGTCGGTGCAGGCCGACATCATGGCTGATCTCGGCGGATCGGGTTCCATGGGCGTGGTCACCAGCGCTGTAACCGGGACCGATCTGCTCTGGGGCATCGAGAACATCACCACGGGTGGAGGTAATGACGTCATCATCGCGAGCCAGGTGGCGAACGTCATGAACGGCGGTGCGGGCAACGACACCTTCCGCTTCCTGTCCGCCGCAGCCGCCAATGGCGACGTCATCGAGGACTTCCAGCCCGGCGACAAGATCGACCTCAGCGGCATCGATGCGCACCTCGGCGTCACCGGAAACCAGGCCTTCACGCTTGCTTCGGGTGCATTCACCGGAGCTGCGGGTGAACTGCTTGTAACTTACGAGAACAGGGAGGGCGTCGACTATACGGTAGTGGAGGGCAACACCTCCGGCGGCAGCCAGCCCGACTTCAAGTTCTCGATCAAGGGATCGCACAACCTCACGACGAGCGATTTCGAGCTCTGACAAGCTGAAGTCCGGTAGCGCTCGGGCGCTGCCGGCTTTGCCTTCGGTGCCTGGGGAGGTGTGTCATGCGTCAACGAGACAAGAAGTCTTCGACCCAAAGAAGCGCGGAGAAGCTGACAAAAGGATTTCGCTCCGTCGCAATCTTTCTGTTCTTCATATCGGGTATCATCAACATCCTGGCGCTGACCGGCGCCTTCTACATGCTGCAGATCTACGACCGCGCCCTTACGAGCGCGAGCATTCCTACCCTGCTGGCCATCTCTTTGCTGGCGGTGGGGCTCTACTTCTTCCAAGGTCTGTTTGACATTCTGCGCTCGCAGATTTTGGTGCGCGTCGGCGCCCGTCTGGACCGCAAGGTCGCCCCCCTGGCACATCAGGTCGCGGTCGACATGCCACGTTTCGGCTTCTCGTCAGCCGAGGCGCTCGAACGAGGCCGTGACGTCGATACGGTTCGCGGCTTCCTGGGAGGGCAGGGGCCGATCGCCCTGTTCGACCTGCCGTGGATGCCGCTCTTGATCGCTTTCGTCTACATCCTGCACCCGTTGCTCGGAGCCCTTGCGATCGGCGGCGTGGTCGTCCTGACGTTGCTGACCATCGTCACCGAGGTGATGACGCGCAGCCTCACCAGTACGACGCACAATGCCGTCGTTACTCGCAATGCGATTGCCGATTCCAACGCCCGCAATGCCGAGGTCCTCAAGGCAATGGGCTTTGCGGCACGTGCCGTTGCCCGCTTCAACCGCGCGAACGAGGAACACCTCATCCTGCAGACGCGAGCGAACGACGTGACTGGTACCTTCGGTGCGATCTCGCGCGTGCTTCGTATGATCCTGCAGTCCGCGGTGCTCGGCCTTGGCGCTTATCTGACGATCCAGGGGGAACTGTCTCCCGGCGCGATCATCGCTGCTTCGGTTGCGTCGGCCAGGGCGCTGGCACCGATCGATCTCGCGATCGCCAACTGGAAGGGCGTAGTTGCTGCGCGCGCCGCCTATGGCCGCCTCAAGGAAACAGTCGCAGCACTTGCGTCGATTACCGAGCCGCTCGAACTACCGGCGCCGAAGCGGTCGCTGAGGGTCGAAGGCATCACGGTGGCGGCTCCCGGCACCGGCCGCGTTCTGTTGAGCGACGTCACCTTCGAGCTGAAGGCGGGCGATGCCCTCGGCATCATCGGCTCCAGCGGCGGTGGCAAGACGACGCTCGCTCGTGCCCTCACCGGAATCTGGCCGACGCTGCGCGGCAGCGTTCGGCTGGACGATGCCGATCTCAGCCAGTGGCGTGACATCAAGCTCGGCTCTTACATCGGTTTTCTGCCGCAGGAAGTATCGCTCCTGGACGGGACGGTTGAGGACAACATTGCGCGGCTCGAGGAGACTCCGGATCCGCGTGCGGTCGTCAGCGCCGCCATGGCCGCGGGCGTCCATCAGATGATCGTGCGCATGCCGGACGGCTACAAGACCGAACTCGGGCCGCAGGGCGCAGCCCTTTCGGGCGGCCAGCGCCAGCGCATCGGCCTTGCGCGGGCGCTCTATGGCGATCCATTCCTGGTTGTGCTCGACGAACCCAACTCGAATCTCGACGCGGAAGGGGAGGCCGCCCTGACCGCAGCCATCGAAGGCGTTAAGCGCCGTGGCGGCATCGCCATCGTAATCGCGCATCGCCCCAGTGCGCTGGCTGCAGTCGACCTGGTCGCCGTGGTGCAGAACGGCAAAATGACGGCCTTCGGTCCGAAGGACGAGGTTCTTTCGGCGATCCTCCACCCAACTGTCCCGGCAGTTGCACCCGTACGGGCAGCCAAGGTCCGCACACCGGCAGCCAAGGTCAAGGAGCGCGCCGCCGTCTAAGGGCGCGTAAGGCCATGATCATCAACATCAAAAGCACAGGGCAGAAGCAGGCCGATCCGGATCCGGGACAGAAGTATGTGCTCAAAAGCATGGACCGGAAGTCCAGGACGCCGTTTGCCATCGGCTTGCTGCTGGCGAGCTTCGTGCTCTACCTCAAGTCGTTCCTGAGCAGTTCCCCTTCGGATGTGCAGGCCGCGGAGGAAAGCAAGGTCCGTGAAGGTGATGCCCCGCCCGGCAAAACGGAGGTCACGGCCGAAATCATTCCGTTGTCTACGGAGCCTGAGCGAGAGCCGGGCATGCCTTTTGAACTCGACTTGGGCGGAACGCTGGCGGACTACTTTTCGGCTGCGTCCATCTACGGCGCCTCGCCTGAACCATTTGCATTCGAGTTGAACATGGGTTTTCTCGCCGTGACGAAGCCGATGATAGCTGCGGCGCTCGCGGCGAATGACAACTACATCGTGGTCAGCGGTCCGGCACCAATGCGTTCGTCCGGCGGTTCCGTGTCGCCCGGCCAGGAGGCGGCCGCAGGTCCTGAACAGGGGGGCACGGAGGAACCGCCGGAGACAGATGCGGCGGACAGGGAAGACGAAGAGGAGGAGGACCGAGGCAACCGCGCCCCGCGTGGCGGCGGGCCTATCACCCTGTGGGACCTTAGCGGTTGCGCGCCGTTCCTGATCGGTCTTTCTGATCTTCTCGGCAATGCGGTCGACCCCGACGGCGATGCGCTTTCGGTCCAGAACATCGTGGCCTCACATGGGACGCTGACCTGGGCGGGTGACCACTGGGAGTTTCAGAGCGGGCCGGGCTACGAGGGGATCGTCACGCTTACGTACGACATCACCGACAGCGAATTCGCTATCGGGCAGATCGCCTACATCAACGTCCGGCGGAATGTGATCGAGGGGACCGACCGGGGCGATCCCATCGTCGGCACCGACTGCGGCGAGAATATCGACGGGCGTGCCGGCGACGACAATATCTACGCACGCGGCGGCGATGACATCATCAGTGGCGGCGAGGGCGATGACCATATCGTTGCCGGGGAGGGCGACGACATCGTCTTTGGCGGCAGCGGCAATGACGTCATCCTCGGCGGACCGGGCAATGACCACATCTTCGGGGAATCTGGCGGCGACTATCTCTCTGGCGATGACGGTGACGATATCGTGTTCGGTGGCGAGGGCGACGACCGGCTATACGGCGGGGCGGGACGCGACGTTCTCGACGGCGGCGACGGCGACGACATCATCGAGGGCGGGCCGGGCAATGACGTCCTGATGGATGGCACGGGCAGCGATCGCGTCGCGGGCGGTGACGGTGATGACCTGGTCATCGCCGCCGCCGATAGCGCCGATGATCATTTCGACGGCGGCGCAGGCTTCGACACGCTGGACTATTCCGCGTCGAGTACCGGAATGGTTGTCGACCTGACCGAGGGCGTGACCTCAGGAGATGGAGTCGGCACGGATAGCTTTGTCGGGTTCGAGGCCGTGGTGGGCGGGACCGGCGACGATCACTTCATTGCAGCTGGCGGCGAACTGGTGCTGGCGGGGGGTGGTGGCGGCGACGTCTTCGAGTTCCTGCCGCCGGATCCCGTACCCGCATCCGCATCCGCCCCCTCCAGTCCGGCGTCGGCACCGGCGGCAACGAACATGATCATCGACTTCAGCGTGGGCGACCGTGTCCGGATGTCGAAATACGACATCTTCGAGAAAGTCCTCGACCAGAGTGAGGACAGATTCGAGGAAATCTACGGAGACGACGTCGACGATGACGACATCGCAATCCGCTATCGCCACGACCACGTCGATGAGCTGAGCCGCACCGTCATCGAGGTGGATTTCAACAATGATGGAGTCTGGGAGACGGCCGTGATGATCGAGGGCATGCGAGCCCTGGTCATTATCGAGCACGCCTAGGGAGGTTACATTGAAGGCGAAAGGAAGAGACACATTCCGGATCGGCTCCCGCGTCGTCTTGGGCACGATGCTTGGAATTCTTCTGGTAGGGGGTGCCGGCGGCTGGGCCGCGACTGCACGACTGGCCGGCGCTGTGATCGCGCAAGGACAGGTTGCCGTGGATCAGCAGATCAAGGCGATCCAGCACCATGACGGCGGCATCGTCAAAGCAATCCTGGTCCGCGAGGGCGATCTCGTCGAAGAAGGTCAGGTGCTGATCCGGCTGGACGACACGCAGACCAAGGCGGAGCGCTCGATCATCGAGGCGCAGATGCTGGAACTGACCGTTCGCCGCGCCCGCCTTCTTGCCGAGCGCGACCTGCTCGACCGGATCGAGTTCCCCGTTTCGCTCGAGCTGTCCGCCCCTGACGTCAACTTCCTCGTCAATGGCGAAAGGCGTGTGTTCGAGGGCAATCTCGCCAATCGTGAAAGCCGCAAGCAACAGCTCGAGCTAGTGCTCACGCAGGTTGCCGAGGAGATCAAGGGGCTCGAGGCCCAACTCAGCTCCAAGCAGGACGAGATCGCGCTTGTCGACCAGCAGCGCGCCAAGCTTGAGCACCTCGTCTCCCGCCAGCTCATGGAACATTCGCCGCTCTATGCGGCGGAACGAGATGTCGCGCGCCTTCGCGGCGAGCAAGGAGAGATAGAGGCTGCAATCGCCCGCGCGCGCACCAAGATAAACGAGATCCGGTTGCAGATCCTCGCCATCGACGAGACGGCCCGCACCGAAGCGCAACGCGAGCTGACGACGGTAGACACCAAGCTCTCGGAACTGCGCGACCGTCACATGGCAATATCAGATCGCCTCCTGCGCACCGATATCCGCTCGCCGATCGCCGGTACCATTCACGAGCTCAACATCCACACCATAGGCGGCGTCATCACGCCTGCCGAGGTGCTTGCGACGATCGTCCCGGTCGATGCGCGCCTCAAGGTCGAGGTGATGCTGCAGCCGACCTCGATCGACCAGGTCGCCATCGGCAGCACCGCTCGCGTACGGCTGCCGGCGCTCAACCAGCGCACGACCCCGAAACTGTCTGGTCTCGTCTCGCACGTCTCGCCTGCAACGACGCGCGATCCGGTCAGCGGCCAGCACTTCTACAAGGGCGACGTCCTGCTGAACGACGGTGAGGTCCAGAAGCTGGGCGACAGCAAGCTTATACCCGGAATGCCAGTTGAAGTGTTCGTCACCACCAGCGAGCGGACCGCGCTTTCCTATTTCGTCAAGCCGATCACCGATCAGCTCAGCAAGGCGCTGAGGGAGCGATGAAGAACTTCAACATCTGCTGAATTACCGATTTATCTGCAGGGTCGATCTGTAGTACTCTCTTTTCGTTGCTTGGGGCTGGCAAATTTCATGCCGCTTACGGAAAGAGACCGGGGCACGCTGTTTGGCCTCAGCCTGTCCATGCAGTTCATGGCGGCCGCGGCCGTTGTGCTCTGCGTGTCGATGGCCGTGCTCGGCTCGTGGGTTAACTACCAGATCACCCGCAGCGTTCTGGCCACGTCTGGTGCCGGCGCCGTCAGCTTCCTGCGCGCCTTCATCGAACCGCTGCTGCACAATCTCGAGTCTTATGACGAACTGCCCCCGCATGTTCATCGAGCCCTGGATGAACTTCTTGCCGAGGGCGAGCCGATCCTGTCGAGCATCGTTACCGTCAAGATCTGGCGGCCGGACGGGAAGGTGCTCTACGTCAACAAGCCGAAGGCCCTGATCGGCCAGAGCTTCGTGTCGACCGATATGGCAAGGGCGGCCGCCGGCGAGGTCCTCGCCGAGTTCGAGGACATGACGAGTGAGGAAAGCGCCTATGAGCAGACGCTCGGTCTGCCCCTCATCGAGGTCTATGCGCCCCTCCACGACTCTGCCGGCAACGTGATTGCGGTTGGCGAGGTTTACGAGAACGCCAGCGAGCTCGGCGTGCAGTTGGAAGTCAGCGAGTTTCGCACCTGGATTTTCGTTTGCTTCACGACCGTAGTCATGCTCGGCTTCCTCTACCTCATCGTTCGGCGGGGCAATCGCCTGATCGAGCAGCAGCGCTCCGAACTGCAGGCGCGGTACCGGGAATCCGTGGCGCTTGCCAAGAACAATCAGTACCTACGCTTCGAGGCCGACATGGCGCGTCTCGATGCGAACGCCGCCAATGAGGAGTTGATCAGCCGCATCGGCCTCGACCTGCATGACGGGCCGATCCAGGTGCTGAGCCTGTTGATGCTGCGCCTCGGCCGGTTGCGTCAAAGTCGCATGAGTCCGGACGATAAGGCCAATGCCGCCTCGATCCAGGAGCTGACGTCTTCTGTGATCCAGGAATTGCGCGAGCTGTCCGCCGGGCTCGTGCTGCCGGAAATCCGCGAGATCGGACTTGAGGAGGCGATCCGGCACGCCGCTGAGCGTCACGAAAACCTCACCGGTACCAAGGTTGCGGTGGAGCTCGGGCCTCTGCCTGCCGAGGTGTCGGACGCGCTCAAGATCTGCATCTACCGTGTCATTCAGGAGTCGCTGAACAACTCCTTCAAGCACGCTGGCGGGCAGGGGCAGCGCGTCAGCGCCCGCGAGGAACGGGGGCGTATCCTGCTCACCGTTGCCGACAGCGGCGAGGGCCAGATAGAGCGAGGCAGGCAGGGCGGCATTGGTGCCAAGCTCGGCATGCACAGCATCCGCAACCGGGTGGCGACGTTCGGCGGGGAGCTCGACACCCACTCTGACGGCAGCGGCACGACTGTGTCGGTAGTGCTGCCAATAGCGGCGCCGTATCGGCACGCAGCGCGCTACCGGCGAGCGCCTGAACGAGTTGGCGGAGACTAGTTGAGTAGGCGGCTTTGCCGCATGTCGCTGCGTATCGCGGCGAAAGTCTCAAGCTCCTGGGCGGCGAGCACCACCTCGACGCGGTTGCGTGCATGCAGCTTCTGCATCAGCAGCGTCATGTAGTGCTTGACGGTTTTTTCGCTGATCTTGAGTCGTTCGGCGATTTCCTTGTTGGTGCGGCCCATCAGCAAGAGGCGCACGATCTGGTCTTCGCGCACGCTTAGCTTGACGGACTGGCCGCCAGGCTTTCTTACCGCCGAGTTGCGCAATGCCGAGATTACCTTGCTGGCGAAGCTCGGCGTGATGAACGTCTCGCCGGAAAGAACGGTGTC
>SMEK01000355.1_pt1 | contig 18243 bp, 16 predicted proteins | sample 2456371 | NCBI WGS metagenome assembly SMEK01 (sample SAMN10132590, study PRJNA489261) | soil metagenome | isolation source: day1 antibiotic-loamy sand soil ammended with composted manure from dairy... | place: USA | collected 2015-04-01
GATGATGGCGTAGCTTTTCGTTACTTTTTCCCAGGCCCTTCTCCATCCATTAAAAAAATAACCAAGGAAATCACAACCTTTAATTTTCCGGAACATGCCAGAGGCTGGCTCCAGCCCATGAATAATGCTAAAGAAGGGTGGGAAAAAACATACCCCTCTTATGAGGATGATTATCGTCAAGACATTCCTGTGGGTACTCCCTCTCCACAGGAAGCAGGTTGGCTATACCCTGCCTTGTTCCAAACAGGTGAAAGCTGGGCTTTGATCACTGAATCTGCTTTAGATGGCACCTATTGTGCTACCAGGCTGGCCCAGCACTCTCCTGACGGTGAGTACGCCATAGACTTTCCGCAACTTGAAGAAGTATTCCCAGAAGGAGCACTCAACCCTCAATCTACTATGCCTTGGGCATCTCCGTGGCGGGTAATTGCTATAGGCAGCCTCAAAACCATCGTAGAATCGACCCTAGGAACTGATCTTGCAAATCCTGCTATAAAAATGGATGCGGAGTATATACAACCAGGAAAGGCTTCGTGGAGCTGGGTGCTGCTAAAAGACGACTCAATCGTGTATGATGTCCAAAAGCGCTATATTGATTATGCAGCGGAGATGAATTGGGAGTATTGCCTAATCGATGTCAACTGGGATCAAAAAATTGGTTATGACGGCATTGCCGAACTTGCGGCGTATGCTAAAACAAAAAATGTAGGCCTCATATTGTGGTACAACTCTGCTGGGTCTTGGAACACAGTCACGTACACACCAAAAGACAAACTGCTTACCCATGCCAGCAGAGCAGAAGAATTTAGCAAACTCCAAGCTATGGGCATAAGAGGCATCAAAGTAGATTTCTTTGGAGGTGACGGTCAGTCAGTTATCCAATATTATATCGACATTCTGAAAGATGCGGCGGAGCATCAATTATTGGTCAATTTCCATGGGTGTACTTTACCTCGGGGTTGGCAACGCACCTACCCTAATCTGATGACTATGGAAGCCATTAAAGGGCTTGAGTTTATCACTTTCGATCAGGGAAATGCGGATAGGGAAGCTACCCACGCCTCAATTCTTCCTTTTGTTCGCAATGCTTTCGACCCCATGGATTATACCCCAATGATCTTGGACACAATACCTAATATAATACGGAAAACAAGCAATGGGTTTCAGTTGGCGCTTCCAGTATTATTTTTATCGGGCATCCAACATTTTGGAGAAGGTCCCAAGGGCATGCAAAAAGTACCCGAGCCAATAAAACAATATTTAAGAGAGCTTCCCAGTTCCTGGGATGACACCAAGTTTATAGATGGATTTCCCGGAAAGTTAGCCATCGTGGCAAGAAGAGCGGGAAATCAGTGGTATGTGGTGGGCATTAATGGAGAAAACAAAGAGAAGAGAGTAAATTTAGACCTTTCATTCATTGATAAAAAACAAGGGACTCTACACACAGATGGTGAGGAAAGACTTTCATTCCATTCTGAAACTGTAGCACTTCCAAGCAATGGCACTTATGAAATCGAGATGAAACCCAACGGTGGATTTGTTATGATATTTTAGAGAAGTTATGAATTATGAATGTTGAGTTATGAATGTGGAAACGGAAGCGATCTTGGCAATAGGCTACTTGCCGTAAACAAGAAAGAAATGCACGGCGTTAAGCACAAGATTGCAATAACGTAAACAATAACTTCATTCTATCATTTTATATATAATGTAGACCTTGAACTTTCAAACTTGAAATTCAATACCACTTATATATCCTCAGCCCTATGGCTAAAGTGACGAAACCGATCAAGATAAGCCCTACTATCTGAACAAATACATCTTGCAATCCAGCACCTTCATTGAATATTGCCCGAATAGCATCAGAAAGCATCGTTAATGGGAGCTTTTCGATAATGGCTACAGCCCAGTCGGGAAACCCACGATAACTAAAAAATACACCAGACAAAATTGTCATAGGGAGCACTACTGCATTAATGATACCGTTGGCTTCTTGATTATTGCTGACACGCGAAGAGGCCATGACAGCAATACCAGCAAAAGACATGATGCCGGCAAAAAACACAAAAACAAATGCTATCCAACTACCCTGCATCGTTACACCAAAGACAAAATAGGCAAAGAAGAACAAAAGGGCAGCTTCGACAGAACAGAGCACCGCCCTAGACAATATCTGAGCCAAAAGAAAGTGAGTCCGTTTCATAGGAGTAGCCACCATGCGCCGCATCAGTTTTTTAATCCTATACTCGATAAGGTTCCAGCCTATGCCCCATATACAAGAATTCATGATGCCTAAAGCAATAAGACCGGGGATAAGAAAGTCGATGTAACGACTTCCAACGTCAGTAACTGGCCGTACGAAAGTGGGACTGGCCTGAGTCGCACTTAACAGCTTGTTTTCAAGCAAAAGGTAAGTCAGTCGACCTTCTGTATTCTTAGGATCGAAACTGAAAACCAGGCTATCCTTGGGGCCAACTTCTACAAAAAGATGGACCTCCCCACGTTTCATTTTCAATTGTATAGAATCAAGAGGAGCATAATAAAAAGCAAACTGCCCTTCTCCTTCCTGCTGTAGCTGTTGCAAATTATGACTATTGTGAGCATTTTCATTGCTTACAATGGCTATGTTACGGACAGCTTCTTCGGGCTGATTAAAAGCCAATCCTAAAACACCCGCTATGGCCAGAGGAAAGATTATAGACCAGAATATAATGGCAGGTTCTCTGAAGAAAGCTTTGAATTGAACAGCAATTAAGTTCAGCAATTGGTTATTCATGAAGCCTCCTTCCTGTCATAGCAATAAATAGATCGTCTAATGTCTTTTTTCTTGATCCTAATTCAACCAGATTTACTTCTTCTACTTTTAAAATTTCTAAAAATTGAGGCAGTGCCTGAGTAATGTCATCTACAAGCAATTGTCCTTTCACAGCGTCCTTTATCCAACTCAATTCCTGAAGACCAACAATGGAATCGAGCGCCTCTTCGGAAGGCTTTTTATCCACTTCGAAGGTAATTACTTCTCCTCTAGAAAAGGTATCTAATAGGGATTCAAGCGTTCCGTCACCTAATATTTTCCCGCCATCGATGATCACTATGCGATCACAAAGTCGCTCAGCCTCTTCCATATAGTGGGTGGTGAGAATAAGTGTCGTTCCTTTATCTTGCTTGAGCTTAAGTAAAATATCCCAAATTTCCCTACGGGCATTCGGATCCAAACCAGTAGTAGGTTCATCCAAAAGCAAGATCTCTGGGTTATTCAATATTGCTATTCCTAAAGCCAACTTTTGCCGCTGACCACCAGACAAATTCACTGTATAAGCATTTTTCTTAGCTTCTAGATTAACCACCTTCATTACTTCCCTAGCTCTTGCTTTGGAGAGATTGTAGAAGCTTGCAAAAAGCTCCATTGTTTCCTCGACGGTTACCTTATCGATGAACTTTGTTTCTTGTAAAGATAGGCCCATAACGGCACGAAGCTGTTTAGCATCATCCTTCCAGTTCATGCCGTTGATGACAATTTCCCCACTACTTGGAAATTGAAGTCCCTCGATCATTTCTACCAGCGTGGTTTTGCCTGCGCCATTAGGTCCTAAGAGCGCAAGGTACTCTCCCGTACCGATCGTTAGGCTCAAATTATCAACGGCCTTAAAGTCTTTGAAGGACTTAGTAACTTGTTTTATCTCTATCAATGTGAAAGATTTAATCTAGGCAAAAATAAGCAATAAAGATCTCCTACATGACAGTCCGTATTATTTAATATAAAAAGCAACTGTACTGGTAGGTTCAAAAAAAACAGGCTAACTTTTCAGCTAGCCTGTTTTAAAATTATATCATGAAAGTTGACTACTTGCCAAACTTGAAAATATAGTCACCCTCTAAGCCAGCAACTCTAGCAGCATTATTGCCTTCTTCATCCAGCTTGAATCTTGCCTCTAGAGTGGTGGCATCATATACTAGCTGAATATCCACATCTTTAACTTTTATTTTCTCAAAATCCGATCCCTCTACAAAAGTGAATGAACCGATTGGAAAAACAGAACCTGATGGAGCATTAGCAGTACTAATAGTTTTATTAGAAGAAATGGTCATAGTCATATTGCTATAACCATCTAGGTCAACATTATCCTTTTTGGCATCAGTGACTTTCCAAGTACCTTGCAGTGCTTCTAAAGCCTTTTGTTCGGCAGATGGTTCTGGGTCGCCACCGTCATCGCTTTTACATCCTACGAACACGGTCATGCTCAAAAACAAACAGACCAACAAATAATTGATTTTTTTCATATTGTATATTGTGTTTAGCTAAAAGAAAGCTAAAAGCCTCCTATGTATCTGAATTTAAACCCCTTGACCTACATGATACTCCACAAGGTAAAGGCTGCAAGGACAATTATAGCAAAAAAGTTTTACTAAAAAAACAAATTATTCTCTATTAAAGCACCTCGGTCAAGCCTTCTATAAGCTCGGATTACTTATAATCTAATATATTCAACTGACCATCTGCCTGTTCATATTCATAAGTCTGATTGGAACAAATAATCACAAGTCGTTGATCGCTTTCTCCATTCACCAAGTTTTGATACCATGAAATACCAGTGCTGTCTAAGTTTGTGGTAGGTTCATCTAAGAGCACAATAGGTGCATCGGAAAAGAATGCGAGCCCTAGTTTCATTCGCTGTTTCATGCCAGATGAAAAGTTTTTGACCTGCTTTGTTGCAGCATGTGCTAGGTCAATCCGACCCAAAAAGTCAATCATGTCCCCTTCAAACCGCTTCTTCTTAAATCGAAAGTGAAACTTCAGCAGTTCAATGGCGGTAAATTCTTCAATCAACTCCGTATAAGGGGTGGAGACTGTGATGTACTGATAAAAATGCTCCGGCTGGAAAGTATTTTCTGTGTCTTTGTAAGTAACTATTCCTTTAGATTGAAGTAGAAAGCCTGACAGTATTTGCAATAAGGTTGATTTTCCGCTCCCATTAGGGCCAATTATGGCATACTTTTTACCTTGTTGGAAATGAAAATCCAGGTTTCGAAATATCCATTCTTCTTGAAATTGCTTGCCCAGATCTTTTACAACGATGTCCATTAAGGTCAGTTAGCAAAACCTTTCATGATTCCCCTGTCGGAGCTTCTTATAAAATTGATAATAATGTCCCTTTCTTTTGATGCCGGCATTTCCAACTCAATCCTATCGACCGCTTTGGAATTATTGAGGCCACGCAAGAACACCTGACGGTATATTTCCTGAATTTCGCCGATCCTTTCATTAGAAAAGCCTCTTCGACGGAGCCCGACCGAATTTATACCACAATAGGTAAGGGGTTCACGAGCCGCTTTAGTATACGGAGGGACATCTTTTCTCACCAATGAACCTCCAGAAATCATTACGTGGGCTCCGATCTTCACAAATTGATGTACAGCACTAAGGCCACCAATGATGGCAAAATCTTCTACTGATACGTGTCCCGCCAATTGCACTCCGTTGGCCAATATGCAATTGTCACCAATAATGCAATCATGTGCCACATGCACATAGGCCATGAGCAAGCAGTTTTTGCCAATTTCGGTCCTATACTTATCGGCTGTGCCTCGACTCACCGTCACACACTCCCGAATTACGGTATTATCACCTATTATGGCAATGGTTTCTTCTCCTTCAAACTTAAGGTCTTGAGGGGTAGCAGAAATCACAGCTCCAGGATATATCTTACAGTTAGCACCTATTCTTGCACCTTCCATAATCGTGACGTTAGGCCCAATCCAAGTCCCTTCCCCAATTTCTACGTTCTTATGGATAGTAGCAAATGGCTCAATCACCACATTGTCTGCGATTTTAGCTTCAGGGTGTATATAAGCTAATGGTTGATTCATCAGTAATTATTTATTGCTTGTCCCCTCTCTTTTTATTTCCTTTAAAACCTCTTCCATAGTACACGGACAGAAGTTTATCAGGTTTTTATATAGCTTATTAGATTAACTTTTACGTACTATGCTAGCCGTCATTACACCTTCGCAAACAAGTGTATCTCCGACATATGCTCTGCCTTGCATTTTTGCAATACCTCTTTTTATGGGTGCGAGCAATTCGCATTTAAATATCAAAGTATCGCCAGGCAGCACCATCTTTCTAAACCTAAAGCTTTCTATACCTAAGAAGTAGGTCCAATAATTTTCGGGATCCGGTACTGTATTCAACACCAGAATACCCCCAGTCTGTGCCATTGCTTCTACCTGGAGGACGCCTGGCATAACAGGGTTGCCCGGGAAGTGTCCTTGAAAGAAAGGCTCATTCATGGTGACATTTTTCACGCCGGCTACCGACTCATCATCTAGATGTATGATTTTATCTAAAAGCTGAAAAGGGTATCTATGAGGCAAAATATTGCTGATCTGATTAATGTCCAACACCGGAGGCAACTTTGGATCGTAATGCGGGGCATTTAGGTTTGACTCTTTCGTCATCGCCCGCTTCAATTTCTTTGCAAAAGCTACGTTGGCCGCATGTCCTGGCCTAGCTGCCAATATCTGTGCTTTCAAAGGCCTCCCTACCAAGGCAAGGTCCCCCATAACGTCCAGAAGCTTATGCCTAGCAGGTTCATTTTTATACCGAAGCTCTACATTATTCAGTATCCCTTCTTTCTTTACTTCTACTTTTGGCCTATTGAATAGTGCTGCCAAGCTTTCTAGCTCATGATCTTCGATCATCCTGTCTACCACAACAATGGCATTGTTTAAGTCACCACCCTTAATTAGGTTATTTTTATGCAACATTTCCAGCTCATGCAAGAAACAGAACGTTCTACATGAAGCTATCTCTTTTCTAAACTGCTTGATGTCCGTAAGAGAAGCATGCTGACTTCCTAGGACGGGTGAATTATAATCCACCATTACAGTCACTCGGTAGTCATCTAAGGGCAATGCCGCAATTTCGACATCCCTTGCGCTATCACGGTAAAAAATGCTTTCTGGTACTTCAAAAAAGTTCCTCAAGGCATTTTGCTCTTCCAACCCTGCTTCCAAAAGAGCATCGACAAACATTTGTGAACTGCCATCCATAATCGGAGGCTCAGGGCCATCTAACTGGATAAGGACATTGTCGATTTCCAGTCCCACAAGTGCCGCCAACGTGTGCTCTACCGTATTGACACGGGCACCGTTCTGTTCGATGGTAGTTCCTCTAGACAAGTCTACAACATTATCGACATCTGCATCAACTATGGGTTCTCCTTCCAGGTCGATTCGTTGAAATTTGATTCCGTGATTGGGCCGAGCCGGCACGAAGGTCATATTGGCTTGCACACCTGTATGCAGACCGACGCCTGAAACCGTCACGGATTTTTTGATCGTATGTTGTTTAATGTTCATATGCTTCCTAAGTGGAGGGCAAATTTAGTATTTTTTCTTCAAGTTCCTTAATGCGGGTCACTAAATCCGGCAAATTTCTAAATGCAGCGTAAGAACGCAAATATTTTGCCCTGTCAAAGCTTGGGCTGCCCAAATGCACAGTTCCTTCGTCCTTAATCGATTTGCCTACTCCTGCTTGAGCTCCCACTATCGTTTTATTAGCAATTTGGAGATGTCCGACAATTCCCACCTGGCCTGCAATTACACAACCTTCGCCAATTTTAGTAGAACCGGAAACCCCAGACTGGGCTGCGATTACTGTATTTTTACCTATCTCCACATTGTGGGCAATTTGTATGAGGTTATCGAGTTTTACGCCTTTTCTAATGATAGTAGATTCTAAGGTGGCACAGTCAATAACAGTATTGGCACCAATATCTACATTGTCTTCTATGATTACATTGCCCAATTGCGGTATGGTTTTATAAGATCCGTCAGGTTGGGGAGCAAAACCAAACCCATCGCTACCTATGACCACACCCGCATGCAAAACGCAATTACTTCCGATTACGGCATTGGCATATATTTTCACCCCTACTTGAATGATGGTGTTGTCGCCAATCTTCACATTGTCTCCAATATAACAGTGAGGGTAAAGCTTGACATTGTTGCCGATTTTGACATTGTGGCCAATATAGGAAAACGCTCCTCTATAAATATCGTCGCCATACGTTGAGTTCTGACCTAAGTACGATGGCTCTTCTACTCCGGATTTGTAAAAGTTCAGGAACTTGTGATACTCTTCCAACAAAACAGTAAAGCTGGTATAGGGATCCTCTACGGCAATAAGTGTCGTAGCAATGTCTTTTTTAGGAACAAAGTCCTTCTTTACGATTACAGCACTGGCCTGAGTAGTATATATATAAGGTTCATATTTAGGATTTGACAGAAACGATATGCCTCCTGCTTTTGCATCTTGGATAGTGGCCAAGGTACTGATTTTAATAGTGCCATCGCCCTTAACTTCCCCACCTAGCATACCTGCAATCTGTTCAATGCTAAATTCCATTTTGAAACTTTATATAGTTAAATTAATGTCACAAATATACATCTTTGGGGAAGCACAGGTAATATTTTCTAACAATTTTGCTCATTGCTTTGATATTAGGCAAATCAGAAGCTTTTGCCACGTCTATGATCTCCCCGTTTTTCATTAAAATATTAATATTGGGTCCTCCAGACAAGTAGCCGGCATTGCTCATGGCTCCATAGGTGAGGAAATAGTTAGCTTCTTCATCTCCAACATTATACTGGGCTTTGATCTTCTTTTTGAGATTTTCCAATGTTTCCTCATCGGGTGGCTTGTTTGACAAAACCACCTTAAATAAGCGTCGCTCCAATAACATATTGCTCAAGGCAGACAGAACAACATCCTCATTTGCACTCCAAGCTTTGATGGCTCCCCAAATGTCATAATCATCTAAAGTACCAAAGGCGCGCAACACGTCAGGGTTGCTACAAAAATCTTCAAGTGTAATATCATATTCTAGAAAAGGTTTTAGCGAAGGGCTAGCGTATTGGTATACACTAGGGTGACACAAGTCTTTGGCACGCTTGATAATCTGAATGATCATTTTTTCTGCGCTCACAGTTGTCTTATGTAAATACACCTGCCAGTACATCAGCCGTCGGGCGTTCAGAAAGTTTTCTATGCTGTATATAGCCTTTTCTTCCACTACTATGTGGCCGTTTCTGATTTCAAGCATTTTCAGTATCCGGCTCACGCCGACCGTCCCTTCTGATACGCCCGTAAAAAAACTGTCCCGCTTGAGATAGTCCAACCGATCGACGTCTAATTGACTGCTAATAAGATCGTGAAAGAACACACGCTCATACCGATTATTGAAAATCTTAATTGCCAGCTCAAGCTGGTGGTTGAATGCAGTGTTGAAATAGTCCATCAATATACCAGAAAGCTTTTCATGCTGAATGCCAGGCAGCAGGCTATATTCCAGTGCGTGCGAAAAAGGCCCATGACCGACATCATGAAGCAGTATGGCAAGTTGTGCAGCTTGATATTCTAGATCTGAAATTTCGTGGCCTTTTCCACGTAGGTTATCCAAGGCGACACCCATAAGGTGCATGGCTCCAAGGGCATGGTGAAATCTGGTATGAAGAGCGCCGGGATAAACAAGATCGGTCAAACCCAGTTGCTTTATTCTACGTAACCTTTGAAAGAATGGGTGCTCGATAATATCAAAAATCAATTCACTCGGAATAGTAATAAACCCATATACCGGGTCGTTAAAAATCTTTTTCTTGTTCAACTTGTTTCGTTGTGGCTTTAAGGCTTTATACTTTAATTTAGACGATATTTAATTTTTTACCATATGCAAAGATATAATATTTTGTGGGCAGATGATGAAATTGACCTCCTTAAACCGCACATACTTTTCCTCAATCAGAAAGGATATGATGTGACAGAAGTTAATAGCGGAGCAGATGCAATAGACAAATGCGAGCAAAATCATTACGACATCATTTTTTTGGACGAGAACATGCCAGGCATGACAGGACTGGAAACGCTTACCTATATCAAAGCTTCCAAACCTAACATACCTGTGGTCATGATCACGAAAAGTGAGGAGGAGCATATCATGGAAGAGGCGATCGGCTCCAAGATTGCGGATTACCTGATTAAGCCCTTGAACCCGAATCAAATATTGCTTTCTGTAAAAAAGATACTAGAAAACAAGCGCCTGGTAGCCGAACGCACCAATTTATCCTACCAGCAGGAATTCAGAAACCTGAGCATGGCTTTTAATGAAGACATGGATTTTAATGAATGGGCTGAAATCTACAGGAAGTTAATCTATTGGGAACTAGAAATCGATGAGACGGAAGACAAGAGTATGGCTGAGGTGCTAGAAATGCAAAAAACTGAGGCCAACGCTACTTTTGCCAAATTCATTATCAATAATTATGAAAGTTGGCTCAACGACCCCAATGTCGAAAAACCTCTCCTGTCTCATCAACTGATGCGGAAAAAGGTGTTTCCACAACTCAAGGAGGACAACCCTTTGTTTTTCTTATTGATCGACAACCTTCGCTACGATCAATGGAAAGTGTTGGAGCCCATCATACAAGAATATTTTAATGTAGAAGAAGAAGGGCAATATTATTCCATACTTCCAACAACAACAGCTTATGCCCGAAACGCTATTTTCTCTGGTATGCTGCCACTAGATATGGCTAAATTCCATTCGGACATTTGGGTGAATGAAGATGACGAAGAAGGGAAAAACAAGCATGAAGAAGAGTTCTTACTGCGTCAATACAAGAAGAACAACCTGAACATAAGATCGAGCTTCCATAAAATCATCACAGCCCAGCAAGGCCGACAATATGTGGACAATCTCAACAATCTATTTAATAATGACCTGAACGTAGTGGTTTACAACTTCGTGGACATGCTGTCGCATGCCCGCACAGATGTGGAGATGGTCCGTGAGCTGGCTCCAGACGAGTCTGCTTATCGCTCCATTACCAAATCTTGGTTTTTACATTCTCCCCTATTGGAAACTTTGCGCAGGTTGTCCGAAAAAGGAGCTAGGGTGCTCATCACTACAGATCATGGCACTATTAGAGTAAAGCGCCCTTTCAAGATCATTGGTGACAGAAATACCAATACTAACCTCCGCTATAAGATGGGCCGCAACTTAGGCTATGAGGATAAAAATGTGCTCACAGTCCGAAAACCTGAAATTTTTCATTTGCCCAAAGTGAATGTTTCTAGTTCATATGCATTTGCAATAGAAGACTACTTCTTTGCATATCCTAACAACTTCAATTATTATGTGAACTACTACAAAGACACATTCCAGCATGGCGGTATTTCTTTAGAAGAGATGATTATTCCAATTATTTCATTAAATTCGAAAAATGTTTGATGGTATTTCAGCGCAAAAAAACCTTGTGTGTCAGCACTTGGGGGAACTGCCCCAAATAGCCGAGCAAATTATTGAAGCGGCAGGCGACATAAAGGTGTGGTTATTTGAAGGAGACATGGGGGCTGGGAAAACCACTTTAATCAAGGCTTTGTGTAAAGCATTTGGAGTGAAGGACACTGTGACAAGCCCAACTTTTTCGCTAGTTAATGAGTATGAAAATCACGACGGAAGCACATTTTATCATTTTGACTTTTACCGGATAAAAAATGAAACCGAAGCAATGGATATCGGCGCTGAGGAGTATTTTTATTCAGGCAATGTTTGTTTCATAGAATGGTCTTCTAAAATCCCTAATCTCATTCCTGACACACATTTGTCCATTTATATTGAAGTGAATCCAGATCATTCGAGACGTATAGCGATAGTAAAAAATGGGGAATCAGTTTAAATCGGAGGTAGCCACATTGGCTAAAAAAAGCAGTCTTCAACCACAAGAAGCCTTACTAAGACACAAGCCCAAATCCCAGTCACTTTTTATAGGCATCCCAAAAGAGATTGCAATGGTCGAGAACAGGGTAGCGCTCACCCCAGAGGCGGTGGCTTTATTGGTGAACAACGGTCATCAAGTATGGGTTGAAAATAATGCAGGGAAAACCTCCAAATTCAGCGACAGAGAATATAGTGAAGCTGGCGCAAAGATTGTTTATTCGGCCAAAGAGGTTTTTGAAGCTGATATCGTCTTGAAGGTAGAACCACCCACCTTTGAGGAAATTGAATATTTCAAACCAGGAAGAACCCTAATATCCGCCCTTCAGATGGGGAGCAAAACAGAGGAGTACATTCATGCGCTCAATAGAAAAAAGCTCACGGCGGTAGCCTTTGAACTGCTAGAAGACAAGGTAGGCGGAATGCCCGTTGTGCGTGCCATGAGCGAAATTGCTGGCAGCACTGTTATGCTCATTGCCGCAGAATATCTCAGTTCGGCCAATGATGGCAAAGGCGTGATATTGGGCGGTGTAACAGGCGTCCCTCCTACGAAGGTCGTGATTTTAGGAGCAGGAACAGTAGCAGAATATGCTGCACGAGCTGCTTTAGGGCTCGGCGCAGAGATTCAGATTTTCGATAATCATATTTATAAGCTAAGAAGGATCAAGCATGCCCTTGGCCAGCAAGTATATACCTCTTCAATAGACAATGTCACACTGAGGCACTCCCTCAAAAACGCCGACGTGGTCATAGGGGCGATAAGGGCTGAAAAAGGCCGCAGCAGATGTATAGTGACGGAAGAAATGGTGGCTGAGATGCAAGAAGATTCTATTATTATAGATGTGAGCATTGACCAAGGTGGTTGTTTTGAAACCTCAGAAATGACGACCCAGCTAAAGCCCACCTATCGCAGACATGGGGTCATTCATTATTGCGTGCCCAATATTCCTTCACGTGTAGCCCGAACAGCTACCACTGCTATCAGTAACATTTTTACACCAGTACTACTGCAAATAGCCAATGCGGGAGGAGTAGAAGACATGATCTTTACGACCAAATGGTTCACCAAAGGGGTGTATACCTACAAGGGCAGCCTTACCAATGCTAATATCGCCAACAAGTTCAATCTCAAATACAAAGATCTGACTCTCTTGTTGGCAGCGAGGTTTTAGGTCAGGGCTTCATAATTTGACTCCTTCTCTATGGGCCGAGATTAAAGAAAACCAATTACGACATCGATGGTTTTTTCCATTTCGTGACTAACAAAAGCCCTATGAACGTAAGGAGTCCGTTTACGATCAAGATTTCAAAGCCAAACTTATACCCACCCAAGAGTGCTTCTGAATTGAGATTGATCCAATATGACAATACAGGGGAGACGATACATATCAGTGGCACCCATTTGTCTTTCACCTGCAGTTTGGTGAACATGCCAAACGTATACAACCCTAACAAGGGGCCGTAGGTATAGCCAGCGGCCAAAAACACTGCCGTGATGACGCTCCTATCATTAAATGAATTGAATATTAATATGGCCACCAGCAAAACGAGACTGAACCCGATATGCACAACCATTCGTGTTCTTTTATCAGCATCCTCTGTTTGACCTTCAATATTTAATATATCCACACAAAATGAAGTGGTTAATCCTGTGAGAGCAGAATCGGCACTTGAATAAGCCGCGGCAATAATCCCCAGTAAAAAAAGAATGCCCACGGCAGTAGAAAAGTGATTGAGTGCCAACAAAGGATATAAGTCATCTGTTCTTTCAGGGATAGCCACGCCCTTTTCATTGGCATAAATGAATAACAAGGCTCCAAGACTAAGAAATATGAAGTTCACCATCACCAAGATAGCCGTAAAAGAAAACATGTTCTTTTGGGCATCTCTTAGCGTGCGGCAGGTGAGGTTCTTTTGCATCATGTCCTGGTCGAGCCCTGTCATAACTATGGCTATAAAAGCACCTGAGAAGAATTGCTTGAAAAAGTTATTGTTTGTTTGCCAGTCCCAAAAGAAGATTTTAGAGTAGCTGCTTTCTTGTATTACTCCAGCCATGCTGCTAAAGGTCATCCCGAGTTCGTCCTTGATCATAAGTATGCTCAGGACCACAGCTGCAATCATAAAAGTAGTTTGCAGGGTATCGGTCCAAACGATCGTTTTGATACCTCCTCTAAATGTGTATAACCAGATAAGCAGGATGGTTATGGTAACTGTCACCCAGAAAGGCACATTCCAAGAGTTGAAAACAGCGATCTGCAAGACCCCAGCTGCTAAGAAAAGTCTGAAAGACGCCCCCACGATCTTAGAGATCAAGAAAAATACGGCACCCGTCTTATAAGACCAGAACCCAAAACGCTGCTCTAAATATGTATAAATAGAAACTAAGTTCAGCCGATAGTATAGTGGCATGAGCACTGTGGCAATGACACTGTAGCCCAAGATATAGCCCAACACCAACTGAAAATAGGCAAACTGCGAGTTACCTACTTCACCTGGAACGGATATAAAGGTGACGCCTGACAGAGATGCCCCAATCATGCCAAAAGCAACCAGGTACCAAGGAGATCTCCTGTCAGCTGTGAAAAATGTTTGATTAGAAGCTTCTTTTGAAGTGAAATGGGCAATTACCAACAACAGGCCAAAATATGCAGCAAGGATAAAAAGAACTAAACTTGGTGTCATGTGTTACTGTTTATAGATAAGCTAAAGTGAGTATTTTTTTTTACATTTGCTAAATAACCATCAAAACTATGAACTGTATGTATCAAGTAGAAGTATTGACGGAGGTCCAGGAGGATATAGGTTCGACAGATATCAAAGATTTGATCATATATAACGATGACTATAATACGTTCGACCATGTAATCAATACCTTGATCAGGGTATGCAAACACTCTCAAGAACAAGCCGAACAATGTACCTATATCATTCATTACAAAGGGAAGTGCGCCGTTAAGAAGGGCACTTTGCGTGAGCTTAAACCTATGAAGGAAGCTATTTGCGAAGCAGGCATCACAGCTAAGCTTGTATAAAACATAAGTTGTTCTTATACTCCTTTCAGTATCGGAAAGTAAGTTCCAAGAACCGGGATTTTCTTTCCCAAATTCAAAGTTTTAGTTGTACCAATACCTATAAATATTCTGGTAAACCCCATGCAGTTTTCCTCAAAGTTGATTGAAGAGGCCGTAAATGAAATTTCAAAACTTCCTGGTATAGGGAAAAAAACAGCGTTACGGTTGGTGTTGTTCCTCTTGAAGGAAGATAAAGAAAGCACGTTGGCCTTGGGGGAAGCATTGGTGAATCTGCGCACCAAAATTCAATACTGTGAAGTATGCCATCATATAGCCGACAATAAAATATGTGGTGTATGTGCCTCACCTAGCCGAGATCATTCCACAATATGTGTGGTAGAAGATATTCCTGATGTGATGGCTATCGAAAATACAGCACAGTATGCGGGCACTTACCATATTTTGGGTGGGGTGATTTCCCCCATCGAGGGCGTTGGCCCTTCAGATCTCAACATAGAAAGCCTTGTTGCTCGGGTGGCACAGGAAGGGAAAATTCAGGAAGTGATCTTGGCCTTGAGCGGTACCATGGAGGGTGACACCACTGCATTCTACATTACCAAAAAGCTCAAACCCTTTCCGGTGAAAATTACTACCATCGCAAGAGGAGTGCCGGTTGGTGGGGAACTGGAATATACGGATGAAGTCACTCTAGGCAGGAGCATACTGAGAAGAACAGCCTACGAATATTAACACTTGTCCTTGGCTATTTAGCCAGCGATTTCACCTCTTTTTCTCCTTAAAGAATCCCGTTTTCCAAAATATTGCTTTTGCATTTTAAAATAGCGGCTATGATTAGCAACTAATGCCGTAAATAATTAATTTTGGCCTATTCAAAATTAAAATTATGGCTATTACAACAACAAACCCCCTATCAGACAGAATTAACAACCTCGAAGAGTCCGCCACTTTAGCTATGGCACAAAAGGCTCGTGAGTTCAAAGCACAAGGAATAGACATTATAAGCCTTAGCCTTGGCGAGCCAGACTTCAAAACTCCTAAACACATATGTGAGGCTGCTAAAAAGGCCATAGATGCAGGCTCTTTCTTTGCCTATCCGCCTGTAGCTGGTTATCCAGAGTTGCGCAAAGCAATAGCGGAAAAATTGAACAGGGACAACAACATCCCATGCAAAGCCGAAAACATTGTAGTTTCAGCAGGCGCAAAGCACTCTATTGCCAATATTATGCTTTGTCTTTTAAATCCAGGGGACGAAGTTGTCGTTTTCTCACCTTATTGGGTGAGCTATGCAGAAATCATTAAATTGGCTGAAGGTGTTCCTGTATTTATAGAAGGAAGCATCGAAAACAACTTTAAAGCTACAGCAGCACAACTAGAAGCTGCTATTACCGATAAAACCAAGGCCATTATATTTTCCTCCCCTTGCAACCCCACAGGGGCTGTATTCTCAAGGCAAGAGCTGGAGGCTATTGGGGAAGTATTGGCTAAAAACAAGCAAATCTATGCAATAGCTGATGAAATCTACGAGTACATCAACTATGTAGGAGAGCATTTCAGCCTAGCGTCTATTCCAGCAATATACGACCAAGTCATTACCGTAAATGGCTTCTCTAAAGGCTATGCTATGACTGGCTGGAGAGTAGGATACATCGCAGCACCTGTTTTCATAGCCAAAGCATGTGAAAAAATCCAAGGCCAATTCACATCTGGCATTACCTCTATTGCTCAGCGAGCAGCTTTGGCAGCCATTACTGAGGACCTAACGCCAACATATGAAATGGCCAAAGCCTATGCTTCTAGAAAAGACCTGGTGCTAGGCCTACTTCGAGAAATACCTGGGCTTAAAACCAATAAGCCGGAAGGAGCATTTTACTTCTTCCCTGATGTAAGTGCCTATTTTGGAAAATCTGATGGTGACCGAGTTATCAATAATGCTGATGACCTGTGCCTCTATATTTTGGAAAAAGCTCACGTCTCTTTAGTTACTGGAGGGGCATTCGGAGCTCCAAATTGTATAAGATTGTCTTACGCTGCTTCTGAAGAGAATTTGAAAGAAGCACTCGCAAGGATCAAAGCAACCTTGGCCAAATTAAAATAAACTAAAAAACGGCACTTGTGAACTACTGCAAGTGCCGTTTTCATACCCGTCTTTAGCTGCTTGCTAAGCACACATTAAATTTAGGTGTAATCAATGAAAGTTAAATCTTTAGAGGAGGTTTTCAATGCGTTTGATGCATTGAAGGTGCTTGTCATAGGAGATGTGATGATCGATTCTTATGTATATGGGAAAGTAGAAAGGATTTCACCAGAGGCTCCTGTACCCGTAGTGACTGTTAACCACAAAGAAAAACGACTTGGTGGAGCAGCCAATGTGGCGCTGAATGTGCAAGCCTTGGGCGCCACACCATTATTATGCTCAGTAATAGGAGATGATGCAGACGGGCATGTTTTTAAACAACTGTTGCAAGACCAAAAAATTTCAGCAGAAGGCATTGTCCAAAGCAAACACAGGATTACCACAGAAAAGCAAAGGGTGATGTCGAGCGCTCACCATTTGCTACGAGTGGATTCAGAAGTAAATACTCCCATAGACCATGAGGAGGAAACAGCACTTATGAAGCGGATAACAGCTCTGTTGCCACAAGTTGACGTAGTCATTTTTGAAGATTATGATAAGGGTTCCATTACACCTTCGGTGATTCAGCAAGTCGTGACAATGGCTGATAAACTGGACATCCCTACCGTAGTAGACCCTAAAAAGCGAAACTTCCTCGATTATCATGGTGTAACGCTGTTCAAACCCAATCTAAAGGAACTTAAAGAGGGATTGAAGATCGAATTTGATGTTAAGGACATAAACCAGTTGAAAGACGCTGTCGCATTGCTTAAGTCAAAAATCAATATCAAAAATGCTTTAATTACGCTTTCTGAAAGAGGCGTTTTTATGGCATGTGAGCATGAGCAACATCATATACCTGCGCATGTCCGTACCATTTCTGACGTATCTGGAGCAGGAGATACTGTTATTAGCATTGCTGCATTGAGCATGGCACTACACTTGTCTCCAAAATTGGTTGCCGCCCTTTCTAATCTTGGTGGAGGCTTGGTATGTGAATTTATTGGCGTGGTACCTATCAATAAGGAAAGCCTATTTGATGAGGCAAGAAAACATAAACTTTTTGACTAAAGAAGGGGCAGTTGAAGCTGTCCCTTATTTATTAGATCATTTATCAATCACTACCTTACTGAGTACTCTTTCACTGTCTCTATAAAACACTTCACCTTTTCTGGGTCTGTATCAGGATATACACCATGCCCCAAGTTGGCAATATGTCTATGTTTTCCAAAGGCATCTATCATAGCCTTAGTCTCCCTTTTGATCTCATCAAAAGAACCATATAGAGCACAAGGGTCTAAATTGCCCTGCAAGGTTTTAT